>Ga0185342_1000245_pt1 | contig 30196 bp, 25 predicted proteins | sample ConPoolayeEmetaG_FD_128045 | JGI IMG/M metagenome (GOLD analysis project Ga0185342, IMG submission 128045) | Hot spring microbial mat communities from California, USA to study Microbial Dark Matter (Phase II) - Cone Pool mat layer E metaG... ... | reverse complement strand
CGGCACGGGAGAACACGGCCATGTCTGTCCGGCTCGCGACGATCCTTGCAGCAGCACTGCTTGCAGTAGCTGCGGCGTGGCTGCACGATCGCATGCGGCTGCCGCCCGCAGCGCTGCCGACAGACCCGGCGCCGGCCGCGGCGCCCAGCGGTCGACCGGACCAGCCCGATCCATCGGCACCCAGCGCTGCGGCCCCTTCCAGCGCCACTGCCCCCGTTGCGGACGACGTGCCGGGCGTTCGACGCCGACCCGACGGTACGCTTGATTGGCCGCGGCCCCGCAACACCGAGCGCCAGGCCGAACGCGAGCGCATGGTCCGTACCCAGATCGCCGCCAGCGGCTTTCTGCGCGACGGCATCAGCGACGAGCGCGTCCTGGCGGCAATGCACGCCGTGCCGCGCCATGCATTCGTCCCGGCAAACTACCAGTCGGCAGCATACGACGATACGCCGCTACCCATCGGCCACGGCCAGACCATCTCGCAGCCGTATATCGTCGCGCTGATGACCGAGCTGTTGGAGCTGCGCCCCAGCGACCGGGTGCTGGAGATTGGCACCGGCTCCGGTTACCAGGCCGCGGTTCTGGCAGAGCTTACCCCTTATGTGTACACGATTGAGATCATCGAGCCTTTGCAGCGCCAGGCCGCAGAGCGCCTCCAGCGACTGGGCTATACGACCGTCCGCTGTCGGCTCGGCGACGGCTACGACGGCTGGCCCGAATACGCCCCCTTTGATGCCATTATCGTCACCTGCGCTGCGGGCCACGTGCCGCCGCCACTGTGGGACCAGCTCAAGCCCGGGGGCCGCATGGTGATCCCGATCGGCGGGACCTATGACACCCAGCGACTGCTGCTGCTTACCAAGCAGGCGGACGGTTCGCGAAAAAGCCGCAGCGTCCTGCCGGTCCGATTCGTGCCCATGACGGGCAGAATTCAGCAACCATGACGGTGCAGCCGCCAAGTGGCGCCCTTGTGTACCGCTTGCCTGCGCTTACTTGCGTCGCGCTCACCAGCGCCGCGGTAATCACGTACGAGATCGTCCTGATGCAGCGGCTGCTGATCGAGCGTTGGCACCATTTCGGCTATCTGGTGATCAGCGTGGCGCTGCTGGGGTTTGGCGCCAGCGGAACGCTTCTGGCGCTTCTTGAAAAGCGGCTGCGCGCGCGACCATTGCGGTACTTGCGCTTCTTTTCCGCCGCGCTGGTGGTGAGCTTGCTGGTACTGCCCCAGGCAAATGCGCGACTGCCACTGTCGGTGAGCATTCTTCCGACCGAGCTGGGCCGACAGCTCGTCTACTGGGTGGCATATTTTGCCCTGGCGGGCGTGCCCTTTCTGCTCGGCGGCAGCTTCTTGGGTGCGGCACTTGCCACTGCCGGCCCGCATGTTGGCCGCGCGTACGCCGCGAATCTGTTTGGAAGTGGGCTCGGGGCTGTGGCTGCGATATTGGTCGCAACGCGTACCGCTCCCACGCACAGCTTTCTTCCTGCGTTTGGGGCCGCCTGGGCTGCGACTGCCCTGCTCACCCTTGCCGATTGGCATTTGGGCGCGCGGTCGGCCCGAAACTCTCGCAGCCGGATTATCACAATCTGTGCGTTGATTGTGACTGCCGCTGCCGCTTGCTGGCCCGTGCCGCTTTCCTACGACCCCTACAAGGCCGGTGCGCGCCTGGAGCAGCTTCTGCGCCAGAATGCAGCACGATGCGTCGCCCGGCTGGCCGACCCGCACGGCTATGTCGAGCTGTACGAAGGCTCCATCTTCCACGAGCTGCCGCTGATCGCCGCCAAGGTGCGGCCGCCGGAAATGTACTGTTTGGCGGTAAACGGCGACCCGGTAGCATCCATGCTGCGCATTGAGTCCGCCGCACAGGCCGAGGTCATGGAGCACAGTCTGATGGCACTGCCCTATCGGCTGCTGCCGGCGCGACCTTGCGTGCTGCTGTTAGGCGAACTTGGCGGGGTAAATGCTTGGCTTGCGCGCCGACATGCGGCCTCATGCGTCGACCTGGTGCAGCCGAATGCCGCCGTCTATCGTCTGCTGCGCCAGTTTTCCCCGGAGCTCGTGGCAGATCCCCGTTTGCACCTGCACGTGGCAAATCCGCGGCAATTCGTAGGCGCTTTTGTTACCGGCCAATACGACCTGATTCAAATTGTGAGTTTGGAAGGCCTGGGGCTCGCTGTTGCCGGGGCACGGGGACTGAGCGAGGATCATCTGGCCACTATCGAAGGGCTGGCGGCCTGCCTACGGATTCTGCGCGACTCCGGCATGATCGCGATCTCGCGCGGGATTCAGGAACCTCCCCGCGAGAACATCCGACTGCTGGCGACGCTGGCCGAAGCACTCGAACTGACCGGCATCCGCGATCCGGGCGCACACGTAATTCAAATTCGTGATTACCTGGGCGTGTGCACGATAGCGTTGCGGACGCCACTGGACGACGACAAACGCCAGCGGCTGCGCGAAGCGATCCGCGAGCTCAATCTGACGCCGGTGTGGTATGCAGGTATTTCGCCGCAGGAGGTTAACCGTCCGGACGCGCTGTCGGGACCGCCCGGCAGCAGTGTCGACTGGCTGCACTATGCGGCCAGCCAGATTTTCTCGCCGCAGCGCGAAACCTTCTACCAAAGCTGGCTTTTCAACGTACGACCGGCTCGTGATGATCGCCCCTTCTTCTGGGACTTTTACAAGCCACAGGCACTTGCGGAGCTCAAACGCGCCTATGGCGAACTGTGGCTGACGCGTGCGGAGCTGGGGCGGCTTTTTCTGTACGCCTCGCTGGCCGCAACGACAATCGCAGCGGCCCTGCTTATTCTGGCACCTTTGGCCGCCGCCAGCGCCTGGCAACGGTACTTCGGGAGAAAAAGCAGCGCGCAGACCCTGCCGCGCGGTTCGATCGCTGCAACGCTGGGGTACTTTGCCAGCATCGGCCTCGGCTTCATGGCGATTGAGATGGCGCTGATCAGCCGGGCAATTCACTATTTGGGTGACCCGGTCACAGCCAGCGCAACGGTAATTGGGGGCGTACTGGTAGCAAGCGGATTGGGCAGCCTGGTGCAGGCCCGCCTGGTTCCCATTCGGCTTTGGGTTGCCCCGTGTGCGGCGGCGGGCTTTGCACTTGCTTTGTGGCAAGTAAGCAGCAGCCCAACTGACCGCGTGGCAGCACCCATCTTGCTGACGGCAACCTCGATGCTGGCGGCTTTTGTCATGGGCATGGCACTGCCAGGCGGCTTTGCGAAGTTGCAGCGCATCGGTGCGCAACTGGTCCCTTGGGCGTGGGGCGTAAACGGCCTGGCGTCCGTGCTGGCAACCGGGCTGTCGCTGCTTGTTGCACTGGAATCCGGCTACCGGACCGTCATGCTCTTGGGAGCTGCAAGTTATCTGGCTGCCGGCGGGTTCGGTCGATTGCTGCAACAGATTGAAAGCAGCATGATCAAAGCCGGCCGTGGCGAATGATCGCAACGAGTAACATTACCCCCATGGCCCCGGCTGCCAGGTAGCCGATTAGCCCGACCACGGGAATTTCGTGCCAAGTGGGCGGCAGACGCGAGTGCACAATCAGCGATGAACCCACGATCAGTGCCGCCACGACAATCGCAAACGACACGCGATTGGCGATCCTTTCGTGGACCTCCAACATGCGATCCAGGCCGCGATGCTCAAAGCCAATCCGCAGCGCGCCCCGCCGCGCCAACCGCAACAGCTCACGCAAACCCGAGGGAATCTCGCGCCCAAGCTCAAGCGTCTGCGCCGCCAGCTCGACGGCGTCGCGGAAAAGCCGCGCCGGACGCAACCGCTCGGCTTTGAGCCGCCGAATGTACGGCTCGGCCACCGCGATCAGGTTCAGGTCCGGATCGAGCCGGCTGACCAGGGTTTCTGCGGTCGCGGCCGCTTTCATCATCATTACCAAGTCCGCGGGGATGGCCAGCCGGTGACGTGCCACCAGCGCCAGCAACTCGTGCAGCAGCCGACTAAACCGCAGCTCTTTGAGCGTCGCGGGGATGTTAAGGTCGATGAACTCGTCGAGATCGCGCTCCAGCGCGCGGCTATCGACTTCGTGCCCCTCGTCGGGCCTGGTGATACGCAGCAAAGCGCTGGCAGTGCGAACAGGATCATGAGCCGCGACGGCATAGATAAGGTCCGCAAAATGCTCGCGCGCCGTGCGGTCCAGCCGCCCCATCATTCCAAAATCCAGCAGACAGATCACGTTTCCCGGCAAAACAAAACAGTTGCCCGGATGCGGGTCGGCGTGGAAAAATCCGTGCTCAAAGATCATCCGCAGCGTCACATGCGCCCCGCGAGCGGCAATCAACTTCGGATCGAACCCGGCCGACTCCAGCGCCGCCACGTCGGTAACCGGAACGACCTCAACGTATTCCAGCGTGAGAACGCGCTGGCTGCTGGCGGCCCGAAACACTTTTGGCACGTAAATGGTGCCATCGCCGCGGAAGTTGGCCGCAAAACGCTCCAGGTGTGCCGCCTCCACCGCGAAGTCGAGTTCGCGTTCGATGACGCGTCGAAACTCCTCAACGATCCGCGTCGGCCGATAGACTTTCCAGCCCTCCAGATGCCGCTCGGCCAAATGCGCCAGATGGTGCAGGATCTCCAGGTCTACATCGATTACTGACTTGATGTTTGGGCGCTGGACCTTGACCACGACTTCCGGCCCGTCGCGCAGTGTCGCCCGGTGGACCTGTCCGATTGATGCTGCGGCAACCGGCTGCTCGTCGAAGTACCGATAAACCTGTTCAATTGGCCGGCCGAGCCCGCTCCGCACAATCTCGCGAACCTGCTCAAAGGGAAACGGCGGAACGTGCTGCTGAAGGCGGGCCAGTTCCTCAACCCAGCTCGGCGGCACCAGGTCTGGCCGGGTCGACAGCACCTGCCCCAGCTTGATGAAGGTCGGCCCGAGCTCTTCCAGCATCAGGCGGACGCGCTGCGCGGTTGTCAGGGTCTCAAGCTGCGGACGCTTTTCGCGGGAAATCAGGTGCAGGCCGGCTTCCACGTAGCGCCCGATGCGCAACCGCTCAACCAGCCCTTCAAAGCCGTAGCGGACCAGCACCGTCAGGATCTGGCGGTAGCGGTTGATGTGCCGATAAGTGCGGGAGACCAGCCCGAACTTTGCTGACGGCATGGCTCAGCCGACGCGGTCGCGCAGGGCCTGCTCAAGCTGTTCGATCCGGGCGACCAGCCGATCGAAGTCCTGACGAGTCGCCAGGTTAGAACGCGCCAGCGTCTGGACGACGACCCGCTGGATGGCCGATTCGAACTCCTGACGCGTCTGCTCGGCCCTCTTCACGGCTTCGTCCACGAACTGCTGGCCCTTCTCCGAGGACATCTCCGCAGCCTTGGCAATCTCCCGGGCGATCTCTTCGACCTTCTCCTTGGTCAGGGCCGCCAGCCCAAGCCCGGTAAAAAACGTCTTTTTGATCAGCTCGATCATGCAAGTTTCTCCGCACCCCCGACGACAGGCCTGCCTCACATTCTATGGCCGGTCAGTCGCCGCGCCCAATGGAATAGCCCGGGCAGGCCGGGGCGGCATACGAGCAGGCCGGTACTTGCTGTTCCATGGCGTTGCCAAGTCTGCTAAACTGCAAGCTGGCGCCTGCGAGCAGTCGGTCAGGGCTGGCCGACGCTGCGCAGGCGCGCATCGAAAGATGCCAGTGCCCGGCGTGCGGGCACCAGGAGCTTCTGACACGCTAACCAAACAGGAGGTAGCAGATGAAGCGAACATTGAGGGGCATGTTTGCGGCGGCTGCCGTCAGCATGCTGTGTCTGCCCCTGGCTCTGGGGGCACAGCGCGTGGTGCTCGGCGAAGAGTTCACCGCGACCACCTGACCGTACTGCACTTACGCCGGTCAGGCGTTAAATACCCTGCTCAACAACTACCCGACGACATTTACGCTGGTTCAGTATCACCTGGGTGATGGATATCAGACCCCGTGGGGAAACAGCCGGGCCAGTTTCTACGGAGTCACCGGGACACCGACCGCGTGGTTCGACGGCATCCTGAGCCGAATCGGCGGCTCGCCCGGGATGAGCTACCAGAACGAGTACAACCAGCGGATCAATGTCCCGACGGACGTGGTAATCAACCTTTCGGCGATACAGGTCAGCGGCCAGACGTACCGCGTCACGGCCCAGGTGTGCATCGAGTCCGGCGGAGTCGCCAAGACGATGCGCATCTATATTGTGCAGGTCCTGGACTATTGGCCGGCTTCGCCAAACTATCACCGCAACGGCTTCAAGCAGGCCGCTACCACTCAGGACATTACGCTGAACCCGGGGCAGTGCCAGCAGATCCAGCGCGATTTCACGTTCGATACCGAAAGCTGGAACAACCGGCAGAACATCCGAATCATCGCCTGGGCACAGCGCCCCTTGAGTGCCGCTCCGGCCGAGGTCTACAACGCGGCCTTCATCGCTTGGCCCTTTATGGCCGACTGTAACGGCAACTCGATCCCCGACGAGTGCGATCTGAGCTGCGACAACCCCGGATGCAGCAGCTACCCCGGATGCGGGCAGTCGCAGAACTGCAACGGCAACAACATCCCGGATGAGTGTGAGACCGATTGCAACGGCAACGGCGTCCCGGATGACTGCGACATCCTGTACGGCACCAGCCCGGACTGCGACGGCAACGGCGTTCCCGACGAGTGCCAGCCCGGCGGCACTAGCGACTGCAACAGCAATGGCGTCGCCGACCTGTGCGACATCTTCAACGGAACCAGCGCCGACTGCAATCGCAACGCAGTACCCGACGAGTGCGACATCCTGGGCGGTACCAGTGGCGACTGCAATAACAACTGGATCCCGGACGAGTGCGAGCTGGCACCGCCGGCATACGTCGAAGCCGCCGACAACTGCGTTGATGCGCGAATTGTCTGTCCGGGCACGGTCTATATGGGTACGACGGTCGGAGCGACTGTCGACGGGTCGGCGACCTGCGGTTACTCCAGCACCACGCCAGACGTGTGGTACCTGTATGAGCCCGTCGGAAACGGCCTGCTGACGGTCTCACTGTGCGGATCGGCATACGATACCGTGCTGTCAGTCCACACGGGTTGCCCAGGCACCACGAGCAATCAGATCGCGTGCAATGACAACTACTGCGGCAACCAGTCACAAATCAACAACCTGGTGGTGCAGAACCGCCGCAAGTACTGGATCCGCGTGTCGGGGCGCTCCGGCGCGGTCGGCAGCTTCGTGCTGACGGTCAGCGGGCCACGCTGCGCCTACAGCGCCGTCGATTGCAACTACAACGGCGTGCTGGATGAATGCGACATCGCCAACTGCCCGCCAAACGACCCGTCCTGCCAGGACTGCAACCACAACGACGTCCCCGATGGCTGCGACATCGCCAACGGCACCTCGCAGGACGCCAACGGCAACGGCGTGCCCGATGAGTGCGAAGGCTGTGCCGGCCAGCTCATGGCAGACGCCAACTGCGATGGGGCGGTGAACGCTTTCGACATCGACGCCTTCGTGCTGGCCCTGACGAACCCGACGGCGTGGGAAGCCCAGTACGGGGCTAACTGCGACATCGAGTGCGTCTGTGACTGCAACGAGGACGGAGAGATCAACGCCTTTGATATCGATCCGTTCGTGGATATCCTGACAGGTCTCAAGTAGCCGCGCCAGCGGCTGTTCCCAAGCAATCTGCCGGCGCCCCGCGGACACGCGGGGCGCCGGCCTCTTTTCGACACCTGCAAATCAGGGCGGGGGAGGCGGCAAATCGCGCCGCATGAGAACTCCCGAGGGAATCGGCGGATAGCTCATCCGCACGCGGTACGCCTCAAAACGCTCCGGCGCCCAACCAAGCCGCTCGAAGGCGTAGCGCACCATATCGACGTAGCGCGGTAACTCCGGCACCGCCAGATTTTCAAGCCCCGTGCCCAGGTATTCGACGCGCTCGTGGATCGGAATGCGGTCACATTCTAGCCGCGGCCACTCCAGCCCCTCCGCAAAAAGATCACTGTAGAGGCCGAGCGTCGGCATCACCGGCTCCCACAGATCGCGGCTGATCAGCAGGTCGAAAACCAGCAGCTCCGCCGGGGTCCGCAGAATGAAGTCCACGTTGAAGCTGCGATAGCGCTCCGTCCGGTAGCGCGGCTCGACGGACCGCACCACCTCCCCGGTCGCAATGGTTATGCAGGCGGTATTGCCCACCGCCCCTTCAACAAGCTGGTAATCCACTACCCCACGCGGCGCTTCTACCCGACGACACTCAGGTAACGGATGCGAACAAAACTCAGTCAGCAAAGGCAGCCCCGGCCCCTCCTCGCTGGTGTGAATACTCGGATCAAGCGGCTCGCGGACCAGCGCCGTCCGAACCTCGCCCAGCGCATCGGCGGTGTAGGTGCGCGTAATCCGCCAGGGAACGTTGGGCCGAATCCGCCGCAGATCGGCATAGGTCTTCAGTACCGCGGCATCAAGCATCTGTGAATCCGCAGCCGGAGCGGCAATCGCCGTGAGCGTCTGGACCCGCACCTGAACGCCCCAGACATAACTCATTCCTTGAAACATCAGCTTGCGGTGATAAAGATCGCCGCGCTGACGGTCCTGCCGCACGTGCCCTGCTATCAGCATGTCGAAGGTTCGCCGATCGCCGGCATGAAGATGCACCAGCTCGGCAAACTGCTCGTAGGCATTCTGCGTAGCCGACAGCGCGGATTGCGGAGCACCCTGACGCGCTGCCGCATCGAGAAAAATGCGCATTCCGCTGCGACCGGGAATGTGCAACGCCGCCCCGAAAGGATCGCTCCCGTTTATTACCTGCGACACGCGCCAAGCCAGCTTCGGATCGATGCCAAGAGCATTGGCCAGATCATTCGGACGCCGGATGTAAACGCTAGGCAAAGATCGCACGAGGACGCGAAGAGCTTCCTGGAGAGCTGCAATTGCGGTAGCTGCCTGGGTCGCGAAGCTTTTCGAGTTATCGGACATCACCCATGCCTGCGAATCAAGTCGCGATCATTGTACCACCTCTGGCTGATCGGATGATGCAATCGGCGCAGGCCACATTGGTGAGCAAGCCGAGCAAAAACGCGGGCCGTGGTGGGAATCGGAGCACCCCAGCAAAGCGCAATGGCAGTTAGCCGGCTGACAAAGGTCGTTGGCCGGCCCCAAACCGGCCGGGCGAATCACCAAGCTGAGCCATCACCGCAAGGTCCCGCAGCGAAGCATGTTTGTGCACCGGAAATCCAACCGATCGAGCCCGCGCCAAGTTCTCGGAGTAAGGACGCGCTTGCCCAAGCAATCTCCTAAAGCGGTTACGGCTCACGTCCGCCGTTGGGGTGGGCGAGTTTCTTTTTGCTGGAAAATGTCTTGCCAAAACCCTGTCGCCTTCGCTAGCATGCCACTGTCGCTACCAGACGCTTGGAGCATGCTGGGGGCGCGGTGCCCCCGGGCCAGGCGCCAGCACCGTCGAAAAAGGTGATCTTCGGAGGTGAACATGAAAGCATGTCTATCCGCAATGTGCGCTCTGCTGCTGGTCGCAGCCGCTGCCGGACAGTCCTGGGTCGAGGACGGCGACGCGCCGGACCTTCTGCCCGGGCAGACCACCATCGGCAGCGGGCCGCTAACTTCCATTAGCGGGTCCCTTTCGAGCGGCACCGACGTTGACCTGTACGCGATCTACATCAGTGAGCCGGAGAACTTCTCGGCCCAGACCTGCGGCGGCACCTCACTGGATAGCTGTCTGTACCTGTTCGACCAGAACGGCAACGGGGTATCAATGTCGGAGGATGGCTGCGGGATTCAGTCGTGGATCACTCAACAATTCGTAACCAGTCCCGGGCTCTACTACGTGGCTATGTCAGTTTACGACTACGATCCTCTGAACCCCGCGGGTCTTGAGATCTGGAACGACACCCCCTGGGGTGTTGAGCGTCAGCCTGATGGTCCCGGTGCTCCAGGGCCATTGGCCGCCTGGGGCGGTGGCGCAGGAGGATCCGGAAACTATTTCATCTATCTGACCGGCTGTACTTATGCGGAACAGGGGCCTCCGCCTCCGACCGGTGCCTGCTGTTTGCCCTTCACCGGGGCGTGCCAAGTCACGACGCCGACCGGCTGCGCCAATCTGGGCGGAGTGTATCAGGGCAACGGAACGAGCTGCACCCCGAACCCGTGTCCGCCGCCGCCAACTGGTGCCTGCTGCTTCGGTACGGGCGCATGCCTGGAAATCACGGCTGTGCTGTGTCTGTCAAACGGCGGCACTTTCAACGGGGAAGGCAGCATCTGCTGGCCGAATCCCTGCGTGAGCGTTCCTTTAGAGTGGTCGGATAATTTCGACAACTACGAGAACAACACGGTTTTGTTCGATATCGGCGGCTGGAGCGGCTGGGATCACAACCCCGAAGCTGCCGGCGTGGTAACCAACGAGCAAGCCCGCTCGGCTCCCCACAGCATCCGCGTCAAAAACCCCGTGGACGCGGTACACCCGTTCAGCGGAATTGAAGGCGGCCAGTGGCGGATCATCGCCTGGCAGTACATCCCGTCGGGACTGTCCGGCTCGACGTACTTCATCGTGAACAGCTACTACCAGCACGGCGGACCGTACTTCTGGACCGTCCAACTGCGTTTTGACCCGTCAACCAACGAGGTATACGACGACCTGCGTGCGCCGGGCGGTCCGGGACTGCCGATCGTCTATGATCAGTGGGTCGAAATCCGGATCGACGTGGACTTCGAAGCCGGGTGGCTGGGCACGGTTTGGGAGTACTACAACGGGCAGTTGCTGCACACCGGCAACTGGATCGTCGGTAGCGTCGGCCAGCTTGCGATCGGCAACATCGACCTGTACGGGCCGCACGAAACCAGCGTGTATTACGACGATCTTGAACTCGAGCCGCTTGCGCCACCGCCGGCGGCGACGCGCCCGCTGTTTGCCGGCGTCCAGTACGGAAACCTGCCGACGCGCACGACCGATCTTTCGGGCTTTCCGAACGTGACGTGGCTGTCGGGCTTTGTTTTCCCGGTCACCGCAGCAGCGGCCAGACCGGATGGAGCCATTTACTTTGCCAGCGGATCGTTCACTATTGATTTGTATCTAACGGCTCCAGAGGGGCCGCCGATCCGTCTGTGCAGAGTCCAGGAAGCTACCGACGGGCTGGCCTACGGCCGTGGTCGGCTGTTCGGATTCTGCAATTACGCCAGTCCAATGGGGATCTACGAGATAAACCCGTCCACCGGTCAAGTGAGCCTGGTAGTCAATACTACGGCCCAGGGCTACCGCTACTTTGCCCTGGACTACAACGCTGCCGACGGGAAGCTGTACGGGTATACTGGCTACGGTACGCCCACGGGCCTGCATGCGATCGATATCGACACGGGCCAGATTACGCCCGTAGCTGGGCCGGTGCCGACTGAGAACTCTGCCGTTGCCGCCCTGGCCTGCGGATACAACAAGGTCTACGCCGTGACCGTGTATGGCAATGCCGGTTACCCCATGTTCGTATATGACCTGGCACAGGGTCCGGGCGGAACGTGGGTACCGATGACGCACCCGTTCCCGGAGAGCCAGTCGACCGGCGGGGCGGCCTTCGCACCGGGCCCGGTTCCCGCGGATGTCAACTGCGACGGCCTGATCAACGCGTTTGACATCGACCCGTTTGTGCTGGCGCTGACCGATCCGGACGGCTATCGGGCAGCTTATCCGGACTGCATCATCTACAACGCCGATGCAAATCTGGATGGCCAGGTGAACGCGTTCGATATCGATGCGTTTGTTGAGCTGTTGACCGGAGGAAAGTAGCCGGGCATTTGCTTGCCCGAGTGAACTTAGCGGCCGGTGGCCCGCCGATTGCGCGGGACACCGGCCGCAACTTTGCGCCGCCGAACAAAAAACGGGCGCTTGGCCGACGGGTCAGAACCACCAGGCCTGGCCGGCAGGCTCCTTGATCAGAATGGACCGCAGATAGGCGACGGCCTTCTCAAAACCCTCGCGCACGCTCATGTACGAGTCTTCGTGCTCAATGCTGATTACGCCGTCGTAGCCCTTGGCGCGCAGCATGCTGATAAAAGGCTTCCAGAATTCGTCACCATGGCCGTAGCCGCAGGTGCGGAAGACCCAACTGCGACGGTGCAGGTCGCCGTAGCTGGTGGTATCCAGCGTCCCGTTGATGCGCACGTTATGCGGGTCGAGTGCGGTGTCCTTGCCGTGGACGTGATAGATGCACCCCGCATCGCCCAGCACGCGGGCTGCTTCGACGGGGTCGATACCCTGCCAGAAAAAGTGCGATGGGTCCAGATTAGCGCCGATGTTCTGCCCGCAGGCTTCCCGCAGCCGCAGAAGGGTTTGAGGGTTGTAAACGCAGAAACCCGGATGGGCTTCCAGCGCGATTTTTACCCCCTCATTGGCAGCTTCTTTAGCTTTTTTCGTCCAGAATGGGATGAGGACTTCGTTCCACTGATAGTCCAGAATCTTCTGATAGTCTGGCGGCCAGGCACACGTCACCCAGTTTGGCGTCTTATCGTCGTTGCTACCGCCCGGGCAGCCGGAAAAAGTAATGACGACATCCGTACCCAGCTTGCGCGCCAGTCGTACGGCGGTGTTGTAATCGCGCGAGTGCTGGACACGATCCTTGCGCACCGGGCTGACGGGGTTGCCGTGGACCGCCAGACCCACGATTTGCAGCCCGCGCCGCTGGCAGTCGTTTTTGATTTTCTGCTGGGCGCGAGGGTTTTTCAGAACCTCGCCCGGGTCGAAGAAAGGTTTTCCGGGATAGCCACCGACCGGCAGCTCGATTGCCTCTAGTCCGACCTGTTGACAGTAATCCAGGGCTTTGTCCCAGCCCATGGAGGCCAGCCCTGCTGCCATCACCCCGAGCTTCATTGCGTCTGCTCCCTGCGATAGAACACACCTCGAAATTCGTCCGCCGGATACTTGAGGCGGTTTTTCTCAATCTTGGCTTGGACGGCCGCGGAGATGTCCGCGTCCAGAACGTTGGCCAGCGAGAGGGCATAGCATAGCACGTCGGCCAGTTCCTCGATGACCTGGGCGCGCCGTTGCGGGTCGGACAGCCAGTCTGTGACCTCATCGTTGCGGACCCACTGCAAGTGCTCCATCAGCTCGGCGGCCTCGATGGCGATGGAAGCGGAAAGGTTCTTGGCGTCGTGGTACTTTTCCCAGCGGCGCTCGGCGACGAAGTCCGCCAGAAGCCGACGCAGTTCTGCGACGGTAGTGGTTTGATCAGACACTGCTTGCTCCGGTCGCAGGCGGCCAGAGACCGACACCCGGGGAACGACGTCTAGCCCCAAACAATGAGCCCCTGGTCATAGCGGTCGATCAGGTCCTGGTGGTTCGGTACGACGCGGATAGCGAAGCCGTGCCGTCCGCTCACCCCGCACGGCACGACCCCCTCGTACACGTGGACCCCCTCCGCCTGACGCTGGGTCGGCTTCATCACCACGCGCCGACCGGTGGTAATCGCACCGGTGGCATCCAGCGGTCCGTAATAGACCTCGACGGCGACATCCTGCGGTGAGATGGACCCCAGCTTAACGCGCGCCCGAACCGGCAACTGATCCCCGACTTTGAGAGCTTCGGGCGCCTCAGCTGCGACTTCGAGAACCTGGACCTGACCCCAGTTGCGGGTGAGGTTGGCCTTCCATTCGGCCAGGCGCCTTGCGACCGCGAAATCGTCAGCCCAGACCCGATCGACACGCCGGGCCGCGGGTAGATAGAGCCGCTCGGTATACTCGCGCAGCATGCGGATCGTGCTGAAGACGGGGCAGATGGTTCTAATCGACTCCTTGACGCGCTCGATCCACTTGCGTGGGATGTCATCGACGGTACGGTCGTAGAAAAGCGGAATGATCTCGCGCTCCAGCAGGTTATAGAGCGATTCGCTTTCGACGTGATCCTGGTAGGCCAGGTCATCGTAGACCCGCCCGTCGCCGATCACCCAGCCGTTATTGCCGTTGAACGCTTCAGGCCACCAGCCGTCCAGGCAGGAAAGATTCAGGCCAGCATTGGCGGGGACTTTCATGCCGCTGGTGCCGCTGGCCTCGTGCAGCCGCAGGGGGTTATTCAGCCAGACGTCGCAGCCCTGTACCAGCACGCGCGCCAGGCGCATGTCGTAGTTTTCGAGGAAGACCACGCGGCGGCGGAACTCGGGCCGGCTGCAAACCGCGCAAAGCTGCTTGATCAGCTCCTTGCCGGCCCCATCCGCCGGGTGGGCCTTTCCGGCAAAGATGAACTGCACCGGCCGCTCGTTGTTGCGCAGCAGTGCCGCGAGCCGATCAAGGTTGCGCAGGATCAGCGTAGCGCGCTTGTAGGGCGCGAAACGCCGGGCAAAGCCGATGGTTAGCGCGTCCGGGTCGAGGACCTCGTCGGCGGCTTTGATCTCAGCCGGCGGCGCGCCGCGCCGGCGTAACTGTTCGCGCAGGCGCTTGCGGACAATTGCCACCAGGTGCTCGCGCCGGCGCACATGTACGCGCCACAGTTCGGCAGCGGGGATTTCTTCGACGCGGTCCCAGATTTTGGAGTTCGGCGGCGCCTCGGCCCAGCCGGGCCCCAGATAGTGGTCAAACAGCTCCGCCATTTCTGCGCTGATCCAGCTCAGGGTGTGAACCCCGTTGGTGATGTAAGTGATGGGGATTTCCTCGCGCGGAACGCCGGGCCAGTGGTTCTGCCACATCCCCGCGGCAACTTCGCCATGCAATTTGCTGACGCCGTTGCTGCGGAAGCTGGTGCGCAGGGCCAGGACAGGCATGCAGAAATCCTGCTTGTCGGAGTCGGCGCTTTCGCGGCCGAGAGCCAGCAGCTCCTCGACCGTGATCTTCAGCTCGTCGGCCATCCAGCCGAGCTGCTCGCGGACGAGCTTGGGATCAAAGCGGTCGATCCCTGCCGGCACCGGCGTATGAGTAGTGAAGACGTGCCCGCTGGCGGCGGCCTCGCGCGCCTCGCGGTAGCTCAGCCCGTGTTCGGCCATGATCTGCCGGATGCGCTCCAGGGCCAGAAACGCCGCATGCCCCTCGTTCATGTGGCAAACTTTGGGCTTAATCCCCAGGGCGCGCAGGGCGCGCAGCCCGCCAACGCCCAGCAGAATCTCTTGCCGAATACGCATCCTCCGGTCGCCGCCATAGAGGCGGGCGGTAATGGTGCGCAGCTCGGGTTCGTTGTCCGGGATGTCGCTATCGAGCAGGTACAGGCGGACCCGACCAACCTGGACGAGCCAAATCTGGGCCTTGAGCTTCTGGCTCCCCAGCGGTACCTCGATTTTGAGGGGGCTGCCCCACGGGTCGTTGACCAGCGTGGCTGCCATCTGGTGAAAGTCGTAGTTGGTGTAGCTTTCGAGCTGCCAGCCGTCTTCGGTAATCTGTTGTTCGAAGTAGCCCTGGCGGTAGGCCAAGCCCACGCCAACCAGCGGCAGGCCGAGGTCGGAAGCGGCCTTGAGATGGTCGCCGGCCAGCACACCCAGGCCGCCAGCATAAAACGGCATCGATTCATGCAGCCCGAATTCGGTCGAGAAGTACGCGATCGTATCATCGCGCCGGTCGGGGAAGTTCTCATCGAACCAGGTCCGGCCGTTCATGTAGACGTAGAACGCGTCCAGCACGCGATGGAGCTGGGCCATGTAGGCATCATCCCGGGCGGCCTCCTCCAGTCGTTCCTGCGGTATCTGCCACAGCATCGCGACCGCGTTGTGGTAGACCTGCTCCCACAGGTCCACGTCCAGCCGACGGAAAAGCTCCCGCGCGCCGTGGTTCCACGTCCACCAGAGGTTGTAGGCAAGCTGCCGCAGCGGCTCGAGCGGCTCCGGCAGCGACGGTACCACCACGAAAGTCCGCAAATTCTTCATTCTTGCGGGTCCTCAGATTCTGCGGATCGGCGGCCGCCGGCAGACCGCCATTCTATGACTTAGATCGACCACAAGGGGCTCACCGCGCCATCCGCCCCAAATGATAGCGGTGCCGCCTCCGGCCTTACAGTCCTGCCGCGGACAGAATAAGCCCGCTCAGCCGCCGGGCTTCCTGCTCGCTGGCGGCCTCGGCAATTACCCGGGCGACCGGTTCGGTATTCGAAGCCCGCAGGTGAACCCAGCCGTCGGGAAAGTCCACGCGAACACCATCCGCGGTATTCGGCTCCCGCTCGGCAAAGCGCTTGACTACCCGCTGAACCGCCTCAGCGACACGCTCCCGGGGACAGGTGATTTTCTGCTTGTGCCAGAAATAGCGGGGCAGCTCAGCGACCAGTTCGCTGACCGTGCGGCCCGTCTGAGCCATCAGTTGCAGTACGAGGCTGATCCCGGAAAGGCTGTCGCGCACCAGACTGATCCGCGGGTCGATCACCCCGCCATTGCCCTCGCCGCCCACTACGCAATCGGCCTGAAGCATTTGCCGCGCGACGTAGCTCTCGCCCACCGGCGTACGGTAAACCTTCACGCCGAAGCGCGCTGCAACGTCGTCTACCAGTCGCGAGGTGCTGAGGTTGGCGGCGACGGGGCCCCGCCGGCGTGACAGCACCGACCAGGTCGAAAGTGCCAGCGTGTATTCTTCGCCGATGTATACGCCGTTCTCGTCGACCAGCGCCAGGCGGTCGCCGTCCGGGTCCTGCGCAAAGCCGATTGCTGCCCGCTGCTTCCTGACTGTCTGACACAGCTCGGTCAGGTTTTCTGCCAGCGGCTCGGGCGAATGCGCGAAGACGCCGCTCGGCTCGCGGTTCATGTGAGTAAGCCGCAGTCCCAATTCTTCAAGTAGGATCGGCGTGTGGATGCCGCCGGCGCCGTTAACGCTGTCCAGAACCACCGGCATCCCGCGAAGTGGTGTCAGATCCACCTCAACCGCGGCCAGCACCGCCTGCACATGCCGCCGCCCGGCCTCTGAATCCGCGCGCAGCGGGGCAAAATTTTCGCAGATCTGACGGAACGCTCGCGAGTTCTGAAGCGCCGCCAACGCGTCGGCCTGCTCGGGCGTCGGGCCGACGCCGTCACGGTCGAAAAACTTCAGCCCGTTCCACGCGCCGGGGTTATGACTGGCAGTGATGTCGATGCCACCGGCATAAGCGCCATGGCGGATGGCATGCGCCACCGTCGGTGTCATCGCGACGCCAAGGTCGGTAACCTCGCAGCCGGCAGCGACCAGCCCCGCCGCTGCCGCCAGGCCATACATCGGCCCGCTCGGCCGCGAATCCCGAGCCAACACCACACGCCCCCCGCCCAGCAGCGTCCCGTACGCCTGCGCAAACTCCAGCGCCACCTGCGGCGTCAGCGACTCGCCCACCAGTCCCCGAACTCCGGAAATCCCCACCAACAGCGTCATCGGACCAACCTCTGTCGACCGGCCTGCCTCCGATTATTGCCGCAGCAGCACCGGGCGGGTACCCTGCGCTGCGCTTCAGGCAGGCCCACGGCGCCTGCGGTGGCGCTAGTACGTGCACAATACCGGCGCGCGTCTGACGAACAAGGAGGGCAGAACATGAAACGCCTGATCGGTGGGCTGCTGCTCATTGCACCCGCGGCCCTGTGCAGCGGCTGCGCGGACTGGCCGCTGTTCGATACCGTCACGGTTATCATCACTAACGACACCGACTTTGACGTCGACCCGCACATCGTTTTCGACGACGACACCGGCTTTTTCGCCCGCAACTTCCCCAGCGAGGACTTGGCCGTCGGACTGCTGGAACCGGGCGAAAGCCGCGTCTTTCACTTCGACTGCGACCGGCTTGGCGTGATCTTCAGCGACGAAGCCGAGCAGTTCGTCGGCGATGTCGTCTTCGAGATCGACGAGACCAGCGCTCTGGAGCGCGAGCAGCAGTTCTACTGCGGCGACCTGATCGAATTTCAGTTCGTCGGCAACGCGGAAGACTTCGGCGCGATCGTCGGGGTCAACGGCCTCGTCGTCGACTGAGGCGCCGCCCGGACGCTGGCGCAGTGGGTTTTCGCCGCGCGCCGTCGGGGGACGATTATCGGAATTGGGGCCCGGGGCACTTCCTTAACTTCCGTCTTGCCCTGCGGCGGACGTCTACTTAGAATTCTGCGCGGAGGACTGGAAATGGAGCATGGGGTGCTATCCCGGCACCCGCTCCCCGTCAGCTAACGCAACTGGCACGAAACGTCAGATCCGGCACGGAGGCGCCAGCACTTGGGCGCGGTCCGGAGGAGGCCAGACGTGCCGACGCGTGGTCTGCCCGATGTGTGGCTCGACCTGTGCACGCAGCGAGACTACCTCTCGCCTGACGGCGCTCGTCCCGTTCTCAACGTCCGCGAAATCCTGCCGAACATCAAGCACCTGATGGCCCTGGCCCGCTGGGCCAAGCTCCCGACGCTCTCGTGCGTCGACGGCTGTCGACCTGAGGCGGTGCGCGGAATTCCACGACCCTGCTGCGTTCTGGGAACGCTAGGCCAGCGCAAAATCCACTTCAGCCTGCTACCCGACCACGTGTGGATCGACGGCGATAACCACCTGTGCGTCCCGCTCGACGTGCTGCAACAGCACCAGCAGGTGATCCTGCTCAAGCAGCACCGCGACCCGTTCACCAATCCCAAGCTCGACCGTCTGCTAACCGAAATGTCAGTGCGGCGGTTCTACGTCTTCGGCGTAGCGCTGGAAGTATCTGTGCGGCTGCTCGTGCTCGGGCTGCTGCTGCGCAACCGACGCGTAACGCTCGTCCGCGATGCTTGCGGCTATTTTCACGCAGGCGAAGCCGACATGGCCTTACGACAGCTTGCCGCCAAAGGCTGCGAAATCCTGCCAACCGCCGAGGTCGTGCGGAAAAAACTCATCGAGCTGAGCCGGCGGCGAGGCAATGGGCTGAATCACCGGCGCTTCGTGGCCTGAGCTGCACGGCGCCAAGCCGGACCGCGACCATCTGCCACTCAAAAGGCACTAGCCGCCGCGTTCCCGCGCCAGATTCCGGTTCCAGGCCGGAACTTCAACCTCCAGGTCCTCAGTCCCATCCGGAACGCACTGGCAGGCCAGCCGACTCTGGGGGGTCACCCCATACGCTTCGTCAAGGCAGTCCTCTTCCTCCTCCGCAGGAGGGCTGCACGAGTCCGCACCGCGACGTACGATTACATGACAGGTACCGCAGGCGCAAACACCCCCGCAGGCATGCTCAATCTCAATCCCCTGCGACAAAGCGATATCCAGCAGGCTTCCGGGGCGGCCGTGACCGCTGAGCGCATCCTCCCCGGCCGCGGCATGCACCACGCGACGAGAACCGTCCGGCATGATGAACGTGATCTGAAAGCTTCCGTCGCCCATAGCTGCGCCTCGACAATGAAAAAACCAGGCGAATACCCTCAGGTCGCTGACGGCGACGGCGGCTGGTCGTCCGGCGCGATCAGCGCCTCGCGGATGGCGATCTCTGCGAGCCGTCGCGTGCGGTGGCCGAAGGCCGTCAACCGGCGGTACAACTCATCCAGGTCTTGCGCCTGGTCCGCAAACTCCCGCAGCGCGACCATTTCGCGCTCGATCTCCTGGCGCTCCTGCGGGGTCAACAGGTGACCGAAACGCTCGAGCGTCTGCCGCGTCTTGCGTATGTCGAAATCGACCTGATTCAGCAGGTCGATCCGTCGATGGGCTTCGATGTCACTGCGCGCAAACTGGATGCTCTCGCGGGTAATGCGTTCGATTTCAGCACGCGTGAGGCCGTGATGCGGCGTAATCTGCACGCTGGCCTGCCGTCCACTGCGCAGCTCCCGCGCTGAAACGTTCAGAATGCCGTTGGCGTCGAGCAGGAACTCGACTTCGACTTTTGGAATGCCCCCGGGCATGGGCGGCAGATCGCGCAGTTCAAATTCGCCCAAACTGCGACAGTCGGCTGCCAGTTCCCGTTCGCCCTGCACAACGTGCAGTTTGATCGCGGTCTGCCCGTCGACAAAGGTGGTGAACATCTCGGTAGCGCGACAGGGTATCGTGGTATTGCGCAGAATGAGCTTCGCCACAGCTCCGCCCATGGTTTCGATCCCGAGCGAAAGCGGCGTTACGTCGAGCAGCAGCATTTCGGGGTGCCGGCCGGAAAGCACCGCCGCCTGAACCGCCGCTCCCAAAGCGACAACCTCATCCGGGTTGAGGGCCGTGTAGGGCTCGCGCCCGAAGTACTCGGCCACTCGGCGGCGTACCAGCGGAATCCGGGTCGAGCCGCCTACCAGAATCACGCGATCTATATCCGCCGGCGCCAGATTCGCGTCACGCAGAGCCTGCGCGCACAGCCGAAGCGTACGCTCGACCAGATCGGCGATAAGGCCCTCGAACTCTTCGCGGCGGATGGTCCGGCTATAGGTTCGGCCCTGGCCGAGATCGAGCTCGATGCGCGACTGTGGCTGCGTACTGAGCTGGATCTTGACGTTTTCTGCGAGGTTTCGCAGGGCCTGACGCGCTGCGGGCGAATCGATCGACAGGCCGAGCTGCTCTTGCACCTCCCGCTGTACGAGCGTCACGATGGCCCGGTCAAAGTCGTCGCCGCCCAGGTGCGTATCCCCTGCGGTACTGAGCACCTGGAAGACTCCCTGCTCGATGCGCAGGGTGGAGATGTCAAAGGTGCCTCCGCCCAGGTCATAGACGGCGACGGTATGGGCCGCACCGAAATCGACCGGCTGGCGTTGTCGCCCGGGTCCGGCCAGGGAAAGTCCGACGCGCCCTGCCGCCACCTGCTTGCCGGTCGCAGACTCCGCGGCAAGTTGCTCGCGCAGTCCGATGCCGTAGGCCAGCGCGGCCGCGGTCGGCTCATTGACGATCCGAACAACCTCCAACCCCGCGGCCTGGCCTGCGACGCGCGTGGCCTGGCGCTGGGCGTCGTCGAAGTAGGCCGGCACGGTGATTACCGCCTTGCGGACCGGACGACCCAGGTGTCGCTCGGCGCGTTCGCGCAGGGCTTGGAGAACAAACGCGGAGATCTCTTCCGGGGTGTACGCGCCGCCGGGCAACTCGACCTGGATAGTGTCGCGTGGTCCAGGTCGAACCTGGTACGCCAAGTACGCGCGCTCGCGCTCGATGTCCGCGGGCCCGCGACCCATCAGCCGCTTGATCGAATAAATGGTGCTGCGCGGGTTTTCCACGGCGTGCTGACGGGCCTTCCAGCCGACAGTAATCCTCGGCGGAGCGTCGTCCTCGGCCGGCTCGATGGCTACAACGGAAGGAAGCCGGCCGTCGCCGTTCTCGTCACGGATGATGTGCGGGCCGCTTTCATCGGCGTAAGCCACGAGCGAGAAGGTCGTACCCAGGTCGATCCCGACGATTATGTCTGCGTCGTCCATCGCAGGTTACAGGTTCTCACGCAGCTTCTGATAGTAGCGCAGCGCGTTGAGCTGCTGGCGGAGCTGGCGGCGCAGGGTCTCGTCGCCGGGCAGACGCCGTGCAAGCTCCTGGACTGCCGACTCGGTCTGCTCGCAGAGCGTCTCAATCTGACAGCGCAGGTCGGCCAGTCGCGTTTCGAGCTGCATCTGACGAGCTTCTTCGAGCTCCTCACGCAGCGCCAGCGTCTGGGTCAACACGTCGGGACCGACCGAGCGGTCCTGGGCCGCCGAGCTGCCTCCGAAAAGCTCAAGCAGGTATTCTGCCCGCAGCATCGGGTCTGCCAGCACGCGATAGGCCTCGTTGAGTCTGGCGCTGGCGCGTAAGCTCATCAAGGCTGCCTCGGGGCGCTGGCCGTGATGGTCCGGATGAATGGCGCGTGAGGTTTCCAGGTACTTTTGGCGCAGGGTAGCGGTATCCAGGTCGTACCGCGGCGGCAGGCCGAAAAGATCGAAATAGTTGTAACCCTCCGCAGGATAGAGCCGCCCGCAGCCTTCGCAGAACAGGGGGCTGTCCATGGGCCGGTTGCACCCCGAGCACTTGACGGGCGGGACTGGAGCACTGGCGGGCGTGGACGACAATCCTGCGACCCCTCTACATCCAGGGCGACCTCAAGCGATAGACCGCCGAGAGCACATCAGGCCGAATAGCTCGCCCCGCAGCCGCAGGTGCGCTTGGCGTTGGGGTTGTGAAAAGTAAAGCCGGACCCCATCAGGCTCTCCTGGTAATCGATCAGCGTGCCGGCGAGGTTCCCGACGATGTAGCTCTTGAGGTCGCAGACGATGGTGAGGCCCTGCGACTCGAAAACTTCATCCGTCTCTGCGACCGGGGCGTAGTTCTCATCGCGCAGGTCGAGAACGTATTGCAGGCCGCTGCACCCCCCACCCTTAACCCCGACGTAGAGGTACATCGTGTCGGGGTAGTTCTCCTTTTCGATGAGGGCTTTGATCTGGGCGGCGGCCTTCTCGCTGAGGCGGACACCCTCGGTTTCGGTGGCCGGCACGGCACGCTGTCGGGCACGCGGTCCGGTGCCGGCGACCGGCGTCTGCGGCGAAAGGTTCGATTCCGGCGCAGTCATGGCAGTTCCCCACTCTTTCCGCTCGGTGCGGCGCCAACCGCAGCGGCCTGGCGCGCCGCACGCTTGCGCTTGAGGTCCGCGACCGCGGCGCGGATCGCGTCCTCAGCTAGGACGCTGCAATGGATCTTGACCGGCGGCAGCGCAAGCTCCCGTGCGATGTCCGTGTTCTTTATCTCCAGGGCGTCATCGAGCTTGCGGCCCTTGAGCCACTCCGTCGCGAGCGAACTGGAGGCAATCGCCGAACCGCAGCCGAAGGTTTTAAACTTCGCGTCAATGATGTTGTCGTTTTCGTCGACCAGAATCTGGAGCTTGAGCACGTCGCCGCACTCGGGCGCTCCGACGATTCCGGTCCCGACGTTGGGATCCTGCCGGTCCAGTGAACCGACGTTGCGCGGGTTATTGTAGTGCTCCAGAATCTTATCGCTGTAAGGCATCGTGGTACTCCCCGGCCTGGTGGGCCGGCCGGTCAGCTTCGCGTCCAGACGACGCTTGCCGGATCGATACCCTCCCGGGCCAGTTCGTAAAGCGGGCTCATCTGGCGCAATCGGCGTACCGTCGCGACCACCCGCTCGATCACGTAGTCGATCTCTTCAGCAGTATTGAAACGGCCGACGGAAAAACGAATGCTGCCGTGGGCCAGGTCCTCACCGACGCCGATCGCCCGCAGCACATAGCTAGGCTCGAGCGAGGCGCTGGTGCAGGCCGAGCCGCTGGAAACCGCGATCTCCGGCATGCCCATCATCAGGCTTTCGCCCTCGACGTAGGCGAACGAGAGATTCAGATTCGAGGGCGTGCGGTGCGTCAGGCTGCCGTTGACGCGGACATCTTCCAGGCGCGAGAGGATTCCGTCGCGCAGCCGGTCGCGCAAGGCAGCCAGGCGCGCCGGTTCGGTACCCATATGGAGCCGGCACAGCTCGGCAGCCATCCCCAGGCCGACGATCGCCGGGACGTTGAGCGTTCCGGAGCGCATGCCGCGTTCGTGCCCGCCGCCGTGCAGGACGGGGGCGCATCGGACGCGCGGGTTTTTCCGTCGGACGTACAGGGCCCCCACCCCCTTGGGCCCATGAATCTTGTGAGCACTACAGGTCAGAAGATCAATGCCCATCGCCTCGACGTCGATCGGCACTTTGCCGAACGTCTGGCAGCAGTCGGTGTGAAACAGTACGCCGCGCCGCTTGCAGATGCGACCGATCTCGGCAATCGGCTGGATTGTGCCGATCTCGTTATTGCCGTGCATGATCGACACGAGGATCGTGTCGTCGGTGATCGCCTCTTCAAGCTGACGGAGGTCGATGCGGCCCTCGCGATCGACCGGCAGAATCGTGACGCGGAAACCGCGCTGTGCCAGGTAGGCGCACGGATCAAGCACTGCCTTATGCTCGGTAGCCTGGGTGACGATGTGGCGGCCGCGATCGGCGTACATCTCGGCGACGCCCTTGATCGCGATGTTGTTCCCCTCGGTGGCGCCGCTGGTGAAAACGATTTCTCTGGGATCGGCGCCGATGACGGCGGCGACCTGCTGGCGTGCCTGCTCGACCGCCTGCTCGGCCTCCCAGCCGAAAACGTGGTTGCGCGAGGCGGCGTTGCCGAACTTTTCGCAGAAGTACGGCAGCATCGCATCGAGCACACGCGGATCAACCTGGGTGGTCGCGTTATTATCCAGATAAATCCGCCTCATGAGGGCTTGCCCTTTCTGCGCCCCGCCGGCGCCGGTCGGTCCGCATAATCTTCGTCAAAAGCGATATCCGCGATGCTCAGACCTTCCAGGAATTTCACCAGCTCGCGGTGCACCTTGTGCACCGGCCGGCGAATCGAACACACTGAGGCCCGATTGCAGCCGCCGCGCCGCCGCGCCCCCGGGGCACAGTCGACCAGCGCTACCGGCCCCTCAACCGCCGAGATCACCGCCGACAGTGCCAGATTCTCCGGCCGACTTGCCAGCGTGTAACCGCCCTTGGCGCCGCGGACCGAGCGTACCATCCCGGCCTGACAGAGCTGCTTGAGCACATTCATAAGCAGGGGCAACGGCACCTCGTGAAGTTCAGCAATTTCGCGAGCACTGGTCACGCGCTCTCTTACGCGCGCCAGATGGCACATGGCTACCAGGGCGTACTCGGATCGTTTAGTCAGCGAAAGCATCGTCACCGCGTTCTTCTTCTTTTTGAATATAGCATCAGGAAAATACGATTTCAACTCCCCGGGGTACGTCCGCATCGCCTTCGGGCAACGCCGCGCGCCGCCGGAACGCGATCCGGTTCAATCTTGCGGGCCGGTCCGATCATTTCAGCGTCGCGCGCAATTTCTGCTCCGTAAGACCCCAAATTGCGACGCGTTTGAGCGGGCGCGTCTGGCCGCTCACAATTCGCACGTCCTGCTGACGTCGGTGAAGCGCCTGCGCCAGCAGCCGGATCAGCGCTGCATTGGCTCTGCCGCCTTCAGCGGGCGCAGATACCGCGACCTTCAGGGCACCATTCCACAGTCCGACAATGCAGTCGCGTCCGGCACCGGCGACGATTTTGACGGCAAACTCGACGCCGTTGCCGCAGGCTCGCACTGCAAGCTGCTCCGCCCGCCCTACCATGCTAGGAACCGAATTCGTCACCCCGAAAAGTATTGCCCAGGTACGTCTCACGGACCTTGGGGTCATTGATCAGCTCACGGGGCGTACCGGCACTGATGACGCGCCCCTCGTGAATGACGTAGCTGCGGTCGGTCACGCGCAGCGTCTCGTGCACATTATGGTCAGTAAGCAGGATCGCTATGCCGGCGTCGCGCAGCTTGAAGACCTCGTTGCGCAGCTCCTCAACCGTCTTGGGATCGACGCCGCTGAAGGGCTCGTCCAGCAGAATCACGCGCGGCTCGGTGATCAGCGACCTGGCAATTTCGAGCTTGCGGCGCTCGCCGCCGGAGATGTCCCGCGCCAGATTCTTGCGCACCACCGAAAGGCCGAACTGCTCGAGGAGCTGATCGACTTTGCGGCGCCGTTCACGGCGTGAAAAACGCATGGTTTCGCAGATAGCCAGGAGGTTCTCCTCAACCGTCAGGCGCTGGAAAACGCTCGGCTCCTGCGAAAGGTAACCCATACCGCGGCGGGCGCGCTGATACATGGGCAAGTGGCTGACGTCGGTTCCGTAGAGCAGGACCCGACCGCCGTCGGGCCGGATCATTCCGATCGTAATGCGGAAACTGGTGGTCTTCCCGGCGCCGTTGGCCCCCAGCAGGCCCACGATTTCCCGTTCGTGGACCTGAAAACTCACGTGGTCGACGACGGTTCGGCCATTGTAAGCCTTCACCAGGTTCCGAACTTCCAAAAGCATCGCGAACGCCTCAGATCAGCGCGGGCGCCAGACCGTGAATAACATGCTCGCCGTGGCCGAAAGTCGCTCAGCGTACAAATCGCACGCGCCCGAAGTCCGGTAACCACATCCGAGCCGGTCCGGCCTCCAGCAGCAAACCCGGAAGATAAACCAAAGCCGCCGGCCCCACAATCTGCTCCAGACGCACCGTCCCCGGCCGATAGCCCGGCGGAACGTGCGGACCAACCTCAACCCACTCGCGGCTGTCCCGGCTATCGGGGCTGTTATCTCCCAGTACGAAATACTCGTCGCGGCCAAGCACAAAGTGATGCCCCGCGTACGCCCGCTGCGTGTACGCCGGCCGGCAGGTGTAGTACACGTCACGCTCAACACGCAGGCCGCGAACCTCAACCTCCAGATCCGCCACCGCAATTCCCAAGCCGACCGGCTGCACACGCGTGAACCTGCGCAGCTCGTCCAGTTGCGGGGCATAGTGCTCCTGCGTCGTGGTCAGCAGTTCACGCCCGTCGAGTTTGAAGTAGACGCGGTAATCCAGGTGGGCTATTTCAACAGCGTACGCACGGCCGGCCCGCAAGCAGGGTGCCGCCGCAGCCGCCACTGCGATCGCCTGCCCCGATGGCGGCGCCATCACCAGCGTGGCGCGGCCCGAGCAATCAAGTTGCACAGAGAAGCGGTAACCGTCCCGGTCGATCTCAAATCGACAGTAGCCGGATGCCGCCCGCTCCAGACCCATCTGGCCCCCGGCTGACCGGATGGTAACCTCGGCCAGCAGACGCACGTCGCCGACCAGCGGCGTAGACTGAGCAGAGGGCCCACGGTTGTACCCGTAAACGTCCTGAAAATACCGCAGGTCGGAGGGTTCAAACCGCAGCACCGCTTCGGCTGCATCGGCCGCGCCCTCCTTGCGGCGGCAGCGCGCTGCCTGGCAGCGCAGCACCCGTGAGCTCAGGCCGCTCCAGACGGTGTCATCCGCGGGCTCAGCGACCCAGCGCGGCCCGCCGATCGCGGGATAGCCGTCAACCGGGAAAAAGTTCTGGTCGAAAACCACGAACCACAGCGCTTTCTGGGCTGCGGCGGTCTTGCGAACGATACGGTTGTCGATGAAAACGTCGCCATCAACGATTTCGACCGTCTCACCGGGCAGGCCAACGACGCGCTTGATGTAGCTTTCGTCGGGGTCCGTGGGATTCCGGAAAACGATCACGTCCCATCGCTGCGGTCCAAAGGAGCCACCGAGCAGGTAAGGCCACTTGTGGACCAGAATTCGATCTCCCGCCTTGGTCGCGGCGTTTTGCGGCAGAGAAACACGCAGGTGGCAGTTGGGACAGAAGGTGTCTGCCGCGGGCAGTCCGTAGTGGTATTCGTAGCCACAGGCCGGGCAGGTCCGCGTACCGTGCGCTCCGTGCAGTCCCTCAGCCATCGACCCTGTGGGAATAACGAACGCCTCGACGAAGAATGCCCGGAAGATGAAGGCCAGAATCAGGCCAGTCAGGAGTGTCTGCAACGTGTCAACCGGGCGAAAAGGGTGGAAACGGGCCGCGGGTTGCGCCGGCGTTGCCGCAGCCGACGGGCCTGCCTCAGGCCGAGTTGCCGGTCCTTCCTTCAATCCGACTGGTTCCGGTACGGGCTCTAGTGGATCCATCGGATTCGACCGGGGCTGGGCAGGCGGTTGAAAAGCCGCAACGGGCGCGGCAACTTTTCATCAGCGGTCAGCTCGCCCATTCCGGGCCAATACACGAAAAACGCCGGTCCGATGAGCTGATCAGCAGGGACCGTACCCGGATGATAGCGGCCGGCAGCCTCTGCGGCCTTCAGATGCGGGCCGACGGGGTCGTCCCCAGGCTGCGCGAATGAAAAACGTCCATCCAGGCTTGCCGCACTGTTGTCACCAAGCAGGAAGTACTCGTCCGGCCCGAGAGTCAGCGGGTTCCCCGCTACGCCGTAGCCCGCCCGACCGTTCCCAACGTCGCTGGTGTAATAGACATCACGCTCGATCAGCAGGTGCGCCAGACGGGCCCGGACTCCGCGAGCGGCGATCACCAGGCGGGGCGGAGATGCCTGACCGGCACGCGCGCGGGCCGTCTGCGGATCAATGCCGTACTGCTGCGCCATCGAAGAAAGCACCGTTTTCCCGTCAAGTTCGACGCTGACCGCGTAGTCGACGTTGGCTAGCGCCAGGTGCACCGGACGCCGGGGCGCTTCAAGCAGTGTCTTTGCCCAGATTTCGCGTGGGGCGTCATCAGAGTCCACCGAGTGCTCGAGCGTAAGGGTGCCACCGGCATACAGCCGGGCATAAAAACGGTCGCCGTATTTGCTGGTGCTCAGTTCGACGTACCCGTCGGGCTCCAGCACCGCTTCGAATGTAATCTCCGCGCTGAGGCGGACATCGGTGACGATAATCGGGCGAACGGGCAGCAGCAGCTCTGGGACGCCGCCGGAAAGTCGCGGCGTATACGGCCGGTTGTAGCCGCTGACATCGCTGATCTGGCCGGGCTGTTGCGTCGGGCCGGGGTCGGTAACGAAGAGGATCTGCCCAAGCTGTCCGGTGCTGCCGTCGAAGCAGGGGCGGCGAGTGTCAAGCCGGCTCCAGCCGCTGCCAGGCGCAAGCTCGACCCAGCGCGGGTGATAACGGGCGGCAGCCGAAGGACGTCGCGGCGGAAAATCGTGCTTATAGCAGCAGAACCACAGCGAGCGTTGCACGTGCGGCGGCTTGCGCGCAATCTGCGTCAGGCCCGTCTGCGGGTCGGCGATGAAAATATCGCCATCGATGATTTCGACCGTCTCGCCGGGTTTGCCCACCAGGCGCTTGATATAGTTGGTCTGGCCATCGGTGGGCACCTTGAACACGACTACATCCCAGCGCTGGGGAGCAAACCGCCCGCCGAATTCGTACCGCCAACCGTGGACGACGATCCGGTCGCCCCCGCGCTGGTGCAGGGAGTGTTGCAGCATGCCGTCGAACGCACCACCCAGGGCCTGAACGCGTCCGGCGAAGGCCGCCGGCCCGCTGTACTCGCGCCAGCGGCAATTCGGACACTGGATAACCGGCACGGTCAGCGGCAAACCCACCGGATACTCGATGCCGCAGTTCGGACAGGTGTGCATCCCGTGGGCGCCGTAGAGGGTTTCGGCCATCGAGCCGGTCGGGATCACGAACAACGGCAGAAAAAAGCTCTTGAGGACCAGCAGGTAGATGAAAAAACCCACGAACGAAGAAATCTGCTGAATAATAGTCTCTTTGTCCGGCACGGCACGGGCCGACCGGCGCGAGCTGGCTGAGGCGGTACCTACCATCGCGGTCCTGAGTGCGGGTAAAGCAGGGACCTTAGGGTAACGGCGGCACCACGGGCGGTCAAACCGGGCTTGACTCGCGGTCCGGTGCTTCAAGAATCACGATGTGCCCTTGAAGAAAAAGGTAATCGTCGCACTTTCGGGCGGGGTGGACTCGGCGGTAGCCGCTGCCCTGCTCCGGCAGGCCGGTTACGACTGTGTCGGCGTTTTCATGCGGGTGGGCGTGGAAGGCCGGCAGACCGAAAGCACGCAAGAGACGCCGAGCCTTCAGCCAAGCCGCACCGCAAGCCCGCAGCCCGATGCCGGGTGCAGCGACTTTTGCCGACGCCCGCATTACGGATGCTGCTCAGCGGTCGATGCGCTCGATGCCCAAGCAATCGCCGGCAGGCTCGGAATCCCGCTCTATATCCTTAACTTCCAGAGTGATTTCGATGCGATCATCGAGTACTTCATCGACGAATACCTCCGCGGCCGGACACCGAACCCGTGCATCGTCTGCAACAACCGGCTAAAGTTCGGAAAGCTGCTGCGATATGCCGACCTGCTCGGAGCCGAGTACGTCGCCACGGGGCACTACGCACGGCTGCGCCGTCAAGACGGGCAGCTCCTGCTGGCCCGTGCCGCCAATGAAGCGAAGGACCAGTCTTACGTTCTGTTCGGCATCGCCCGGTCGCACCTGTGGCGGTGCCTGTTCCCCATCGGTGAGCTTTCCGACAAGCAGCAGGTAAGGCGGCTGGCGGCGGAGCTGGGCCTGCGCGTACACGACAAGCCAGACAGCCAGGAAATCTGCTTCGTGCCGGACAAGGACCACACACGCCTGGTGAGCGAGCGTCGGCCGGAGGCGGTCCGGCCCGGCCCGCTGCGCGATACGCAGGGCAATCTGCTGGGGCAGCACCGGGGGATCGCAAACTACACCATCGGCCAGCGACACGGATTGAGGATCGCCCTGGGCCACCCGGCCTACGTCATCCATCTGGATGCGGCGACGAACACGGTCACCCTCGGGTCGCGCCAGGAGCTGCTCCGGCGCGGGCTGATCGCCGAGCAGGTCAATTGGCTCACCGACCCGCCGGCAGTCGGTCAGCGGGTCCGTGCGGCGATCAAAATCCGCCGTACGCACACCCCGGCACCGGGTACGATCCGTCGGCTGGCGGACCAGACGGTTGAAGTCCGCTTCGATGAGCCGCAGGCCGCGGTCACGCCCGGGCAGGCGGCGGTCTTTTACCGGGATGACATCGTACTCGGCGGCGGCTGGATTGAACGCTCACTGGAGAATAT
>Ga0185342_1000244_pt1 | contig 30214 bp, 25 predicted proteins | sample ConPoolayeEmetaG_FD_128045 | JGI IMG/M metagenome (GOLD analysis project Ga0185342, IMG submission 128045) | Hot spring microbial mat communities from California, USA to study Microbial Dark Matter (Phase II) - Cone Pool mat layer E metaG... ... | reverse complement strand
GAAGCTTCTTCTCGCCTGCCAAGCCTTCTTCCTCAATCTGGCCAGACTTTCCAGCGCTTCCATAATTAAACGCCAAATCCCACCCTTCTGTCAAGAATGAGTTGCAAAACAGAGTTCAATATGGCTATAATAAGGCTGTCCCGGCAGAAAATGGTCTTGGTTGACTATTTTCTGGTTTTTGGCTAATATTTTAGTCTATTTTTTGAGAAGGTGAGAAGCTGACCATGATTAAATTACGTCTGATGAGATTTGGAGCTAAGAAAAAACCCAGCTATCGAATCGTAGCTATCGATTCGAGAAGGGCCAGACAGAGCAAAACTCTGGATACCCTCGGTTATTATAATCCCAGAAACGAACCTGTAGAGTTCAGAATTGACCTGGAAAAGGTCAATTATTGGCTTAATAAAGGGGCTAAACCATCGGAAACTGTTAATTCATTGATAAATAGAGCAGTTAAAGTACAAAAAACAACCCAAGATTCTAAGTCTTAAAGGAGGTTACTGTGAAAGAACTGGTTGAAATGATTGCCAAGTCACTGGTGGACAATCCGGACAAAGTTCAGGTTTCCCAGCTTGAAGGGGAACAGACCACCATCCTGGAACTCAAGGTTGCTCCCGAAGATCTGGGAAAGGTGATCGGAAAGCAGGGCCGGACTGCTCGAGCCATCCGGGTTATCCTGGGCGCGGCCGGGATGAAGATGAAACGGAGATTCAACCTGGAAATCATTGAAAAAGGTTGATTTAATCTCCATCGGAAGGGTAATCCGGAGTGAAGGAAAGAATGGCACTCTGAAGATAAAGCTATATCTTAAAAATCTGAGAGAGCCATTCTTCAAAAAAATTTTCATTCTGAGGGAAGGAGAGGTCAGGGAATACGAGGTTGAAGATTGCTACCTCGCCCGAAACTCTCTTTTTTTGAAGTTAAAAGGTGTTAATAGCTTAGGTGAAGCTGAGGCCCTAAGAGGCAGAGAAATAAAAGCCAGAGTAGAGGATTTTCCCTCCCTGGAAGAGGGTACCTATTATGATTTTGAGCTGCTCGGTTGTCAGGTAGAAACAACGCTGGGTAAGCCAGTAGGAGAGGTTGTAGAGCTTATTACTATAGGAGAATCCAGCCTTCTGGTGGTAGATACAGGTACCAGAAAGGTTGAAGTACCACTGGTTGAAGCGATTTGTAAGAAGATAGATCCTTCGGCAAAAAAAATTGTTATAGACCCGCCGGAGGGTCTGCTGGAGCTAAATGAGGTTTGATATAATCACCATTTTTCCCGGTATTTTTAACAGCCTGTTTTCGGCCGGGGTGGTGAAAAAGGCTGTGGAGAAAAAAATCCTGGAAATAAAAGTTCACGATTTGAGAGATTTTACAACCGATAAGCACCGGCAGGTTGATGACAGACCTTATGGAGGACTGGAAGGTATGGTTCTCAAACCGGAGCCCATTTTCAGGGCAGTAGAAGCTATTAGAAAGCCCCAGGGGTCTGTTACCTGCCTTTTAACTCCCCAGGGAGAAACTTTTAACTCAACTTTGGCGGAAGAACTAGCCGGGTTTGATCAGGTTATTCTCATCTGCGGCCGCTACGAGGGAGTTGATGAAAGGGTCATAGAGCATCTGGTGGACAGGGAAATATCCATTGGTGACTATGTTCTAACCGGCGGAGAGCTGGCTGCGGCTGTGGTGGTGGATGCAGTTTCCAGGTTTATCCCCGGAGTGGTGGGTAAAGAAGAATCTGTTCGCCATGATTCTTTCACTGCTGGATTGCTGGATTTTCCTCAGTATACCCGGCCACGGGAATTTCGTGGCTATCGTGTACCTTCGATTCTGTTTTCCGGTGACCACAAAAAAATCGCCAGGTGGCGGTTGAAAAAAGCCTTAGAAAAGACTCTGGCCCGTCGGCCAGATTTATTAGAATCAAGGAAGCTATCTCCGGAAGAGGAAGCTCTCCTTGAAGAAATTAAAAAAGAAAGGAAAGTGCCATGAAGAACTTGGTAAAAATGGTTGAGGAAAAGTACATCCGCCAGGATATAGAGCCATTCAAAGTGGGTGACACAGTTAAGGTCCATGTCCTGATTAAAGAGGGTGATAAGGAAAGGATCCAGGTCTTCAAAGGCGATGTAATAGCTAAAAGAAGCTCAGGTCTGGGGGCCACCTTCACCGTCAGGAAAGTTTCTTACGGCATCGGGGTTGAGAGAATTTTTCCCCTTCATTCAAAAATGATCAAGAAAATTGAAGTGGTCCGGCACGGAAAGGTCCGCCGGGCTAAACTCTACTATCTCCGTAAGCTCAAGGGAAAAGCAGCCAAGCTTAAGGAAGAACAGCAGTAATCAATCTCCTCTGTTATTCAGCCACCTCAACTATAAAATACTATCTTTATCATATCGACGTAGAGGGGGTTTTTTTATAAAATTATTTCGATGATTGGGTTTCAAACTGAGAAGAAACTACTAAGGCAGGGATATCGACACCTGGCCGGCCTGGATGAAGTTGGAAGGGGTTCTTTAGTGGGGCCGGTGGTGGCCGCAGCTGTGGTCTTTGGCAGAGAGTTTTTTTTTGGAAAGAAACCCATCTGGACTGAGGAAGTTAATGACTCCAAACTTCTCAACTCAACTAAAAGAATGGAGCTGGCCCGCTTAATCCTGAAAAATGCTTCGGACCTTGGGATAGGTTATGCTACCCATCTGGAAGTTGACCGGCTGAATATCTTTCGGGCCAGTCAGTTAGCTATGAAAAGAGCTCTGGAAGAGCTTAATTCCTCTCCTGATATTATTCTGGTTGACGGAAATCCCCTGAAAGGTATAGATTATTGTCAGATGGCTGTGCCAAAGGGAGACAGGAAAGTTTTTTCTATTGCCGCAGCCTCAATAGTGGCCAAGGTTTTTAGGGATGGGCTAATAAAAATGCTGGATGAAATATACCCAGGTTATGACTTTTGCCAGAATAAGGGTTATGCTACCGAAGCTCATTATCAGGCACTGGAGAAAAAAGGCCCCTGTTTTTTGCACAGAAAAAGTTTTAAGCTTTTCAGAGATAAGGTCCTCATAAAATGAACGGCAAATTAGACCGGGTTAAGATCATCGAGCAGGCGGAGCGGTACGTCCGGGCCGGCAAGATTAAAGAGGCCATCATAGAGTATGAAAAGCTGCTTGAAGATGACCCCGCAGATGTTAGCATAAACAATATAGTTGGTGACCTTTATGTTCGGCTGGGCCAATCTGAGAGAGCCATCAAATCTTTTGAAAAAGTGGCCAGTGAGTACGAGAGAAAGAGCCAGTACTCTCAAGCTCTGGCCATATTAAAAAAGATCTGCCGCTTAAACCCCGAAAACCCCCAGTATTTTATCCGGATGGCAGACCTTTATTCCCGCCAGGGCTTTACTGCTGAAGCCAAACAGGAGTACTTGAGAATTGCTGAAAAGTATCTCAGAGCTAAACAGGTCGAAAAAGCAATCGAGCTTTACGAAAAGGTGGTTAGACTCGATAAAGATGACCTTAATCTGAAAATGCAGCTGGCTGCCCTATATAAGCTGGATGGGCGTACAGACCGGGCCGTTAATGAACTGCTGGAAGCGGCCGAACTAAAGCTGGCTGCCGGCTTAATTGATGAAGCTCATAAATTACTCCTGGAAGCCAGAAAACTTAATCCCGAAAGCCCCAGAGCCGGATTAAAACTGGCTCAGGTTCTGCGGCTCAAAGGGCAAGCTGAAGAAGCTATGGACCTGGCTAGAGCAGCTCTGGAAAAGAATCCCAATGACCTTGAAGCTCTAAATTTTCTGGGCAATGTTTATTTCGAAGAAGGAAAGTTTTCATTAGCCAAGGAAGTCTTCACCAAAATTTTGAATTATTATCCCTTGAACGTAAATGCTCGTTATAAGCTCGGTCGGATTAACCTGGGAGAAGGAGAAGTTGACCGAGCCTATGAGTATTTTGAGCCTTTGATTGATAGCTACCTTAAGAAAAGAAAGGAAGATAAAGCCATCGGTTTGCTGGGGTTGATTCTAACGGTTCGTAAGGACCATTTGCCCTCGATGGAAAAAATGGCGGCCATTTTCAGGGGGAATAAAGACCTGAGCCGTCTGGAGCAGGTTGATCGAGCTATCCTGGCTGAGCTTAAAAAAATTGGTGAAAAGACCAAAATGCTTCCGGTCTATGCCGAACTCTTAAAGCTAAAGCCTTCTGACGAAAAACTGGCTAAGGAATACCGGGAACTAAAAAAAGAGCTGATGATTACCGAGGAACAAGAAGCAGTTTACGATACCTGGGTCCCCTCCAAAGACCAGGAAGAAGAGATTCAAGCCGGTCTGGCTCAGGCTGACGTTTACCTCCAGGAAGGTCTCACTAGGCTGGCCCGGAGAGTTATTGAAGGTCTACTGCTGAAATATCCGAATGACTCTATGATCAAGCAGAAGCTAAATTACATAGACAGCCTGAAAACTCAGCTGAGTGAGGAAGAGCTGATTAAAAAGGTGGAAAAAGCCACGGCCATCGAAACCCAGGTTCTCAGGCCCGCCAAGGGCAAAAGGCAGGAAAAGGAGGAAAGGAAAACTTCCCTGCCTTTTAACGAACAGATACTGGGTGAAGATAAGGTAAACCCTTTAGATATTTTCAGGGATACTGGAATTGTCCCCATCATAACCACCGATGGGCGGGAAAAGAAATACTATGATCTTCAGGAGAATATCCGGGCCGAACTGGCCATGATCTCAGCTATTTATCAAAGGCAGAAAAAAGGTGTAACTACCCAGTTTGAGAAGGAACTTAGCAGCATTGTCAGTGAATTCCGGAAAGGTGTCAGGGATAAAATTCCTGAAGAAGATTTTCAGATTCATCTGCAGCTTGGTCTGGCTTTTATGGAACAGGGGTTGCTAGATGAAGCCATAGAAGAATTTAATATAGCCTCAAAAGACAAAAGCCTCATTCTGGAAACTTTGACCCTCATCAGCCACTGCTATCGGTTGAAAGGGAATATGGAAGAAGCCGAGCGCTGGCTTAATCGGGCCATCAAACTGGTAGCGCCTGGCACGGACCAGTATTTCGCTCTGATGTTTGACCTGGGCTTAATTTATGAGCAGACCGGTGACCTCGAGAAAGCGCTGTCCATCTATCGGGACATTCAATCCTGGAATCCGACCTATCGCAGTGTCAGCGAGCGGATTGAGAGGCTATCTAATTCCGCTGGGACTCCAGGAAATCCGCTTAATTGAGCAATTTCATAGTGATGAATTGAAACAAGTGGCTTAATAAGCAGTAATAAGTCCCAAACCCAGCCGGAAGTGCTTTGGCCGATCACTCTTAAAGACGTAGGTGCCTTCCACAGCTAAACGCATGTTTCTTCTCAGCAGATAACCATAGTGCAGGCCAGCTGAAGTATATTTTAGATCCGGTTGGTCTGAATCTACCCAGTTAAAGATAGCGGCCGCATACCAGCGGGAATCATCGGCCTGGGGAAGATAAATCAGCTCGGCAAAGCCGCCTCGGGTGGCGATTTTCTCGGGACTCAGTATGTAGAAATAGGGGTTTTTGTCTTTTCGCTCCACGTACTGAACATTGAGCTCCAGCTTGGGACTGCCCCAGGTAAAATCAGCTCCCAGCATCCACAGAGTGTTGATGGCTTCTGCCTGCTTTTCTTTGCCGGTATAGCCAAACGCCCCGACTCTTAAGTTTTTAAGAACATCCTGAGAGATTCGAAGCATAAAATTCTTGTACTTATCGGTGTCAAAAGAGCCGACTTCATCGGCCGGCAGCAGACCCAGGCCGTTTACTACTTCAAGCGCCAGGTCGGTACCAGTGGGCAGGCCGTAAGTGAGCATGATTCCCCGGTCGTAGGTCAGGTTAGCTCGAGCCTGACCGACCCGAACTTTATAAATCCGGTAATCCTCATAGGTTAATCGCAATTCTCTCTTAAAAAGAGGGTCTGAAACCTGAAACTGGCCTATGTAAACATCAAGGTCGGTCTTAAACAAATCATTCAGCATAATGAAAGCATCTTCCAGGCCAGCCACTTCGCCCCTTTCGCTGAAGAAGAAATAGAGGTAGTAGGCGATATTCTTGGTCAGCTCACCACCAGATAGAAGCTTGATCACAAACGGGCTGGAGAAATCCAGTCCTTTGCTCCCAGCGTTGTTGAAGTTTAGAAAGCCGTCAAAACGTATGGCTATGGGTATTTCTCTTAAAAGCGAAAGAAGATCATCTCCGGTGTCAATGTTATAACGCGGCGTTTCCTTATCTTTAATCACAAAGCCATTTCCGGCGAATTCTTCCCCATAGGCTTTTAGCTTGGGGAAGGGAGTATGACAGACTTTGCAGCTCATACTGTACTTGCGAGCAAAAGAGGGAATGGCCAGAGCTTCAGTTGTCAGGAAAGCCAGCAGGAATAAAGATAAAGTAACAATTTGATACTTTCTTCCCATCGTCACCTCCGGTCAGCTTTATTTATGGAATAATTCAGTCAACTATCTTGATAGTTGTTGAATGCCGGTTAACTTCTATGATTTCTGATTCGTCTGGTGGCACACCCAGGAAATCAGCCACCGGTTTGACCAGTTTCTGGTAATTCAGGACGGCAGTGACTGTCAGCGGTCCCGGCGGTATGGTATCAGGTAGCTGAAAAGTGCAGGTTTCAATTTTGGTTTCCCTTGGCCCTATTCGGTAATCTACGCCAAGTGACTTAGTGTTCCACTGCTGGATGGTCATCCGGCCCTGAGGGTCAAAATAAGGCATACGGAAGATGCGGTTACCAGCTGGCACGCCGTCGCGCTGTACACCCTTAAAATTGGGGTCACCAAGGGCGATGCCCATGTCCTGATAAGCCAGGGTATCAGCGGCAATGGTGTATTCTTCCCCGGGAAAGCCTTTTTTATCCACTGGCAGGTGATAAACCTTGCCTTTAGCATCCACGGCTTCTACGTGCATCCAGACGATGCGGTCTTCAACCGAACCGGTTGGGAATTTGTGTCCAGTTTTCTGGTTGAAAAGCACTATGGTAAACCTGACTTTATCGCCAGGAGCAGCTTCGTTGATATCCGGATGAACGCGAAGCTCAACGGTTCCTTTAACCTTGCCCGGGTCATGAGCTCCGTGGAAAAGATGCTGACGGACATCCGGATAAGTCTTGCCCATAGAGGCGCTTTTTCCTGGTGCATAGGTCATATGGCAATCATGGCAACGAACCCCCTCTCTGGCGTAAGGCCCTTCCTTCCATTCTAAGTGAGTTGATTTGACCCAGACGTCGTAGGGGCTCTTTTCGTTATGGCAGGTGCCACAGAATTCAGCGGTTTTCAGAAATTCTGATTTAACGGTGTTATGCTCTGGAGAAATTGTACCGCCTCTGGGACCGTATTTGACCTTTCCGGGCTCTGATATCCAGTTAAAGTTATAGGGAACATCACCGGCAAAGCCAGTTATGGTGTGACAGACCTCACAGGAAACAGACTCGTTGGCTCGGCTGCCTTTAGAGGGATGGGGTGGGGGGACATCGCCAGCCAGGAAGGCCAGAGGACTATGACAGCCGTTGCATCCAGCTTTAACCCCGGCCACTACCGGGTCTTTTTCGGCATGAGGAACAGCCAGCTTGAAGTATTCAATCTCATCCCAGTGGTGGGTGTAGGCCTGGGACATCATGGACTGTTTCCATTGCTGGTAGATGTCATTGTGGCACTGGAGGCCGCAGAATTTTGGAGTCTGATAATCGCTGTATTTTCTGGTGCCAAGAGCTTCATCTCCGGCTTTTTGCAGGCTGGCGGATGTGACAAGCCCCAGAAAAAAAACGAGAATCAGAGGAAACACTATTCCCAGGCTGCTACTGGAACCTTTCATCATATCCCTCCTATAATCTAACATTACCACAAATAATAAAGACAGGCAACAGGATAAAAAAAATTTAAGAGGACGACTCGCACTGGATGAATTCTGAGTTGACGAATTGCCGTCTTTTCGCCTTATTTTCTGAGAGTAGTTGTCTTCTTTTAAGTTTCCCGCCTGAAGCGATGAGAAAAAAGCGGGAGACAGACCTTGAGAAAAATAGGCTTTGATTTCCAGACCCAGTTGGTTTAAAAAAAGAGAGTAGTTTTATTGTCTAAAAATATTAATATCAAAGAGGAATAAAAATGGACAAAAACCAAAAAAGAATTTCCAGAAGAGAGTTTTTAAAAGCAGCTTCAGTGGCGGCTGCAGTCGGCCTGGGTTTTCCTGCCATCGTGCCCGCTTCAGCCCTCGGACGGGACAAGCGTCCGGCACCTTCAAACCGCATTGTCATGGCCGGCATTGGCTTTGGTATGATGGGTATTCCCAACATGGAAGCCTTTCTGAGCAAGGATGAGGTACAGTGGGTAGCTGTCTGTGATGTGGACAAGAATCATTTAGCCCGGGCCAAGGATATTGTTGATAAAAGATACGGGAATAAATCCTGTAAAGCTTACACGGATTTTCGAGAACTTTTTCTGAGAAAAGATATTGACGCGGTGTCCATCGCTGTGCCTGACCACTGGCATGCGCTCCTATCAATAAGTGCTGCCCGCGCCGGCTATGACATTTACGGCGAAAAGCCGCTGACCCACGACCTGGCTGAGGGTCGGGCTCTGGTCAGGGCCGTTGAACGCTACGGCCGGGTGTGGCAGACCGGAAGCTGGCAGCGCTCGGTGGAGAATTTTCACCGGGCGGCCGAGCTGGTGCGTAACGGCCGTATCGGGAAAGTCATCCGCATTGAAGTTGGCTTGCCAGAAGGTCATCACGATTTCGCCGGCACCTTTGGCCAGGATAAAATCGAACCCCCGCCGCCCGAGCTTGATTATGAAATGTGGCTGGGACCGGCTCCTTACTGGCCGTACTGTAAATCCCGGGTGCACATGAACTGGCGCTGGAACATGGATTTTGGCGGAGGCCAGCTCCTGGACTGGGTCGGCCACCACGTGGACATCGCGCACTGGGGCATGGGCTGGGACCGCACTGGACCGGTAGAGATTGAAGCGCGCGGTGAATATCCAAAAGATGGGGTTTACAACAGCCCGCTACGCTACTGGGTTGAAGCTAAATACGCCGACGGCACGCCGATGATTGTGGCTGGCGGCTATCCTCAAATATGGAGTGGAACGAAATGGATTGGTGAGAAAGGCTGGATATGGGTGGACCGCGGGCAGTTTGAGACTGAACCAGATTCCCTCAAGAACGAAGTCATCGGCCCGGAAGAAATCAGGCTTTACAAAAGCCGCGACCACTACCAGAATTTTCTGGACTGCGTCAGGAGCAGAAAAGAAACCATTACCCCGGCTGAAGTGGCTCATCGCTCAGCCAGCGTCGGGCATCTGGCCATGATTTCTATGACCGTGGGCAGGAAGATAAGGTGGGACCCGGCCAGCGAGAAAATCATTGGTGACCCCGAAGCCGAAAGGCTGCTCAGCCGTTCCTACCGTAAACCCTGGGTTCTTCCGGAATGAAGAGAGGAAGGGAGAGATGACCATGAAAAACAGAAACAAAAATGAAAATATAGAAGACAAGGGACAAGCTTTAAGAAACTCGGCTGTGCCGGACGCAAGGTGGGCTGAAAGAATGGAGTTTGAGAGCCAAACTTTTATATTCCCGGCTGATGGCAATTGTTCAGGAAAAGGCAGTTCACGTTGGTCCTTTTTTCAAACTTCTTTAATAAAGGTTCAAAAGGTCTCTATTATCCTGTTTGTTTTCCTGATTTCATTTCTGATGACACTGCCGCTTCCAGCCATGGCTGATTCAGCGCGTGAGATTTCTACATCCTCAATAGAGCAACAGGCAGCAAGTTCGCAGAACAGCCTGGAACAGTTAGACCGGGTCTTAAAATCTCTGGAAAAATTTGACCACAGCCAGGGAGAAGGCCCGGCTCTGGCACTGGAAAGACTCATTTTCAGCCTGAAAGACGATCAGGCGCTGAGGCTGGCGGCCGAGAAAAAGCTTCTGGAGTTTTTTGCCGCTCCGGTCACCAGGGAGGCCCGCATCGCAGTCAGCAAGCCTTTGAGCTGGATCGCTGGCTCTGAATCGGTTGAAGCTTTATCTTCATTTATTACTGACCCTGAAAAATCCGACCCAGCCCGCTTTGTCCTGGAAAGAATCCCTGGAGATGAAGCAAATGCTGTGCTGATTGCCGCTATGGAAAAGGCTCCAGCCGAGGTAATACCCGGAATCATCAGCAGCCTAGGCCATAGGAGAGCGACGGCTGCGGTGCCGCAGCTGGAAAAACTCCTCAAGAAAAATCCGTTGCCAGCAGTTGTGGTTGCTGCGCTTGAAGCTCTGGGCAACATCGGCGGCAGCGCAGCCAGAAATATTCTTCTTAATTACCTTCAATCCGGCGATGAAAAGATTCGCCTTCTGGCGGCCGATTCACTTTTGAGGACGGCCAACAGGGAAATTGACAATCGGCAATACGATGCGGCCTCGGCCATAGCCAGTTCACTGCTTAAAGCCGCGCTGACTCCAGCCGAAAAACTGGCGGCCTGGAAAGTAAAAATTCTGGCCGCCGGGAATAATTACGAAGGCGAAATTCAAGCCGCCTTAAAGAGCCGGGATGACCTGGCCAGGCAGGCGGCCGTCGGTCTTATCCCGCGCCTCGTTTCCCAGGATAAAATTGATTCTTACCTGGGGCTTTTTTCCGGGCTTCCGGACCTCCTCCAGGTCCAGGTAGCTGCGGTTCTGGCTAATTATCCTGTTCAAACAGCCCGGGAATACCTCTTAAACCTGGCCGGGAAATCGCCTGCACCCGAGGTCAGAACAGAAGCCATCATCAGCTTAGGAAAGATTGGCGATAGCTCCACGGTGGAGTTTCTGGCCGGCAAAGCAGCCACTGCTCGCGGGAATGAAAAGGCAGCAGCCAGAGAAAGTCTGGTAGCATTGCGGGGAAAGGAGGTTGATAAAAAGATTCTGGAAATGCTTTCTTCTACGTCCGAGCAAGCGCTGCGTAACGAATTACTCCTGGCTGCCTGCGAACGAAACATCGGAGAAAGCCGGGAATTTTTCCTTAAAGAGGCAGCCAATCCTTCGGCTGACCTGGCTCTGGTTTCCCGCGGCCTGAGAGCCTTTGGCGATATCAGCCTGGCAGAAGAGCTGCTAAACATAGCCTATAAGATTGAAGATGAGGCTTTCCAGGAAGAGATGGCTGGCATCATGGCTGCCTGGGCCAAACAGAGTGCCCGGCCCGATGCCCGCTCGGGCTATTTTCGGAACCTATTGGGTTCGGAAAAGCAGCCCGAAAGGCAGGCCTTGCTTATTTCCATAATCGGGAAAATCGGCGAAAGAAATTCTCTGCCACTCCTGCGGAATTATCTGAAGAGTCAGGACCCAAAAATCAGAGAAGCTTGCCTCAGGGCTTTGTCTGACTGGCCCGAGGTTGAAGCCCGCGATGACCTCTGGCTCATAGCCCGCAGTTCATCTGACCTGAAGGAGAAGGTTCTGGCCATTAGGGGACTGGTCCGGCTGACTGCTTCTGAGAGATACCGGCGGCCGGAAGCTGTGGTTGAGTCCCTGAAGGAAATTTTTTCTCTTTCCCCACGAGCTGAGGAAAAAAAGCTGGTGCTGGCGGATTTTCCGAATTTTCCCTGCGAAACCGGGCTTTCTTTCTGCCAATCACTGGCTAATGACCCTGAAGTTGGCTCCGAAGCCCGCACCGCGGCCGAAAAAATCTCCCAGCGCCTGAGAAGAAATTAATACAATTGAAAATGACGGTGATGAATAATACATTGAATCTATTTTTGAGAAAAAACGCCAGCGGCGCCGACAGTTGGCCAGGCTGCCCTTTGAGAAAAAAATAGAAATTATCGTCAAAATGCAGCGAGCTGCTGCCGAAATAAAGAAAGATTCAAAACATAGGCCCTGGCCTCTGTAAGGAACAGTTCTGGTCTTGTGTTGACTTTCATTCGGCCTTTTATTTTTTATCTGAGTCCATCGTATTTATCTTTGCCGGCTGGATTAATTGGGTTGGTGTAGACGATAGTCGGCGATATTAAGCGACTGGTTTTCTCTCACGATAGTAGAAAATAAATCGTATATCCTTTTTAATTTTAAACCCACGGTTATAAATTTCAGTCAGGCTGGTTTTCTGGCAATGGCCAGCATTTAAAAATTATGATCAGTTTTTGCTAATTGAAACTCTATTTGACAAATAGACGTCTATTTGGTAAATATAGTTACATGATAGTAAGACCATATTGGCTAAAAAAAATTTATGAGGCCTGGGGGAAGCGTCCTATAGTCTGGCTGGCTGGTGTCCGGCGGGTGGGGAAGACCACACTGGCCAGGATGATTCCTGATGCCGTGTACCTGAATTGTGATTTACCTTCTGACGCCCGCAAACTTGATGACCCAGAACTTTTTTTCCGCTCCAAGAAAAGAAAGGTTATCATCATACTTGACGAAATTCATCGTTTAGCTGATCCGACACGCGTTTTGAAAGTGGCGGCTGATTCTTTTCCTCATCTCCGGATCTTGGCTACAGGATCATCAACGCTGTCGGCCACCAAGAAATTTAGGGATGCTTTAACCGGAAGGAAAATAACCATTCATTTACTTCCAGTCCTCTGGAGTGAATGCCAAAAAGAATTTGGGCTTCCAGAGCTGGATCGTCGTTTATTGCACGGAGGGCTACCTGAATTTTTGCTCAGCAATGAAAAAGATAACTCTCTTTTTTCTGAGTGGATGGATAGTTTTTATGCCAGAGATATTCAAGAATTGTTTGCTGTCAGGGAACGTACGGGTTTTCTTGACCTGTTCCGACTTTTGCTGCGGACAAGTGGAGGGCTGGTAGATTATTCTCAATTGTCTCGGGAATGTGACCTCAGCCGGCCGACCGTAAAGAGCTATCTTGAAGCTTTAACCATATCTCTTGTCATCTATCCGGTAAGACCATTTCATGGTGGGGGAAGAAGAGAACTGCTTAAAAGGCCCAAGATCTATGGCTTTGATATAGGCTTTGTGACCTATGTGAGAGGGTGGAATGAGATTAGGGAAGAAGACCGTGGATGGCTATGGGAACATTTGGTCCTTGACTGTTTACGAGCCCGCACTGGCGGGGATGGAATCTTTTTCTGGCGAGACAAATCAGGCCGTGAGATTGACTTTGTGATTCCTCGCGGAGAGGAAGTTGATGCTTATGAATGTAAGATAAACCCAGAGCGCTTTGATTCAGAATCATTGCGGGCCTTCAGGCAGCTATATCCTCGCGGTCGAAACTATGTTGTTTGCCCTGGAATTACTGAAGCATATGAATGGCGGAGCAAAGGCCTTATCATCAAGGTGACCGGATGCGAAGAGCTACTTTAAATGTCAGAAGGTCAGATTTGTTGATTTAGAGCGAGTCGCCTTCTCTTTTCCCGAGGTGATTTTAAGGAATAATAATGCTGAAGGAAGAAGAGAAAATAACCTGTTCTTGGTGGCAGAAAAATATTTGCTCCTAAGATTTTCTCGCCTTTTGATTAATGTGGAACGTAGGGGAATGATAAAAAAGGTCTGAACTTTTTTTAATATTAATTACTTTCGTTTAAAAGGACGATGAAATAGATATCACCTTTGCAACCTTTTAGGCTTTTCGGCTCAGCCTTCTTTTTTTCAGGGCCAAAAATGAACCCCAAATAGATCTGCTCCTTAATGTTCCAGAGACATTCTGTCTTTTCTATAATTTTTGCGTCAGGTCCTGATTTTATTTTTAGTTTTAAATTAAAAATGAATTGCTCTGGCCCAACTGTCTTTTTCCATTCTATCCAGAGCAATAAGTTGTTTTGTCCATCCTGGTCAACCTGTTTGAATATTGTTTTATTCTTATTTAAATCGAACCGAATACCTTTTTCTTCAAGTAGGCAATTGACCTTTACCTCTTGGTCCAAAAGATTTTCAGGAAGTTTAGTTCGCAAAAAATCGACAATTTGCTTAGTTTCTTTTCTTATCAGCCGGGTGCTGAAAAGCATTCCTTCATCAGGAAATCGAGCGCTCAAATCTGCTCCTTTTATATGGACAAAGGGCTTTCCATCTTTTTCTGTTTCTTCTCTTATGTACTGAAGACCAGGAACCTTAAGTATCCAGAGGTGTAAATTTGCAGTAATTTCTGTAGAAGCAAACGAAGGTGAAAACAATCTTAATAAGAAGATAATTAACAAAAATATGCTTTTATTTATTTGAGGTGAGATGGGTTTCATTAAATTTCGCATTGGTTTTTGCCCACTTAAATTAAAATAGAGCTTTTGATAAAAGGGTTTTTGCTTTATTAAAATCAACTATAAATGCAATGTCGGTATTGGCATTCACCGCCACTTCCCCAACATTCCCAACCGGTAAGATGCCAGACAGTCGAACCCTGTGTATATTCTGGACAGCAACCGCAACCTGGCTCAAGAACACAAGGGCAATTTTTTCCTGGTACATTGCCTTTGGCAGGAAAAAATTGCAGCAAAAAAACGCTTATCAAGACAAGCGATAGAATCACTTTAATTTTAGTCATGGTTTCCTCCTTTTTGTAACCCAGATTTTTTCCAGGTCACTAACTAAATAAAATTGACCATTCCCACAATATAAAGCCTTTACTTTTTCCCCATCAGGTAAACGTAGCAGCCCCGCATGACATTTTTGCGCAGAATCAAAAATCCATATTTTTTGGCCAACGTTGTCTTTATCCGACCTGAGTTTGGCCACATAAAGGTTGTCTTTTTCATCTAGGCAAAAATTTGTGTAGAGAAGAAAGCCGATGATATCGGTTTGGATATTGCTGAGCCTGACTTCTTTTTCAAAATTCGCTCTTAGTTCTCTGGCTACTTTTTGAAGAGAGGCATCTTGTATGCGAAATTTGCCACCCAGGACTCCGTCGGGATAAATTTCAACGAATTCGCCATCTAAGCGGTTAAAATGCACTATAGATTTTTTTGATTATAGAACCCAATTGCTGATTCATTGCCAATGTTTTTTCTGTAGATTATTATTGGCTCTTCTCTTTTTAGCAGGGTGGATTTATAGTTTCCCTGAGCATCATAGACATCTATTAAGTGATCGCTTAGGTCGTAAGCTATAATGAAGGTTGTGTCAGGACCTGGAAGAATGGCCGATGGATAAGAATAAGAAATTTCTTCTGGAATCTTCAAGTTTACCCGCTCCAGGAACTCACCATTTAGTGTAAATATATCCAATTTTCTGGGAAAGCGCTCCAGAACGACAATCTTATCCGAGCAAACAGCAAAATCTACCGGGTCTTCCAGTTCTCCCGGACCCTGGCCTGGTGAGCCTATGGAATAAAGATAAGAAAAAGATTCAGAGAAGACAAAAATTTTTTTCTGTTTCTGATCAAAGACAAAAACTTTATCTTGAGAAAAATCAATTTTAGTTACTCGCGAAATGACAAATTGTTCGGATTCGGTTTCTAAAAGAGAAAAGTCTTGGAAAACATTTATTTCATTGCTGCTTTTGATTAGTGCTTTTTTAAGAATGAGCAAATTGCTCGTAGCTATAATAGCTAACATAATTATAAATATTGTCTTCCCTCTTCTGCTCATCTTGCCCTCATTGATTAAAACAATATCAAAAAAAAAAAGACATTTTGTCAAGCGCGGTTTGCCTATAAAAATTTGCCAGTGCCGCCTGCAGGCGCCGCCAGGCAGCCACGGAACGCGCCAGATGCTCACGCGCATCACCACTAATACCATAACACTGGAGACCGATTGGCCCTTTGTAACCCAGGTCCCGGAGTGTCCTCAAAAAGGCCAGAATGTCAAAAGAACCCTGGTCCAGCGGTTGAATGTATCGGCTCCAGCCTGGCTGGTCGTCATATTCGTCGGCACCATTGATGGATACTGCCATTAAACGGTGCAGCGCTTGCTGAAGCTTCGTCCTGTAATCGCGGTCTTTTGAGACACGCAGCCAGTGGCAGAGGTTGAACATCACCCCAACGTTTGGCCGGTCTACTTTGTCTGCTACCCGCACGGCGTCTTCAACCCGCTCTATCCAGTTTCCGGTGTGCGGATAAAGAAGCAAGAAGGCCTCTGCTTCTTGAGCCAGGACTGACATCTCATGGATGATGGGAATCGCTCTTTCATCAGCAGAAGTATCGGATGGCTTGGCTCCTTCAAAAATCAGCAGAAACTGAACCCCACGGCCTTTAACCGCTTGCAGCACCTGGCGGAATCGTTTCTGGTCGTATGGAGCCTGGCCCGGGGCAATGTTGACCATCATGGTGATTTGAAAAAGCTTCAGCTCCACAGATTCAAGCGAAGCCAGGCGCTCTTCCACTCCATCTAACCAGATGTGGCCTACGCCATCGTAGCCGAGCTCCTTTAACATGACTGCTTGCTCGGTGAAATTTCTCTTTTTGGCATCATGCCAGTCTATGCAGAAAGGAAAAAACGGTTGGGCACTCTGGGCGGTGACCGAAACAACTTGCACAGCAGCCAGAACCAGTGCAGGGTACGCCGGGTTAAAGCCGTATGGTTCCTTGGTTTTCTGATGTTAATCCAATTCTAAAAAGGTTAGAGTCGATTTTTAGAGGCAGAGGTTATCTGCTTATTTTCAGGTAAATTGTAGATTTTGAGCCAGATAGGGCCAGTCCCCTGACTGAAAGCTGGTATTCTCCAGGTGGAATTCCCGCCAGAGAACAGATGTAAACCAGGGACTTGCAGCCTGTGCGCTGGTTAATGTTCTTTTCTATTAAACTAACTGGAAGATTAAACTGCCCCTTTTGACCGTCAAGAAAGAAATCAGGCTTTTCCTCCCGTAGCCCACGGTCGTAAACTTGCAGGAAAATAGCCAGCAAACGATCGCCAAGGATTTCTTCGGAACAGTATGGCAGAAAGACCGCTGAACTCAGGTTCAACAGTCCTGAGCTGCCAAAGGTGAACGGTTTCCCTTTTGCGGCTTGCGGCAACAATCGCCCGGCCAGAAAATTGATGAGAGTAGGCTCTTTTTTCTGGTCCAGGTCCGGGAGTTCCAGCCAAATTTTTTTTGCTCCTATTTTATTTGTATCTGTTCGCAAGATGGCTACTGTTTCGTAACGGCCTGGTTTAATTTTTATTTTTGAAGTGATAAAGTAATAATCGAAATAAGAGTTTCCAGCTTTAAGGTCTTGACTCAGGTCCAGCAATTCTTCACCAAGATGAACTCTTTCTCCGGCTATTTCTTGCAGGCCAAGAAAAAAATTGATTTTTCCCTGAGTCCAATTGGTCTCTTTTAGTGGTCGTAGTGACAATCTAATTTTACCCCACAACAGATAGCTGTTCTTTTTCTCTGGCCAGGCAATTAGTTGGAAATTGAAATCAACGTCCTTGTAAAATTCAGGGGAAAAGAACGAAGCGGCCAGTTCCCGGATTTTCTTTTCTTGCTCTGGATATTCAATATAACCGGCTCTGCTTCTAACCGATAATCCCTCTCTTTTTACCTTGACCTCTACTTGGTGAAACTTGCCGTCTTCTTCCCTGGTGGCTGGCTTATAGGCGATTTCGTAATAGCACTCGCTTTCCCTTTTTAAGATCTCAACCAGATTTTCTGGTGTATAGATTTCCGAAAGCTGTAAACCGCCGGTTTTCCTGGTAAGATGAGAAAGCGCGAAATTGTTCTGGTCTATGACCGTTTCCGCGGGGTTAAAACAATAGAATGATATTTTATAAACATTGGCATAGTTTATAATCTCTTCAAGAATAGCAGTGTATTCATTGCTTTTGATAATTTTGAAAGGGTCGAAGAATTTCAGGTTTCTCAAGCCCTGATGGTTAAAATAGATGTTGCTTTGCTGCTCTGGTAAGCCAGAGCTTATCAAAAGAACTTGCTTCCTTCCGGCAGGTTCCTGGTTCATCTGGATGAAAGTTAAAAGGCAGCTTAGAGTTTTCTGCAGAAGGTTTCTCCACTGCAGGCGTTCCAGTTCTTCAGAGGTTGTTTCTGGGAGAGTTTCGCCTAAAATTTCGAGACTTCTTTTCCAGGCCTCAGATTTGGACCGCTTAAGGAAGGTAGCCTGAAGGCTGCCTGCAATTGTCTGGAGAGTTTTTCTTATAGTTGATTCATCCTGGGTAAAGTCACTCAAGACTTTTAGGCCTTCCTGGTAGTCAAATTTTAAAATGGTTATTTCATAACCCTCGGCGGCCAGCCGGCAAAGGACATCTGTAACTCTGGCCAAAGCTCTTCTCATAAGTACTTCTTCAGTATTCAGGCCATCAAAAATTACCCAGAGACGTTTTCTAAACTTAATTTCTTCAGGAAATTTTATTTCAGGAATAATTTTCGATAGTTCTTCTCTGTTTTTGAGGGTTATAAGTTCTACTGAGTGAATGGGCCGTGGCCAACCATCTTCATAAACTTCAAAATCTCCAGAATTTAGGCCCGGGATAAAGTTTCCATTCTTATCTGTAACGATGACATCAACCAGCTTGAGTCTTACGGTTACTTTATGATGTTCAACCGGCACCTGCTGCTGGTTCAGGGCCATTAAAATGAGGCTAGATGTAAAAAGGAGACCTGAGAAGAAGAAAGCTCCTTTCTTAAAGGTTTTATTCCCCGCCTTCTGTCTCATGAATAAAATTTATTTCATTATGTTAAATCAAGGTGTTATTTCAGCCGTAATAATCAATTACATGGCCAGGTTTCACAGAGTTGATAAAAATTCCAGTATTCTTCTGATTGACCGGTAACAGGGTTAAAAAGCCTTATCCAGATGTCATAGTAGTTGCGGCAGATACCGTCGAGGCAGGTGCCATAAGGACATACAGGAATAACATCTATCTCTATTACCCACGGCTCGGGATAGGATTGACGGTATAAACTTAAATATTCTTTTATAAAAATGCTCTCGCAATTCTGGTCATTGAAACAAAGGTGCTCCTGGTCTGGATCAGGGCACCCACAGTTCATAATCTGCTTACTGTCACCTGGGGAAACCTTAACTATCATTAAGTTTAGAAAAATCATAAAAATAATTATTGAACTAAATACTTTTTTCATCTTCTCCCCTATTTATTAAATATATAAAAGTTTTTAAATCAGTCAATCAAACGGGGAAGACTCATTTTTTGACCAGGGCCAAGGTTTTTTAAGGCCTAAAAATTACAGATAAGATGAAATCGTAGTTTACAAATGGACGTCTGTTTGTCAAATACGGAAATAATAAGTTTTTCAAATACCAACCTGATAAATACCATTACTTCTGCCGGGGTGGTTTGAATTATCTAAATGGTGCCGCGATGCTTCCATCAACTCATTATAAAATAAATCCGTATCCTGACCTCAAAGAAATTTCTGTTTGAAAAGTGAGGAGGGTTTAAATAACATAGGATTGGTAAATTTTTCTTTAATCTTAAATTTATAAAAGGGAGAAAGCCATGATTGAAGGTCAGGAAACCTTAGGTAAAGTCACTCAGTTAAAATACGCCATGGTCGGCGGTGGCGTCGGAGCTTTTATCGGTGATGTTCACCGCAAAGCCATTGCCATGGACGGCAAAGCCAGGCTGGTGGCCGGCTGCTTTTCTCAGAGCTATGAAAATACCCTGAAAACCGGCGAGCTGCTGGGCCTGGACAAAAGCCGCCTTTACCGCAACTTTGAGGAGATGCTCAAGGCAGAGGCTGCTCATCCTGACCGGCCGGATTTTATCGTCATCGTCACACCCAACGACACCCATTATCCGATTGCCCGCCTGGCCCTGAACCTGGGATTTGCCGTGGTCTGCGACAAACCCTTAGCCACCAGCAGTAAGCTCGCTCAAGAGCTGGCTGATTTAGCCCGCCAGAAGGGCCTTCTTTTCTGCGTTACCTACACCTATTCCGGCTTTCCCATCATCAAGCATTTGCGGCATCTTATTGCCAGCGGGGAATTAGGCACCATTCGCTTTGTGGCCGGCGAATATCCGCAGGAATGGCTGGCTACCTTGCTGGAGAAAACCGGGCAGAAACAGGCCGCCTGGCGCACGGACCCAGCCAGGGCTGGCATTTCTAACTGTGTCGGTGATATCGGCTCGCACATTGAGCACATGGTTTCTTACCTTACGGGCCTGGAGATTGAATCGCTCTGTGCCCGCCTTGACCACTTCGGTGAGGGTCGGCCACTTGATGACAACGCTTCCATCATGGTGAATTTTAAGGGTGGAGCACGTGGTCTTTACTGGTGCTCGCAGATTGCCATTGGCCATGACAATGGTTTCAGAGTTCGTATTTACGGCACCAAAGGCGCGGTGGAATGGTACCAGGAAGACCCCAACCACGCCAAAATCGCTTATCTGGACCGGCCGGTGGCTTTCATTTCGCGTGGCCGCGACCCGATGTGTCCCCGGGCTCAGGCTTTATCCCGCATTCCATCGGGCCACAACGAAGGCTATTTCGAAGCTTTTGCCAACATCTATTCCACCTTCATTACGGCTCTGGACAAAAAACTCCGCGGAGAGCCGCTCACTGCTGAAGACCTGGATTTCCCGAATGCCGAGGAAGGAGTGCGCGGTGTGCGCTTTATAGAAAAGTGCGTGGAAAGCTCGGAAAAAGGCGCAGTCTGGGTTAGTTTTTAAGTTTGGTTAAGGAGGAAAAAATGAAAAGACCTGTTACTTTGTTCACCGGTCAATGGGCTGACCTGCCCTTTGAAATTCTCTGCGAAAAGGTCAGTGCCTGGGGATACGACGGCCTGGAAATTGCCTGCTGGGGCGACCACCTGGAAGTAAAAAAAGCAGCAGAGGACCCGGCTTATGTTCAGAAAAAATTAGAAACGCTGTCCAAACACAACCTGAAATGCTGGGCCCTCGGAGCTCACCTGGCCGGCCAGTGTGTGGGCGACCTCTACGACCCGCGGCTGGACACCTTTGCCCCAGATAAAGTCAAAGGCAAACCGGAAGAGCTCCGGGCTTGGGCCATAGAAGAGATGAAGCTCACGGCCAGGGCGGCAAAAAACCTCGGCTGCTACGTGGTCAACGGTTTTATGGGGTCACCCATCTGGAAGTTCTGGTATTCATTTCCACCAACCAGCGAGGAGATGGTAGAACAGGGCTTTCAGAAAATAAAAGAGCTCTGGACGCCCATTCTGGATGAGTTTGACCGCTGCGGCGTTAAATTTGCTCTCGAAGTTCATCCGACTGAGATAGCCTTTGATTTTTACACGGCCAAGAGGCTGCTGGAAGTTTTTGACTACCGCCCGACCCTGGGCTTCAATTTTGACCCCAGCCACCTGTTGTGGCAGGGGATGGTGCCGCACCTTTTTATCCGGGAATTTTCCGACCGGATTTTCCATGTGCACATGAAGGATGTGGCCATAACGCTTGATGGCAAAGCTTCTCTCATCGGTTCTCATCTGCCTTTTGGTGACCTGCGCCGCGGCTGGAATTTCCGCTCTCTGGGACATGGTGATGTAGACTTTGAATCCATCATCCGTGAACTTAATGCTATTGGTTATAACGGCCCGCTTTCGGTAGAATGGGAAGACAACGGCATGGACCGGGAATTTGGCGCCAGAGAAGCCCTGGAGTTTGTCCGCAGCCACGATTTTCCGCCTTCAGGTGTGGCCTTTGACAGCCATATGAAAAAATAGGGAAAAAACACCGCGTTTGCCGCAGGGCTCGTGCGGCTGGCCCCATTTAGACTTTAAAAGCAAGATTCTCCAGGATGATGATAGACCAATTATATATGAACAATTATTCATATATCACTGTGTGTCTGACCGGTTGGACATCAAGTTTAACTGGCGGAAATCTTAATCGCAGTCCGGCACAGCTTAGAATCTGTTGATGCTAACCTCGAACTGGAGCCGGGCCAGTTACCGGGTGGCATTAGCGCCAGCGGGTCAGTTTTTTGTAAAATCCCTGTCCGGTTAGCGAAGCCAGCAGAGAATCAATACTCAGGGAGCTATTCCAATAAAAAAGTATCGGGGGAAATTTAAGATGTCCTGCCTCTACCTCTGATATAAGGCCAATGGGCTGGGCCAATTGATTTGAGGTTGCGTCGGGCTTCAATTTATTGTAGAAATTTATGAGCCCTAAAAAGGTGTTTAATCCGAAAGCGTTTTGTAGGAAAATATAATACCTAATTAAAAAAGAAAGAAGAGAGACGACCATGGCTGAAAAGAAAGAAAAAATGGAAAAGGTCGGCCCGCCGGTTCAACTTCCGGCAAAACCAACCTCAGAGAAGTCTGGCCCGGAGCTTTCCCGCCGTGATTTCCTGAAAACCACCGCAGCCGCCGGTCTGACCGTAGCCACGGGCCAACTTTTCGGAATGCCCCTTCTCATCAGCAGCCGGGGTCAGGGCAAAGCGGTAATGCCCTCTGAAGAGCTGAGAATAGCGCTGATCGGAGCCGGCGAACAGGGCCGGATTCTCCTCGATTGCTGCCTCAGAATTCCCGGGATTAAAATTGCGGCCATTTGCGATATCTGGGAATACAGCCGGACCTATGCTTCCGGTTATGTCCGAAAATATGGTCAGACCCCGAATGTTTATGAAGATTACCGCCAGATGCTCAACAGCGAAAAAGACCTTGATGCGGTCATCGTGGCCACGCCCGACTGGGTTCACGCCGAGCAGACCAATGCCTGCCTTAACCACGGGCTTCACGTTTACTGCGAGAAGGAAATGTCCAACAGTCTGGAGAAAGCGCGTTCCATGGTCGAGACTGCCCGGCGCACCGGAAAACTCCTGCAGATTGGTCATCAGCGGCGCTCCAACCCGCGCTACATCCACGCCATTGAGAAGCTCATCCATGACCGGAAGCTTCTCGGCCGGGTGATGATTGCCTATGCTCAATGGAACCGGGCTAAAGCTGATATGCTCAGCTGGCCCAAGAAATACACTATTGACCCGCAGACGCTCCATAAATACGGCTACAACTCTATGGAAGAGTTTCGCAACTGGCGCTGGTTCAAAAAATACGGAGGTGGACCCATCGTTGACCTTGGTTCTCACCAGATTGACCTTTTTAGCTGGGTATTTAAAACCAATCCAAAAACAGTCGTAGCTTCTGGAGGTGTGGATTATTATCAGAACCGAGAGTGGTACGATAACGTCATGGTCATCTATGAGTATGAAACCACCGAAGGAACAGCCAGAGCCTTCTACCAGGTTCAAACCACTACTTCCCACGGTGGATTCTATGAAACTTTTATGGGTGAGGACGGCTCTCTGGTAATTTCTGAAGTTCCGCAGAAAGGAAATTGGGCTTACCGCGAAGCCCACGCTCCAGACTGGGAGTCCCTGGTCAGGGAAGGTTTGCTTATGTCCGAAGCGCCGCCCATCCAGAAGCTGGAAACCAGAAATGTTTTTGTTGATATTCGGGTTACTGCTGAGGCCGGGCGCTGGCCTCTGCCCGTAGAGTTAGCCAAGCCAGCTCATCAACCACATTTAGAAAACTTTTTTGAAGCTATTCGCAAAGGGATTCCGCTTAGCTGTCCGGCCGACCTGGCTTACGAGACGGCTGTAGCCGTACTCAGGGTAAACGAGGCAGTTAGGACCAGGTCCCTGCTCCGCTTCCGCCCAGAAGATTTCAAAGCTTAAATGAAAGTGGGTGCTTGAGGAAATGATAGTTAATAGCTCGGGGAGAGGACAGAGAATGGGAGCCCATAAGGCCGGAAAAGATAGGATAGTTCTGGAAAAGACCGGAAACGGCGAAATAGAGAGCTCAAAACTGTGACATTCAAAAGGAAACAAAAGCAGGAATTGAAGGAGAGAGTAGAGGATGATCGGGAAATTTTAGATTATGATAAGAGAAGCAGGAAGATAGAGTTAATGAATTTTAATTAAACCATATATGAAAAATAGGTAAAATGGCTTAAAGAAAAAAAGGACAGATTACCAGAGGAAGTGAGATGAGCACCCTGTACAAGAGGAAAAAAGATAAACAGAAAATTTCCTGGAAATCTTTATGGTCAGCCCTGGCTTTAATTCTTGGTGTTACTATATTTATTTTTGTAACACTGACCGTTTCCTGGCTGCTTGAAGCCAGAAGCTCTCAAAAATCCGGTCAGGAAATAACACTTAAAGCTGAAGAAAAGACAAGCTGGTCAGGAAGTCAGATTTCTCCTCTCCACCGAATCCCGCTGATGGATGAATTCAATCAAAAAATAGTCCCGGCTGCTCCTGATTCACTTCCTTTCTCAGCCCGCTATACCTGTGGACCTTGCCACAATTACCAGAGAATCAGCGGTGGTTCGCATTTCAGCCTTCACCTTCGGCCGGAAACTGACCGAGCCACCGAGCCCTGGGTTCTGGTTGAGGAAAAAGCTGGGGTTCAGTTACCTGTTTCTTTTCAAAAATATCCAGGACTGTGGTCTCCAGAGAGATTAGGGCTGAACTCCTGGCAGTTTGTTAATCTATTTGGCCGGAATCTGGTTGGTGGTGGCCTGGGAGAACCAGCTGAAAAAGATGAAACTCCTGATTCTCGCTGGAATGTTTCAGGCAAGCTTGAAATAAATTGTCTTGGTTGTCATAACAAATCGCCTCTTCAGGACCACTCAGAGTGGGTCAAACAGGTCATGCGCCAGAATTTCCGCTGGGCCGCTACAGCGGCTTCGGGGTTAGGTGAAGTGGGGGGAATGGCTTCGCGGCTGCCATCAACCTGGAGTATAGTTGATGGCCCCAATCCGGATGACCGGGAATGGGCGGTTGTCCCCCAGGTTAAGTATAATCAGAGTTTTTTTGACAGCCGAAATAATGTTGTCCTGGATTTAGCCCATCAACCTGAAGACAGCCGCTGCCTGGCCTGTCATTCAGTTACATCCCGAAAATCTCCAACCAAGGCTGCACTTGAGCGTGATGTTCACTCTGTGGCTGGCCTTAAGTGTGTGGATTGCCACCGAAACGATTTAAGCCACGAAATGGTCCGTGGCTTTGAGGGCCAGAAGCTGCGCAATTCTGGGCTCAAGACGCAGGATTTCACCTGCGCAGGCTGCCATCTCGGACAGAAGCCGGAAAAGGGTGGGTTTGGTTTTGCCGGAAAGCTCGGAGCCCCGCGCCCTTCTCACAAGGGCATCCCCAAAGTTCACTTTGAGCGGCTGTCCTGCACGGTCTGCCATTCAGGGCCTCTTCCCGATAGAAAAGTTCAGGAAGTCTATACTTCCCGGGCTAACCGCCTGGGTGTTTTTGGTAAGGCACACTGGACATCTGAATATCCTGTCATTCTGGAACCAGTTTTTGTTAGGGAAAAGGACAAAAAAATTTATCCAGAAAGAGTGATTTGGCCAGCTTTCTGGGCGGAGAAAAAAGGAAAAGAGCTGGTACCAGTGAACAGCCAGGAGATTTTGCAGACTGCCCCGGAAGTATTTCTGTTCAAAGAAAATATAGCCGACTGGCTTAATAGCCTGCTGCCTCTGGCTGAAGATGGTTTTTATCCGGCAGTGGTTATCTCAGGGTATTTATTTGAACCGAATGTTGATGGTAGCCTGGATGTCAGGCCACTGGAAAAAGCACCTCTTTCTGGAAAACCCCGTCAGGGAAAGTTCATCTTAGTCCAGGTAAAAAAGGGAGAGGTTAAACCTTTGCTTACCGCTTTTAACCCAGAGGAAGCTTCCCCTGAGCTGGAAGATAAAATATTAAGGTCACTACTGGCCTTGAAGTCGAAGTCCAGAGAAAGAGAACCTGTTCTGGAAGCAGGAAATTTTATTTATAAAATCACTGAAGGTTATCTGGATAAAGCAGAAAAAGCCGGGCAACCGAGACCCGAACCAGAGATCGGCTGGCTGGAGGGGGAAAATATCCAGCCTCTGTTTTCAGATTTTCAGGTCAGGATTCTGGCAAAGCTCAAGGACGGCAAGGAAATACTAACTGAAGAACAGGTAGCACTAGTTTTAGAGAAGCTTACCCAATCTTCTCCAGAAAAAGAATTTGCTTACGTAACTGCCGGCCGGGTATTCAGCTTAGATAAGGGCGGAAAATTAAAAGTTGCCGAGCACCAGGCGGCCAGGCCTTTTTCCTGGCCGTTAGCCCATGTTGTCCGACCGGCCCAGCAGGCCCTCGGTAAAAACGGTTGCACTGATTGTCACAGTCCAGGTGCCGGGTTTTTCTTCGGGAAAGTAGAAGCCAGTTCGCCACTTAAAACCTCCTCCAAAGAAACAAAACTTCAGGCTGATTGGATGAAAACCGGAACTCTTTTCCAGTTTCTTTTCGGGATTACTTTTCTGGTCCGGCCGGCTTTCAAGCTGCTGCTGGCAGGCTGTCTGCTCGTAACAGGCTTGATTTTACTGGTTGTGGCAATAAGGATTACAGGAAAAATCACCGGTCTAAAAGACGACGAGCCAAAATAGGAGAGCAGGAGTTAGAAGATGATTTTCGGAATAACCAGTTTCCTGTTGATTGTAGCTTTGAACCTGCGGCTGACATTTGGCCGCTACCTCAAAACTCTTCCAGAAGGAAAAAGGAAAATTAATTCTGAGAATTTAAAAGGTTATATCAGCTGGATTGTGAGCTGGAAAAAGTCTTTTCTGAAGTTAGAGCGCTGGGATAGGTGTCTGGATTACCTGATTGCCTGGGGCCAGAAAAAATTTCAGGGCTGGACGGCCTGGGTGTTTTATGGTCTGGCGTTAAGCTATATCTACCTGGCCCTGAGCGGTTTTATCTTTGCCTGGTTTGTGCCGCGGGGACTTTTTGGATTTCCACTTCTCCTGCATGTGGCTGCGGGAGCTCTTTTTGCTATCTGTTTGACCATCATTCTTTTTATAAAAGCCCGGGTCTATTTGCCGGAAAAGATAGCTGAAGCAGCTTCTAAAGAGAGCGATGGTTTCTTCTGCTTGCTTTTAGGCAAAAGCTTACCTCGGGTTTACTTTCAAGCCGTAGCCTTCTGGGTTTTTGTACTGGCTGGTTTTTTATTAGTTTCTTCTACTCTTGGTTCTATGCTTCCTTATTTTAATTATCCGGCTCAAATATTTTTCTTCCATCTTCACCGCTGGAGCTCCTTAGCTTCAGTGCTGGCCGCCTGCCTGGCCATTGACGTTATGATCGTTGAGTAGTTTATTAAAAAATAAATGCCGGCCAAGAAAATCTTTAATTTCAAGCACGAGGCTATGTCCACTTTCTTTGAAGTTTTTATTTCCGGTTATGATGAAGCTTACAGCCGAAGTGCTGGCCATGAGTTTTTCAGAGAAATTGATAGACTGGAACGGCTGCTGAGTCGCTTTGACCCAAGCAGTGAAATTTCTATGATTAATCGTTTAGCTCCTGGAGAAAGCTTGCCTGTAGGGGTAGAAACGTTTGAGTGTTTGAAAGCCGGTTTTGAGTTGATGATCGCTACCGAAGGTGCCTTCAACCCGAATTACAGAGCTCTGGAGAAGGCAGCGGGGAAGCAAGACTTCCTGAAGATGGAAAAAAATACCGAGCACAAAAAAGAAGAAAATAAGTTTCGGGTGGAAGGGAAGGGAATTAATAAATTTGAAGCCAACCAAAAAGAAAACAAGAGTAATCACAATAAGATCAAAAGAGAAGCAGTAGAAAAATGGAAAAAGAAAGGGAAGTCAGAAGAGCAAACTAAAAATACTTCCTCTGAATCTAAATCTATTGTCGGAACCCTGGGAGAGATTGAGAGCAACTTAGAAGAAGGGGCGCTCAAATTAGCTCTTGATGATTTATCCCAGTCAGAGGTTGAACGCTGGCAGAAAGTCTTTCCGCTGGAGCTTCTGGAGGTTCAGGGCGGTTATCTGACGGTCAGGCTGAGTGTGCCTGGTGTGGAGCTGGACCTGGACCTTGGAGCCATTGGAAAAGGCTATGCTCTGGAGAAGGCGGCACAGATTTTCTCAGAGTGGGAAATAAGTGATTTTCTGGTCAATGCCGGGAGAAGCACCGTGTATGCCTGCGGGAAAAAACCCTGGCCAGTGGCTGTGGGCAGCGGCTTTGATTTTTTCAAGAGCGGGAAAATTAGCTTACTCAACAGGGCTTTAAGCGGCTCAGGTCATGAGGTTAAAGGCGAGCACATTTTTGATCCGCGTCATGGAGAAAAGAAATCCAAATATCTTCAAGTCTGGGTATCGCATCATTCTCCAACTCTGGCTGATGGTCTGTCCACGGCCTTTATGATTATGAGCCTGGATGAAATCGCAGCTTATTGTGAAAAGCATCCGGAAGTCTGGGCTCTGGTGCTCAGTCGTGAGCAAGAATCTTTTATGTTTGGCGAAGCAAAAATTTAAGAGCCCGAGCTCTGAACTGACCAGCTAATTTTGAATTTCTTACAGAAAGAAAGCCTTTATTAAAGGCGCCTAAAAGTTAAATGGAAGATTGAAAATGGGTTCAGCATGTAATTTAGTTTAGAAATCGTTTCTCGAGCTGGTAGAAAAAAATAACTTTTATGTAAAATGGTTTCTTATCTGAAACGCTGTGAACTGCAGCTTGATTAAGACTGATACGGGAAAAAAAGTGAGCAAGGAAGAATTGTTTGGTAGATTGAATAACGATATTCAAAAAATTAGGCTAAAGGATAATCAAAAAATTCTGGAAAAATGTATAATATTAAGGTGATTTTGATAAATCTTGATAAATTTGAAAATAGATGAAGGAGCTGAACATGAGACCAAGAACAAAAATTCTGGCCCAGGCGCTGCTACTCGGCAGCTTTTTGCTTTTTCTGCTGGCTTCAACCGTTTCTCTTCTGGCTCAGGATCAGGAGAAGGTGGAGCTTAAAATTCAGCTGCCCAAGCCGATGTTTATCGGCACACCGAGAAACATCAAGACCCCAAATCTTGAACCGGTGACCGGCAAACCACGCGGCCCCTTCTATGTGCCCAAAGGAACTGAGCTGGTTTCTCTCAAAAAGCCGGTGACTTCGAGTGACCCACAGCCTGTTATAGGTGAGCTGAGCTATGTCACCGACGGAGAAAAATCCGGCGAAGACGGCTATTTTGTGGAACTCGGACCTGGACCGCAGTGGGTTCAGATTGACCTGAAAGCGCCCTATTTAATTCAGGCTATTGTTGTCTGGCATTACCACAGCCAGGCCCGGGTTTACCGCGATGTCATTGTCCAGGTGTCTGAGGACAAAGATTTTGTTAACGGCGTGGTCACCTTGTTTAACAACGATCATGACAATTCCTCAGGCCTTGGAGCTGGTAGGGATAAAGAATACATAGAGACTAATGAAGGTAAACTCATAGACGGCAAGGGGACCAGGGCTCGCTATGTCCGGCTCTGGAGCAATGGTAACACGGCCAACGATATGAACCATTATGTTGAGGTGGAAGTTTACGCTCTGCCGGTTAAATGAGAAAAAAAACGTTTGCCTATCTTTTTGTTTTGCTGCTGGGGGTGGCGCTCTTTGTCCGTCTTTACCGGCTTGACCTGCGGCCGATGCACCATGATGAAGCCAACCAGGCTTACAAATTCGGTCAGCTTCTGGAAAAAGGAGAATACCGCTACGACCCGGCTGACCATCACGGGCCAACGCTTTATTATTTTAGTCTCCCTTTTGCCTGGCTGAGCGGCCAGAAAACTTTCGCTGGGCTTGCCGAAGGCACGCTGCGGGGCGTAACAGTCTTTTTTGGGTTGTTGATTTTGCTGGTTCTTCTGGCGGCTGGCAGGTATCTCTCATCTTCCGAAAAATTCTGGGCCGCAGTTTTCCTGGCGTTTTCCCCGCCACTTATCTACTTCAGCCGGTTTTACATTCAGGAATCTCTGTTTGTGGCTTTTGGCTTGGCTTTTGTTATCTTTCTCTGGAGGTTTTTCCAGAAGCCTGATTATAAAGAAGCTACCTGGCTGGGAATATCGGCCGGTTTGCTCTATGCTACCAAAGAAACTTCCCTGATTGTTCTGGCCACCTCTGTTTCAGCTCTCGTGGTTATCTGGTTTCTGTCGTGGGGAAGGAGCAATGGCAGAAAACGTAGCAGCCATAAGAGCGAGTCTAAAGGTAGCCAGAAAGAAGTTCTGGCTGAAATTAAAAAAGTTGCTCTGCCTTTAGCTTTAGCCATTTTCCTTTTTCTGGCCATTTCTTTTCTTTTTTATTCCTCATTCTTTCGGCATCCGCAAGGCTTTCTGGATTCTTTCCGGGCATTTTCTGGCTATAGCCAAAAAGCTTTTGAGCCTGGCTGGCACCGGCACGGCTTCTGGTATTATTTCAGCCTGCTTTTTTATCATAAGGGCAGTGGACACTCGCCAGTTTTTAGTGAAATTCCTTTTCTGCTGCTGGCGCTTGTTGGTGTGGTTTTAAGTTTTGCCCGGATGAGACGGAAAAGTGCTGAAAATTTCAGAGGTTATTTAGCCCTGTTTTCTCTTTTTACTGTCCTGGTTTATTCTGCTATTCCCTATAAAACCCCCTGGAACATGCTTATTTTTTGGGCGGGCTTTCTGATTCTGGCTGGTGCTGGATTTGTCTACGTGCT
>Ga0185342_1000243_pt1 | contig 30248 bp, 30 predicted proteins | sample ConPoolayeEmetaG_FD_128045 | JGI IMG/M metagenome (GOLD analysis project Ga0185342, IMG submission 128045) | Hot spring microbial mat communities from California, USA to study Microbial Dark Matter (Phase II) - Cone Pool mat layer E metaG... ... | reverse complement strand
GCAATCTCCGCACGGGCAATGGCCTCCTGTGATGTTTTGCGGGAGGCCTCGCCGATTTCGTTGATAGCCTCGATGGCATGTTCGGCGGCCTGCCGAGCGACGTCGGCTGCTGATTGAGCCTTCTGACGGGTGTCCTCGGCTATATGCTCGATACGTGTCAGTGCCTCCTGTGAGGCCTCCCGAGCCGTCCTGGCGGCCTCGGTGGCGGCGTTGAAAGCGGCCTCAGCGGCTTCTCTGGTCTCTTTGGCCGTCTGCGCAGTAAGTCTCGTCTCGGCAATGGCTTGGTCGGTCATGGCCAGTGCACCCTGGGTTATTTCCTGTAGATGCTCCATAACCTCCCGCGCGCTAGCAACAGCTTTTTCGGAAGCACTTTTGATAGTTGCGATTGCGGTCTCAAGCGCTGCCTGGACCTGTCCGACAGCCACCTCAATTTTTGATGTTGCTTCCTGTGTCGCCTGCCGGGAGAGGGTGAGGGCATCTTGGGAAACGCGCTGTGATGCCTCGGATGCTTCGACGGCCGACTTGACGGCAGCTTCAGCGGCTTCTCTGGCGGCTACGGCGGCCCTTTCTGAGGCCGCCTGGCTCTGCAGAGCCGCCTGGTTGGCCAGGTCTAAAGCCTCTTTTGAAGCTCTCTGAGAGGATTCGGCAGCCTGGCGTATGGAGGCGGTAGCGGCTTCGATTCTGGCTATAGTTTCTTGAGATAGCCGCCTTATGGTCTCATCCGCCTCGGCGGCGGCCCTAGAGGCGGATGCAATAGCCTGACGTGACGCGGTATCCGCCGCCTGACGGGCATCGTCTGCTGCCTGTGCCGCCCTGCTGGCCGCTTCCTGGGAAGCCCGCAGGGAATTGGCCGCGGCCTCGGCGGCCGACCTTGCGGCGGCATCAGCGGCGGCGAGGGCGGCGTTGGCGGCTTCGGTTGAGGCAATCCGAGCCTCTTGAACGACGCGTTCAATGTGTGAGACGCTTTCCTGAGATATCCTCTGGACTTCAGCGGCTGCCTTGGCTACGGTCTCAGTCGCGGCATCAGCAGTGTTCTGAATCCGCTGGATGGCATCTTGCGACTTTGCGTATGAGGACGCAGAAGCTTTGTTTACAGTTTCCGCCGCCTTATCGGCTGCCTCGATGGCCAATCGTGACGACGCTTCGACGTTCGCTATGGCCTCATCTGCCTTATGTTGCGTCGCGGCCAGGGCAGCCTCGATGCGGGTCTTCTCTTCTGCGGCGCGGGATATGGCCTCCTGAAGCAGTCTCTCGGACCTGTCGGCGGCGTTGCGGGCAAGTTCAAGAGTGGCTTCGCTGGTGCTGATGGCCTTGTCAATTTCCTGCCGGGCCTGATTCAGGTAGCTTTCGGTCTCCCTGGCGACTTCTTCGGCACGAGCGGCGGCATGCTGGGACGTTGTTCTGGCTGTGGCGGCGTTCTCACGCGTTGTCCGGGTAATGTAGTCCACTTTCTCGATAGCTTCACGGGCCGTCTTGAGTGCCTCGTCGGCAAGCTGTTTCGTGGATTTGGCATTCTCTTCAGCCCTATCAAGAGCGTGCTGGGAAGATCTTATTGCCTCCAGCGCTGTTTCTTTGGTCTTCTTGGTGGACTCATCGAGTCGGTTGACGGTATCTGAAAACTTCCTGGTCAGTTGCCACGTGAACTCCTCGGTCTGTTTAATACTTTGTTCAGCTTTGGAGATGGCCTCCTCGAAGGCCTTAGAAGACACCCCGGCAGACTCTCTGGCAAGCCTGGATACCTGTTCGGCGCGCTGGAGCGCAGACTCGTAGTTCTTCTTAGCTTCGGTGAAGGAGCGCTCGGCCGCTGCGCCGAGCTCCTCTGCTGTTGATAAGGCCTGCTCGGCAAGTGACAATGCTTTGCGGCTGGTCTCTTCGGCGCGGGAAATGCGCTCGTAAACGATCCGCCTGGAGCGCTCTGCGGCTTCGCGTGCAAGTCGACCAAGTTCTTCAGCCCGCGCTGCAGCTTGCTCGAGCAGAACTGTATCCTGATCGGTGCTTCCCATTGACTCTTTCAGTTTCCCTTTTGGGAACGGTCGTGGTCCTGTATCATTCTATGGGAATAGCTTGCGATTTTTCAAATTTGTGCTGGCATCGGAGCACAGGAAGCGCTCGTAGAAGCTATCTGACTGACATACGGCGATGTATTGCTCCAGCGTTCTTAATGGTCTTAACCGGTGCAGGGCAGGATAAGAGGCAAAGTCCGCAAAGGTTCATGTGGACCGGCTCGGAAATCATGGTAAGGTCGATCGGATTACGTTTTTCACGGTTGAGTTTGTAGTAATCTCTGGTAATTGCGTCTTCTTGAGGTGGCATGTTGAAATCGGTACGTGCACCGCCTTTCCTCATGAATCCAGCCACGCCCATAAGGCATCTTGTATAGTCTACTCTTGCGTACTCAAAGGTTTCTCTCTCAATGGTCACCTTGTGGGTGTTTCTGCTGTTGAGGGCGTAGGTAGGGCAGGCCTTAACACAGATGCCACAATGTTCGCGGTCACAGAGCTGTGGTCCTTGGTAGAGTCTATCGGGTTTGAGCGGAGCGTCGGTGACTATTGTCACGAGTCTTTGTCTCGGCCCAAACTCGGGTGTAAGAAGGAGGCCGCTAAAGCCGAGCTCACCAAGACCAGCGGCTACGGCGGCATGGCGGTGTGAGATATCAGCTGAGAAAGGCTTATCGGTGTCGAGGCCAGCAAAGCCTTCATAGCGGCGATACATGCTAGTTGGACCGGTTGGTGGGAATGGGATAGCACTATATCCCTCGCTTTCAAGCAAACTGGCTATCCGATAAGCACACTCGGAAAGGAACCAGTTGAGATAGCCATAGCCATACCAGAGATAAGGGCCATAGGTCTTGCCATCACTCAGGTAGGAGCCCGCGACCTTACGCACTCCGGACTGAATGCGGCAGGCTAAGACCAGAACACCTGTAGCCCGCTTGATGTAAACGGATGGGTCAATGCCGCCCAGTGCGGGTGCACATGCGAAGCGCTCTATCGGGGCAAATCCGATCAGGTCCACTCCAATCTGTCTGGCGAATTGTTTCACTTGAACTGTAATGTTCGTAATCCGTCTCCTTCAGGGAGTCGAAGGTCGAGTAGTTGTTTAGATTTAGATATACTAAGCATTCTATCATAACTGTAATCGGATAAGGGTGGTTGTTAGGGTTTGAGATGCCTGCTAAGTTATTTCAGGAGGGTGTGTATGGATATTGATCAGGCGATACAAACACGAAAGAGCATCAGAGCCTTCAGGCCAGATCCAGTGTCCAAAGAAATGCTGCGCGAGATTATCGAAGTAGCTGTTCGTTGCCCATCTTCAGGGAATTCCCAGCCCTGGGAGATGGTAGTAGCGGCTGGTGCGGTGTTGAAGCGTATTGGTGACGAGAATGTGCGCAGATTCAGTGCCGGGGTCAAGGGTAGGTTCGAGGTGCCCTGGAGCCAGCCGCAGGGGGCGTTCCGTGAACGGCACACGGCGCTCGGGGCCGAGTTATACCGGCTTATGGGAATTGGCCGGGAGGACAGAGAAAAACGGTTGCAGTGGGTGCAATGGGGTCTGCGCTATTTCGGAGCGCCGGCAGTCATATTCCTGACCGTTGATAATTCTATTGAAAAAGCTTTCGCCGGCTTTGACCTAGGGCTTTTGTCCCAGAGCATCTGTCTTTCTGCTCTGGCGCGCGGGCTTGGGACGTGCATAGAACTGCAGGGTGTGGCTTATCCTGAAGTTATCAGAGAATATGCCGGGATACCGGACTCGAAGACAATCTTTATTTCCATCGCCATCGGTTATCCGGAATGGAATCATCCTGCCAACAAGATAGTGACACCACGTGAACCGCTCGAAAGCTTTACAACATGGCGCGGTTTCGAGTAGGGCTGGATTAATTCTAAGACAACAACGCGGAATCTTATCCTTTAGGCCTTGAGTTGGCTGGTTGCGGATGGGATTTGGGTGGTGATAATATGATTCAAAAGCTGTTGACATAAATTAAGGGGTGGAGACATGAAAGTGGTCATCTATACTACCGAGACCTGCGGGTACTGCCGTATGGCGAAGAACTTCCTGCGCGAGAGGGGTATACAGTTTATTGAGAAGGATGTTTCTCGCGACAGAGCAGCGGCTAACGAGATGGTCGGACGTTCGGGGCAGATGGGTGTGCCGGTAATTATTGTCGATGATGAGGTTGTTGTTGGGTTTGACCGCGAGCGGCTTGATTACCTGATATCGAAAGGCACGGCTTCCAGGCCTCCTTCGTTTGGATTGCGGGTCGCTGATGCCGCCAGCGTGGCGCACAAGGTGGGACTTGGGCCGGTGGAAGGAGCTTATGTTGGGGGGGTATCTCCGGGTTCGCCCGGTGAGCGAGCGGGTCTTAGAGAAGGCGACATTATTACCGAAGTCAATTTCCAGCCGGTACGGAATGGTGACGAACTGCAAAAGATAGTTTCCGGACTGGAACGCGGCCGGCTGGTGACTATCCGGTTCCTCCGCGGTGGCGAGAAGCGACAGTCAGACATAACCGTTTGACAGTCTGCACACCTTGCCGCGGAAGGGATGCTGTGGCTTTGTGAAGCACACGGCCCCTAACGCTTAGAGATGTCAAGCAGGTCTCGGTGTTGCCGTGGTTTGCCGGGTGAGTGCCCTAGTCTTCCCAGGCGTCTTTGCCAATAAGCGGTACGAAACGGCAAGCTCCGAGGTTCTCAATCCGGTTGCCGCTGGTATGCTTGGTGATCTTGAGCAGGTCTTGCTCCCAGCGTGAGCCAACGGGTATGACAAGACGGCCGCCTTCGATTAACTGTTCGAGCAAAGAGTTGGAGACGCACGGGGAGGCGGCCGTGACGATGATAGCATCGTATGGCGCTTCCTTGGGCCAACCGAGTTCCCTGCCAGATACGTGTACATCCACGTTGTTGTAGCCGAGACGGCGTAATGTTTCTCTGGCTGACTCTGCAAGTTCAGGGATACGCTCGACGGTGATTACCTTCTTCGCGAGCCTGGCAATGATGGCCGCCTGGTAACCACTGCCGGTCCCTACCTCGAGCACCTTTTCCTCACCGTTAAGCTCAAGGGCCTCGGTCATTAGGGCGACGATATATGGTTGGGAGATGGTCTGGCCGAATCCGATGCCTAGAGGGCGGTCATCGTAAGCAGCGAAGCACAGGTCCTCGGGTACGAATTGCTCGCGCGGCACCTGGGCCATGGCCTCAATAACGCGCTTGTCTCTGACATTGCGGCGCAAGTGTTCGATTAGCCGTGTTCTGGCGTCATCGAGGTCACCCACCCTCGTCTCCCCCGGCGTCGGTTTAGAGGATAAAACTCAATGTGACGATGAGGAGGATCATCGAGCCGGCGATAATAGCGATAAGCTTGAGGTCCCTGGTGACGTAATCGTACTGCGCTTTAGTCGCGGCGTTTGCGGTCGGTCGGTTCATGGTGGTGGTCGGGAATGCTGTTGCAGTCCCGGGGATGACAGACGCCGCCGCTGGTTGTTGAGCGGGCCGGCGGAACCTGGCTTTGCCGCGTCGTGATTTTGGTGCCATGTACGTCTCCATGACGGCCTGCGGGCCGTTACAAGATTAGACTATGAAGGCATACGCACTTGCTGGTATACCTTGGTGCTCAGGATGTGGGCATGCCCCAGCATTTGCTGGACAGAGTGAAGGTCAGCGCCGCTGTTCAATTGGTGTACCGCAAAACTGTGTCGGAGAGTATGTGGAGTTACTGATGAGCCAAGCCCCGCCTTCTCGGCGTACTTTTTCAAGATAAGCCAGAATCCCTGCCGGGTTAGCCTCTCACCGCGCTGGTTGAGGAAGAGCGCTGGTTCTTCATCCTTCTCAACTTTCGACCGGTAGTTTTCGATATAGTCTGCGATGAGTTCCATAACGCGTGGATCAACTGGCAAGCAGCGCCGGCCGGCGCTCCGGCTGGTGCAGGTGACGCTGCTGTCCAGAAGGTTGATGTCAGCCAGGTTCAGCGCTACCAGCTCGCTGACGCGCATGCCGGTGGCGTAGAGAAGCTCCAGCATGGCTCGATCCCGCTTTGATTCAGGAGTATTCTGCTGGCACGGAACGTTGAGAAGGGCACGTACCTGCGAAACCGACAGCGGTGTGGGCAACGGCTTGCTGACATGCGGGGAGATGAGGTCCTCCGTAGGATCGCACTGGAGTTTGCCCATGGCGACCATGCAACTGACAAAGGATTTGGCCGTGGCCACCTTGCGGGCGACGGTTGCAGGGGCATATTTCTTCTCTCTAAGGTCACGCATGTACTGGACCAGAGCATCTTTGTCCAGCTGTGCCCAGCTTGGCCTGGCGGCTTTCTCAAGGCTTCTCGTCTGGATAAAGGAGGCGAGCTGACTGAGGTCATTGTTGTAAGCCGAGAGCGTGTTGTCAGAGCAGGCCTTCTCGGCGGCGAGATACTTGAGGAAGAGCTCGATGTCGTTTTTCATAGTCATATTGAGGATTCTATTTTAACATAATATCATTGTAGAGGAATCAACTGTATTTTTGAACATGCCTATCATGCAGAAGGGGTTTTGTAGCCTTAACGCTTTGATAACCCTCCGTTGTCGTCAGTCGTCTCTTATTCGGTAGGGTCCCGGGAGTTGTTTATGCTAGATATCGTCCCAGTCGAACCGCCGCCACTTTCCGGGCCAAGGAAGGAGCCGCGGTCTTTGGTGCCTTTGAAAGTTCAGCTGGCATCGTTGCCCTCCCGGCCGGGTGTCTATCTACTCAAGGACAACGCCGGCCGCGTACTCTATGTGGGAAAGGCAAGTAATCTCAGGTCTCGTGTCAGAGCGCACTTTGGCTCATCCGCAGACATTTCCGCCAAAGAACGGCAGATGCAGAGCCGCATCACCGACGTGGACTTTATCGTCACCAGCTCCGAACAGCAGGCCCTGATTCTCGAGTGCACGCTTATCAAGAAGCACCATCCCCGCTACAACGTGTCTCTCAGAGATGACAAGACCTTCCCTTATTTGAGGATTGACCTGAAAGAGCCGTGGCCGCGGGTTCATATTACACGCCGCTGGCAGAAGGACGGCGCCCGATACTTTGGACCGTTTGCCAGCGCGGGGTCGGTGCGCGAGACCTTGAGGTTGCTCAAACAGCTTTTCCCTTTCTGCTCCTGCAGGCGGGAGATCAACGGTAGGGATACCCGGCCCTGCCTCGAGTACCATATGCATCGTTGCCTGGGGCCCTGTATCGGTAAGGTCAGCCGCGATGAATATGTTGAGGTTATCAAAGATGTAATCCTGTTTCTTGATGGGCGTCAGGATGTGGTGGTGCGCGAGTTGAGCCGTAAGATGGCTGAGGCTTCGGAGAAAATGCAGTTTGAGAGAGCGGCTTGGTTGCGTGACCGGATACGGGCAGTGGAGTCGGTGGTTGAAGGGCAGCGGCTGGCGGCGGCGGTTCGCGGCAATCTTGATGCTATCGCCATGGCGCAGTCAGGTAACCTGGCTGACGTGCAGGTCTTTTTCATACGCAACAGTCGTCTGGTCGGCCGAGAGCACTTCACTGTGGAGGGGGTGGAGGGGGAGTCACCAGGCCGGGTTATGACCAGCTTTGTCAAGCAGTACTATCTGTCAGCGGCAGTAGTGCCATCGCTGATTCTGCTCCAGTATCCGATTGAAGATGAACAGGCAATTGCCCGGTGGCTCGGATCCGGGCGTGGTGGTACGGTCACTTTCCGGGTAGCACGCCGCGGGGCTCGAAGGGAACTGATTGACGTTGTTGCGGAAAATGCGAGGCAGGGGCTGGAGATGCTTAAGCTGAAGCTGGATTCCGGTGCCGAGGCTGTAAGCGACGCACTCGCGAAGTTGCAGAAGGAACTGCTGCTGCCGGTAAGACCCGCCAGGATGGAATGTTATGATATCTCAAATATCCAGGGGGCATTTGCTGTGGGGAGCATGGTTGTGTTCGAGAATGGTCAGCCCAAGCCAGCACACTACCGGCGTTTTCGCATTAAGAATGTAGATGGTCCGGATGACTATGCCATGCTCAGGGAGGTGCTGAGACGGCGCTTTGCGAAGGCATCAGTAGCAGAAGATGCGTGGGCCGTCATGCCTGACCTGGTTGTGATTGATGGTGGGAGGGGGCAATTAAATGCCGCGCTGGATGTCATGCTGGAACTGGGCGTCAAAGTATCAGTGGCCAGTCTGGCCAAGGAACGGGAAGAAGTGTTCCTGCCAGGCGTGTCAGGCCCGATTGTTATGCCGCCAAACTCACCGGCACGCCGTCTTCTACAGAGGGTCAGGGATGAGGCGCACCGTTTCGCCGTTAGCTATCACCGCAGGCTAAGGCAGAAGCGGAGTACCGCCTCGGTTCTTGACGGAGTTCCGGGTCTGGGTAATCAAAGGCGTAAGGTTCTTGTTCGCAGATTCGGCTCGTTGCGTGGAATTAAGTCGGCTACGGTTGACGAGTTAAGTGCAGTGCCGGGAATAACTAGGAAGTTGGCAGAGAGGCTGAAGGAGTACCTGGCATAGCACTGGCAGATAGCTGTTGGTGAGACTCGGCAGAGGCCGTTTCAGCGGCCTGCGCATCTTCCGGTTCGACCTTTTCGAGCTTCCCCGGTTCCACGAGACGGTCAGTGAAGAGAATCCCGTCGAGGTGGTCCAGCTCGTGCTCGATTGCCTGAGCAGTGAGGTCGGTACACTTGAGGCGCTCCTCTTTACCTTCGCGGTTGCGGTATTTAACTTTAACGGAGACCGCCCGCTTCACCCGGCCCCGATATCCCGGAATGCTCAGGCAACCCTCGTCAACCACCCGTTCCCCTTCCCTCTTGGTTATTTCAGGGTTAATGAGAACTATGAGCGGTCCGTCAGGTGGTTCAACAATAGCAATGCGCAGAGGTTTGCCGACCTGGGGGGCGGCGAGTCCAACGCCGTGGCCGGCCGAGTGCAGTGTATCAATCATGGCATCGACGAGACGCAGTACCGAGGCGTCGATAGTGGCGACCCGCTTGGCCTTCTGGCGCAGGACAGGGTCGGGAACGGTCCGGATTCGAAGGACAGTCATGGCGCTTGATTATAGCACTCCGATGGGATCAACATCTATGATCCAGCCCCTGGGGATGGTGATTGATGTGAGTAGTGCTCTGGGGTCAGTCCCTCGTATGACGATTTGCCACCGGTAGCGGCCGCGCAATCGGGCTACCGGTGCTGGAGAAGGACCGATAAGACTGATATCAGCCATGCCGAGGCGGTCGCGTTCCGTAGATAGTAATTCTGACAGTCGTTCCGCCTCAGACTGACAGGCAATGGCACTGGTGTGGCTGTAGACAAGGCGGAGGAGCTTGCTGAATGGCGGGTAGTTGAACTGCCGCCGATAGGCGATCTCCTGAACGTAAAAGCTGTGGTAATCGTGTGCTGCGGCGAGTCTTACCGCATAATGCTCGGGACAGTAGGTCTGGACGATGACCCTGCCTGGCCAGAAGCCGCGTCCGGCTCTCCCCGCCACCTGGCTTAGTAACTGGAAGGTGCGCTCACTGGCGCGAAAATCAGCTACGTTCAGCCCGATATCGGCGTTAACGATGCCTGCAAGTGTGACGCCAGGCAAATCAAGTCCCTTGGCAATCATCTGGGTGCCGATCAACACGTCGGTACGGTGGTTGCGGAAATCAGACAGGATGGCCTCGTGGGAGTGGCGTGTGGTGGTGGTATCGCGGTCCCAACGCGCCAATTTTGCCATGGGGAAGAGATGCCTGACTTCAGCCTCAACCGTCTGAGTGCCCATCCCCAGGAACTTGAACCGGGGTTTTAAGCATTGGGGGCAGTTATGCGGCGTGGCCAGAGTGTATCGGCACCGGTGGCAAATAAGTTTCCCGATTGGCGAGTGGTAGGTCAGGGCAACGGAACAGCGGGGACACCTGGGGACAAATCCGCAGTTCCGGCATTTCACCAGCGTGGACGTACCGCGGCGGTTCAGAAACAGGATGACCTGCTGGTGACTCGAAAGTGCCTGAGTCATGCTTGAAATCAGGGCGCGGCTGAAGATGCTGCTGTTGCCGGCTTTCACCTCCTCACGCATATCAACAATATCGACATGAGGGAGCGGCGTTGGGCCGAGCGGTGTTATCCGGTCCGGCAATTCGACGAGGCGGTAGCGGCCATGCTCAATCTGGAAGTATGTCTCCACATCCGGTGTGGCTGTGCCCAGCACCACTACAGCGCCGGTCAGCTCAGCAAGCTTGATTGCGGTGTCCCGTGCATGATAACGCGGCGACCGGTCAACTTGCTTGTAAGTCCATTCATGCTCCTCGTCGATGATAATCAGTCCGATGTCGGGTTGGGGTGTAAACAAAGCGCCACGCGGTCCGATGACTATGTCGAAACTACCCGACTTGATCTCGTGCCATTCGTCATACTGTTCTCCGGGGGAAAGGCCGCTGTGCATCACCGCGACGCGGCCGGGGAACCTTGCATGGAAGCGCTCAATGGTCTGAGGCGTAAGCGCGATCTCCGGGACGAGGCAGATGCCGCGCTTGCCGCGACGTATGACCTCCTGGAGGAGCCGCAGGTAAACCTCAGTCTTGCCGCTGCCGGTTACACCATGAAGGAGAAAGACTGGAGACCCGTCAGCGTGGGGTGTCATCCCGCCGAGGATTGAATCGATTGCCGATTGCTGTGCCGGAGTTAAGTCAAGGGGAGTTGCCGGTTGATACCGGAGGTTGGCCAGCGGGTCGCGTCTGACCTGAACGTTTTCAATTGCGAGCAGTCTTTGACGGACAAGGGCAGTCACCGCATCGTGGGAGCTGCCGGTGAGTCGTATTGCGAAAGAAAGGGGTACGGGGTCTGGATGTGAGGCGAAATAGTCTAGAATAGCTGCCTGTTTCGGAGCCCGGCCACGCAAACGGGCGCTCTCGTTCAGGGCGGTCTCTTTACCGACGGCCAACCGCACATGGAGGACTGTCTTGGGCCGTACTCTCGGTGGTTCAAGTTCGTAGGTCTTATCTACAAGACCGCGCCTGAGCAGTTGCTCGATAACCGCCCGGGCGCGCTTCTGGCCGAGCGTCCTCTCCATTTCTTTTGCCGTGATGCGGCCTTTCCGTCGTATCATGGCGAAAGCGTTTTCCTGTTCTGGAGACAACCTGGTCTCACCTGGCGCACGGTCACATGGGGCCAAGACGACGGTCAGGCGCTGTTCAAAGCCGGGTGGGAGCATCAGGGCAAGGGCTTCAAAGAAAGGACAGAGGTAATGGCTGGAAATCCAGCCGGCAAGTGCCAGCTGGACCGGTGACAGGAGCGGTCTGTCGCCAATGACGCTTGTTATCTCCCTTACCGATGCTACCGATGGCGTGTCTGACAGAGATATGACGATGCCTTGAGTGGTGATTGGGCCGAAGGGAATCCAGACAGCCTGACCGGGAACGAGAGAGAGACCATCAGGGATGGCATAGGAAAAAGTGGTGCGGTGAGCACCAGGTGAGTTGACTGCGACCTCGGCATATCTCATCACGGTCTACAGTCTTGAAGCGTCGCGCCGGAGGGGCGCCATTTTCCGGTTTGATTACCTGTCGGCTTCAGTAGTTGGCCTAGCGGTCTCAGACGAAGCTTCCGGTGCCTCGGCCGTAGCCTAGGTGGCCGGTTCGACCGCCCCAGCCGGTGCAGTCGGTTGTACGGCCTGCTCGGCGGTCACCTTTTCAGCTAGAGCCTCCTGGCGCTCTTTAAGGCGTGCTTCTTTGGCGCTCAGACGCCGGAGATAGTACAGTTTGGAACGGCGCACCTTACCGTGCCGCAGTACCTCCACCTTAGTCAACGTCGGTGACATAAAGAAGAAAGTACGTTCGACGCCAACACCGTAGGCCGACCGTCTTAAAGTAAAGCTACCGGCAGGTACGCCTCTTTGTATCTTGATAACGACGCCCTGGAAATGCTGGGTGCGTTCCTTGTCGCCCTCGACGGTCTTGAAAGTGACCTTGACCGTGTCTCCCGGAGCTAGCTTGGGCACAGCCGGGTTCGTTTTCGCATTGGTCGCTGTTCTGATGTCCATGTTTGATGCCTTTCTCTATGTATCCCGTTGTAAGTTATCCTGCTGCTTGAACATTTCCAGCAGGCGTTTGTCTTCGTTGCTCAGCGGCGCCTTCTCAAGAAGCTCGGGCCGCCATTTCAGTGTGCGCAAAAGAGCCTGTTCGTGGCGCCAGCGGGCTATTTTACCATGATCTCCAGAAAGCAGCACTGGCGGTACGGTCCACTGGCGGTACTCGGCGGGACGTGTATATTGCGGATATTCCAGCAGGTCGGAACTATGTGACTCATCGAGCAAAGATGCTTCCGACCCTAGCACTCCGGGCAAAAGCCTGACAACCGCGTCCACGACTACGGCTGCAGCTATTTCGCCGCTGGTGAGCACGTAGTCGCCGATGCTGATGTGGTCGGTAGCGAGATGTTGGGAAACCCTCTCATCGATTCCCTCATAGTGCCCGCAGATAAGAATAAGCTGTTTCTGGCGGGAAAGTTCATAGGCAATACTTTGATTGAAAAGACGTCCCCATGGCGTCAGCAGAATGACAGGGACGCCAGTAAGATCAAAGTCCTTCTTTAAGGAATCTACCGCCTCGAACACGGGCTCGGGTTTCATGACCATGCCGGCGCCGCCGCCGTAAGGATAGTCATCCGTGGTGTGATGTGTGTCGTGAGTGAAAGCACGGATGTCATGAACAACAATATCAACCAGCCCCCGTTCCCGAGCACGCTTGAGTATGCTCTCACTCAAAGGACCATCAAACGTAGATGGAAACAGGCAGAGGATATCGATGCGCATCTAGTGGTCCTGTTCGCGGGCGCATTCCGAAGCCGTGCCGGTGAGAATCTCGATGCCATGGGGCAGGGCGGGTACAAGGACATCAAGGCATTCCTGGACGGCACGCGGGCTCCCGGGCAGGTTGATGATGAGGCACCTGCCCCGTGTCCCGGCAACGCCACGGCTGAGCATGGCCCGCGGCGTCTTTTTCAGGGATTCGGCCCGGATGGCCTCGCTTATGCCCGGAGCCTGGCGGTCGATGACGGACAGCGTCGCCTCCGGCGTGTGGTCGCGAGGCGAAAGGCCGGTACCGCCGCTGGTAAGAATGAGGTCTAGTCTGTCCTGGTCGGCCCAGCGTTTCAGGGCAGCGGAGATTACCGGCGGGTCATCCGGGACGATTTCGTAGCGGACAACTCTGGCGCCAAGTTTTGTCATAACACTCTTGATGACTTCGCCGCTCTGGTCAAACCGCTCGCCGCGAGATCCTTTGTCACTGCAGATGAGAATACCGACGGTAAACATGGCCGTCTATTGTAGCACAGGGATATCGTCCCACCAAAAGGTGTGAATGGGTCTTGTTACGAGGATTTCCGGGCAGGCCTGACGCCGACCTTAACGGTCGATAACGATCGTGGCCGCCGTTTCTTAATAACCGGTGGGAGAAAGATTTTCACAAATTTTCTCCCAAAGGGTATTGACAAACGTATAATGTTCCTTTAATAATGGTTCTGTGGTGAAATGTGGGAGAAAGTGGGGAGAAACCGTGTCTGAGGCGGATCTTGAGCGGAATGAGTACCGGACTGGTTGGTACATTTGAATACAAAGTTGACGAGAAGGGGCGTGTGCCTCTTCCGCCGCGGTGGCGGGAAGAGCTCCGCGGTGGGTTTTTCCTGACAGTGGTTGCTGAGAAATGTATTACTGGCTACTCAGAGGCTGAGTGGGGCAGGGTTGTTGCGGATCTTGGTTCCGACCCGATGCCGGATGAGAGGACACGCCGGATTAAACGTCAGTTGATGGCTGATGCCTACCGTGTTGAGATGGATGCGCAGGGGCGTGTCGTTCTCTTGCCGGTGGTTCGTGAGCACGCCGGTATTACGGACTCTGCGGTGGTTGTCGGTGCTGGCAACTACTTTGAGGTTTGGAACCCTGAACAGTGGCGTGCGGAGAAGGCGATTGTCAGGGAGCACGTCAAGGAAGATATCGAAAGCCTGAGAGCACAGAGGCGGCAATGAGCTTGACCATGGTGGCGCCAATTCATATTTCAGTTATGGTAGCGGAAGTGGTCGAGGCTCTGGGAGTTAAACCTGGTGGACGCTACATTGATGGCACGGTGGGTGCCGGTGGCCATTCGGCAGCGGTTCTTGACAGAGCGGGCGCAGCCGGGCGGATACTCGGCATTGACGCTGACCCCGATGCTATCAGGTTGGCGGAAACCAGACTCCGCAAGTACGGCCAGGCGGTGAGCCTGGTTAACGATAATTTCGTGAATATGGGGGCAATTGCCAAGGAACACGGGTTTGTTCCGGCCGATGGTATCCTTCTTGACCTCGGTTTGTCCTCGATGCAGGTGGAAGCGGCGGGACGCGGTTTCAGCTTTCGGCTTGATGCGCCGCTTGACATGCGTTTCAATCCGGCGCAGGAGGTAACTGCGGCAGACATCGTTAATACTTATTCTGAAACTGAACTGGCGCGCCTCATCTTCGAATATGGCGAAGAACGGCGTAGCCGCCGCATCGCCAGGGGAATCATTCAAAGCCGCCCAGTGCGCACAACCCTTGAGCTGGCGCAGGTCGTCGCTTCGGCGGTCGGCGGTAGACATAGCAGGGTACATCCGGCGACGAAGACTTTCCAGGCGCTTCGCATCGCCGTTAACAGTGAACTCGCTAATCTGGAAACAGCCTTGAAGGAGGCAGTTGACCTTCTGGGTCACGGTGGCAGACTGGTAGTTATTAGCTACCACTCTCTGGAAGACCGCATCGTCAAACAATTCATGAAGCGGGAAGCGGCAGGCTGTGTTTGTTTGCCCGGGACGCCGGTCTGCAAGTGTGGACGCGCTCCAACCATGAAGCTGGTGACTAAAAAGGTCATCGTACCGTCCGAGGCGGAGGTATTGATGAACCCGCGCAGTCGAAGTGCCAGGATGAGAGTAGCGGAGCGCCTTGGGTTCGGAGGTCGATAGCGGCAATGTGAAAGTTAAAAAAACATCAACATGCGGTCACGGTGGTTATTCATCATGAAGAAAAGCTAAGTAAGACCAAGGAGGAGAAATGGCAAAGCGAATTGTGACGGCTATCGACGTAGGAACAACCAAGGTGGCCACTATTGTTGCCAAGGTGGACAATAGCGGCGGTATCCAGGTGCTCGGTTCGGGAGTAGTGCCTTCGCACGGGCTTCACAAGGGTATGGTAGTGAATCCCGAAGAGGCGAGGAGATCCATTGCAGAATCAGTACGACGTGCCGAGCAAGCATCCGGCGTGCGCGTTGACGGCGCGTTTGTCGGTGTCACCGGGCGGCATATTACCTCGATGAATAACAAGGGAGTCATTGCCATCCCGCGTAGCGACGGAATGGTGCGAACTGAGGACCTCAAGCGCGTTCTGAGTTCGGCTCAGACAATACCGATTCCTGAGGACAAGCGCATCCTGCATGCTATACCCAGAGGCTATACTCTCGACGGTCAGGAGAGGGTCAGGAATCCCATCGGTATGCATGGTTTTAGACTTGACGTGGATACCCACATCATTACGGCGCATGTGTCCTCTGTACAGAATCTGGTCAAGTGTGTGCGTGCTGCCGGCGTTGAGGTTGACGACCTCATTCTTGAGCCACTGGCAAGCGGCGAGGCATGTCTTTCGCCTGAGGAGAAAGAACTCGGCGTAATCCTTGCCGACATCGGTGGCGGCACGACCGACATCGCCGTCTATAAAGATGGCAGTATCTATCACACCGCAGTCATCCCGGTCGCGGGCTACCAGTTTACCAGCGACCTATCAGTCGGACTTGGACTGCCGTTCGACGTGGCGGAATCCATGAAAAAGAAGTACGCCAATGTATCTCCAAACCTCGATCCTAAGGAAGCTGAGAATACCAGGATACAGAACGGCCATAACATTTCATATGTGGATCTTTGCCACATCCTCAGGGTCCGTATGGAGGAACTGCTGAAGCTGATTCTGCTGGAGATGCCGACTTCTGACTACATGACGCTGGCGCCAGCCGGCTTAGTGCTCACCGGCGGTTGCTCGAACATGCCCGGCCTGATTGACCTGTCTCAGGCGACAATTCGGATGCCGACCAGAATCGGCGAGCCTTCTGGTGTTTACGGCGTCACCGACGTGTTAAGCAATCCTGCTTATGCCACCGGTGTTGGCCTTTTGCTGTGGGGCACCCGTTCGCAGAGCAAAACGTGGCAGTCCCGGAAGCGCGCCGGCATATTCAGCGGCGTCATGGCCGCGTTCAGGCGGCTATTCAGGTAGGAATTAAGTAAAGAACATTCTGATAAACGAGGAGGAAATAATAAAGTGGCTAAGACAACATTTGCGCCTACTCCAGCAAGAATCAAGGCAATCGGCATGGGCGGTGGTGGCTCAAACGCCATCACCCGCATGGTAAGGGAGGAGATCAGGGGCGTTGATTTCGTTGCCATGAACACAGATGCTCAGGCGCTGGCGCTTGCCGAGGCGCCGGTTCGAATTCAACTTGGTGAAAGGCTGACCCGTGGCCTCGGTGCTGGCGGTGATCCGGAAGTGGGTATGAAGTCGGCCGAGGAAACCCGGCAGGTGATTCATGAGGTAGTAGCTGGCGCGGACATGGTTTTTCTGACCGCTGGCATGGGGGGCGGCACCGGTACCGGCTCTATTGGCGTTGTCGCCGATGTTGCCAAAGAATCCGGAGCTCTGACCATTGCCATCGTTACCAAGCCGTTCAGCTTTGAGGGCGCCCGTCGCCGCAGGGTGGCCGAGGAAGCCATAGTCAAGCTGGCTCCCAAGGTCGACACGCTCATCATCATCAACAACGACCGTCTGCTGGAGCTTTGCGATTCCAAGACGACGGTCGATGCCGCTTTCAGGTTTGCTGACGATGTCCTGCGCATGGGCGTTCAGGCTATTTCCGAGGTGGTGACCGTCCCCGGTTTGATAAATCTTGACTTCGCTGACATCAGAGCGATTATGGCAAATGCCGGACCGGCATGGATGTCGCTCGGCCGTGGTTCGGGACAGAACCGTGCCGTAGAGGCGGCCAAGAGCGCTCTGGCCAGCCCGCTCCTCGATTGTTCTATCAGCGGCGCCAAGGGCGTGCTCTTCAATATCACCGGCGGTAACAACCTGACACTGTTCGAATGTAATGAGGCTGCCGAGGTCATCGGCCAGGCCGTTGACCCGGATGCCAATATCATCTTCGGCGTCGTCTTTGACGAGAGGATGAAGGATGAGCTCCAGATTACCGTTATTGCGACTGGTTTTACCACCCATTACGGGTCCAGCGCACCGACCGAGGTAGAACTGCGTAAAATGCTCAGCAGTGTTGATGCGACCGGTCTCGATGTGCCATCATTCCTGAGACGTCCCGGCCGCATGCCTCTGCCGCAGGTCGGTAAGGCCGGCTCAACTGCTTCTCCGCCTTCCACCCAGGCCCAGCCGGCGAGGCCAGGTCTGACTTTCCCGAGGTAACATCTCTCCTCCTTTTGTGAAGAGGGGGCAGAAGATTGGCGCTTCTGCCCCCTCTTCGTTACTGGAAATCTCTGACTACCGGGGATAGTCTACCAGCCTTCCTCGAGGCGGCTTATGAGGAAGGGTGGGAGTCTGGCCTTCAGCATCTTGGTCTGCGTGGCCGCAATGTCGTACTCAGTGCGATAGCACAGTATGGTTCGGCTTTCTTCATCGTAAATAGCATAGGCCGCACGCGGGTCACCATCCCGTGGCTGGCCAACGCTGCCGGGGTTGATAAGCAGACGGTGCTGGCTGAGTGGAATGTGCTCTTGATTGGAAAGCCTGTGCCCGATGCAATGGCTCTCATCGAGTAGTTCGAACAGGAGCGCAGCATGGGAATGGCCGACGAGGCAGTGAGGCGTTTGTAAACAGGCGAAGTTGTCCATGGCCTCCTGTACATTCAGCAGATACTCCCATAGCGGTTGTCTCGGACTGCCGTGAACAAGGGTGAATGAGTCCTGCTCCAGACGCAGAGGAAGTGACCTGAGAAAAGCGGTATCGCCGGATGTAAGTTGATGTGCGGTCCACCGAGTGGCCGTGGCGGCTGCGTCATTGAAGTGGCTGGTATTAAGCTTGCCCGTGGCTGCGAGGTCATGGTTCCCGGCGACGCAGACATGTTCATGCCGGTGGAGCAGTTGGATGCAGTCATGGGGGTCGGGACCGTATCCGACTACATCACCAAGGCACCAGATGGAGTCGAAGCCGCCTTGACGTTCCGCGTCGTCGAGTACAGCCTGGAAAGCGGCCAGGTTGGAATGGATGTCAGCGATGATGAGACGGCGCACGCCGCGTAATATAGCATTTCGAGCAATGGCTGGCCATGCCGTGTCAGGCTTACCTGTTCGTTGATACGGGTGAGGTTTGCCGGTGTTTAGGCTATAATTCCTGCCAATATGAAGGTATCGGAAGTGGGCGAATTCGGCTTGATTGACCTTATTGACCGTGTTGTCGGCGTATCGAAGAGGACTTCGCCGGCATGGCGCCGGCTGAAGGTTGGTATAGGCGATGATTGTGCAGTGTGGCGGGGAGTTGGTTCAGCCGAGCTTGCCACCACTGATACGCTGGTTCAGGATGTGCACTTTCGCGCCGGCATAATTACATGGCGGGAACTCGGCTGGAAATCGCTGGCGGTAAATCTCAGTGACGTTGCGTCTATGGGCGGTTCGCCGACTTACGTGCTCGTCTCGCTGTCACTGCCAGACTCCGTTGAGGTAAACGACATCGTCGACTTTTACCGGGGTATGATGTCTTTGGCTAATCGCTTTGGTGTGGCTATCGCTGGAGGCAACATCACCCAATCCCCCCTCATTGTGATTACCCTTACGGTGATGGGTATGCTTGGCAGGGGGATGAGGTCTCCGCTGTTGCGGTCGGCGGCAGTACCTGGTGATTTGATTGCCGTGACGGGCAACCCGGGACTGTCAGCCGGCGGGCTGAGGATGCTCGTGACCGGTATGGGGTTGGATGCGGATACAGCAAGGCTGTTCCGAAGGGCGCACAATATGCCAGTGCCGAGGGTTATCGAAGGTCTAGCGCTCAGGCGGGTAGGACTCAAATGTGCCATAGATGTAAGCGACGGTCTGGTTGGCGACCTGGCCCATATCTGTCAGATGAGCGGCGTCAGCGCCGTTATCAGGCTGGAAAAGCTGCCGGTGCATCGCCGCTTGAAGTCGGTGTTCCCCGCTGATTACCTCGAACTGGTGCTGTATGGCGGTGAGGACTATGAACTTCTATTCACCGTCAAGCCCCGTGTCATGCCGCTGGTCAAGAAGGCTCTGAAGTGCCCCGTCACTGTTATCGGAGAGATTGTCGAAAGGGGTGCAGATATGGTTACCGTTGTTGATCTGTCAGGCAAGGCGGTTCCCCATGGTCTTGGCGGCTGGGAGCATTTCAGGTCTGGTGCTACTGTATCGGGAAGATGAGGCAATGAGGGTCGTTTCCCACAGCCCGGAGCAAACGCGCCAACTGGGGAAGTTGATCGGGGATCTGGCACAGCAGGGCGACGTTTTCCTGCTGATAGGTGATCTCGGCGCTGGTAAGACGTGCCTGACGCAAGGCATCGCGTGGGGGCTCGGCATTTCCGAGTATGCGATGAGCCCGTCTTTCGTCATCGTGCGTGAGTATCAGGGGCGTTTGCCCTTGTACCACGTGGACCTGTACCGTCTTGAGAATATTGATGAAATCGCGGAACTCGGGTTGGATGAATATTTCTATGGCATGGGGGTGACTGTGGTTGAGTGGGCTGACCGGGCTATGAAGCTTTTGCCCGGGGATAACCTTACGGTGGTGATGGAATACGTGAGCGAGATGGAGCGCGCCATTGGCATAGGGGCAAACGGAAGGCGCTATGAGTCGATGATCGGCGCTTTACGTGCCGATATGGAAAAGGTAGAGAACAAGTGGAATTGGCGATAGACACCTCCTCGAATATTGCCGTTGTGGCGCTCTCCGAGCACGGTATGCCGGTGGCGGAGTTAAGCTGGCGCTCGGTTCACAATCATACGGTGGAGCTGATGCCGTCGATCGAGATCCTGTTGAAGCGTGCCGGAGTTGGGTATGATGTACTGCGAGGAATAACGGTGGCGCTGGGCCCTGGTAGCTTTAACGGGTTGAGGGTTGGTATCAGTGTCGCCAAGGGGTTAGCGCTGGCGTTGAGTGCACCGCTGGTAGGAGTCAGCACGCTGGAGGTTGAGGCGTACCCGTTTGCCTTCACCGGTTTGCCAATTTGCCCGGTACACCAGTCAGGCCGGGGAGCAGTTGCGGTAGCCCTGTTTCGCCAGGATGGTCACGGGTGGCGCCGACTGCTGGAAGAGCAACTGATGACGGTGGATGCCCTGCTCCGGATGACGGCGGAAACGACGATTTTCTGTGGGGATGGTGTGGATATGATTGAAGCTGAATTGCGGCAAGCACTGTGTGGAAAGGCGATAGTGCCGCCCCCGGCTGTCCGGGCGCGCCGGGCTTCGGTACTTGCTGAGATTGGTTGGCGTCGCCTTTCTGCGGGAGAAAGTGATAACATCGCGTCGCTTCAGCCAATTTATCTTCGTCCGCCGCATATAACGCAATCTAGAAGGAAGTAAGATGGCTCGTAGTAACGGTATGTTGCCGCCGAAGCTGGAACTAAGGACGTCCAAAGACCTGGATAAGTGCTATGGCTGTGGTGTGAACAACCCGCTCGGGCTGAAGCTGAAGTTTACCTGGGATGGGTCTGTGGCCAGGGCGGAATTCGTTCCCGGGGAATATCATCAGGGATGGCCAGGACTGGTGCACGGTGGTATCATCGCCACCCTGCTGGACGAGGCTATGGGTTACGTCACCTGGTTCAGGGGGCTGGAATGTGTGACCGCCAAATTCGAGGTCCGCATCCGATGTACGGTGCCGGTCGGCAGTCAACTGGTTATTACAGGCAGTCTGGTTAATGAGAGCCGACGTCTGCTGACCGTAGGTGCGGTGGTTGCCCATAGGGACGGTAAGGTTGTTGCCGAAGGTACTGGTATCATGTATGTCGCCGGCAAAAACAGGCACTCTTGACATGACCGGCATGTGATGGTACATTTGTTCTATGAAGAAGGGTTGGCCAAGGTGTGTACGATGAGAAATCGGGAGCCGGGTGGGACCCGCGGGCGCGTTCTATCATTCATACGGCGGTTTGTAGACGAGCACGGCTACACGCCGACGGTAAGGGAGATTGTGAAAGGACTGGGTATTAGCTCGACCTCAGTAGTCCAGTATCACCTTAACGTTCTGGAAAGAGAAGGCTTCATCAGGCGCGATCGAGAGGTATTCCGTAGTATTCAGCTTGCCAGGCGAAAGCGCCTAGTTGCGGTGCCTTTTCTGGGGAATATCGCCGCCGGCGAGCCGTTGCCGGTGTTCGGTTCGGAGACCTGGGACAGTGGGGCACTTGATATTCTGGAAGTGCCGGAAGAACTGGTCAGCGGCAGACAGGTATATGCTCTTAAGGTGAAGGGAACGTCCATGGTTGACGCTTTGATTGATGATGGTGATATTGTGCTGATGGAGCCTGTTTCTACAGCTGATGACGGCGAGATGGTCGCCGCCAGGCTCAAGAACGAGCAGGGGGTCACGCTCAAAAAATTGTATCGGGAAGGGAAGAGGATCCGCCTTCAGCCGGCCAACGCATCGCTGCCGCCAATATACACTAGTCCAGAAAACCTCCATGTCCAGGGACGGGTGGTGGGTGTTATCAGGAAGCTTTGATGTTGCCGCATGAAGGTACGGTTCCTGGGCGTTCACAGCATTGAGACATCGGAGGCCAGACTTCCCGGCCTGCTTGTTGACGGCGTGATGGCCCTGGATGCTGGCAGCATAACGGCCTCACTGTCTCTGGTGGAACAGGAAAGGCTCAAGTTTGTTATGTTGACCCACCATCATTTTGACCACTGCCGTGACCTGGTGACGCTGTGTATGAATGTCAGTCTGTGGAAAGGCCAGATAGCGGTGTACGGGCTCGCACGGACACTGGAACTCGTGGCGGGACGGCTTCTCGATGGAACCATTTATGTTAGAGGCGCTGAGTACCCGTCACTTGAAAAGCCAAGTTTGAAGCTGGAAGCGGTTGAGCCATACAAGGAGTTCGAGATAGCGGGATATGCCGTGTTGCCCGTTCCGGTGAGGCACGCAGTGCCGACGGTTGGCTTCCAGGTGACTTCGAGAGACGGACGCAGTTTCTTTTACACCGGCGACACCGGTCCGGGTTTCAGTGAGGAGGCCGCATGCGTTTCACCAGAAGTATTGATTACTGAAGTCACGGGGCCGGAGCAATTGGCACGTCTGCTCGTCAGGCCGGGGCATCTTTCTCCCGGGATGCTGAAGGCAGAACTGGTGAAGTTCAGAGAGATTAAGGGTTATTTGCCGAAGGTGTTGGTGGTGCATTTTAATCCTCTGGTTGCAGATGAGATCGGCCGAGAGCTAGAGCAGGTAGCTATGGAAATTGGGGCCGACATCAGGTTGGCGCAAGAGGGCATGGTGATTGAGGTATAAGACAGAAGAGGTGGATACCTCTCTGCAGAGAGGTATCCACCTCACTTCGGTCCGCTCTCGCAGGTGAGAGGGGACTGTCTACTTTGTTCCTAGGTAATGTTTACCTGGGGCAGATGGGCCAGTGCTTCCTTGACCTTCTCCTCAGGATAGGCGTAGTCCTCAAGCTTGCCGCTCAGGAACTGTTCGTAAGCACCGAGGTCGAAGTAGCCGTGGCCGCTGAGAGCGAGAACTATGGTCTTCTTTTGGCCGGACTCCTTGCATTTCAAGGCTTCATCCATGACGACCTTGATGGCGTGCGATGGCTCAGGAGCTGGCAGGATGCCCTCGGTGCGGGCAAACTTGACCGCCGCGGTGAATGTAGCCACCTGCGGGACAGCGCGTGCTTCGACGTATCCAAGGTTGACCAGGTGGGATACGATAGGTGCCATACCGTGGTAGCGCAGGCCGCCGGCGTGAATGCCCGGGGGAACGAAAGTATGGCCAAGAGTGTGCATCATGGCAATAGGTGCCATGCCAGCACAGTCGCCGTAGTCCCAGGTGTAGGGGCCTCTGGTAACACTGGGACAGGCTTCGGGCTCAACGGCAATGATGGTGGTTTTCTTTCCCTTCAACTTATCCGGGATAAAGGGCAAGAACATTCCGGCGAAGTTGGAACCGCCGCCGACACAACCGACTATTATGTCGGGATAATCACCGGTTTTTTCCAGCTGCTTCTTGGTCTCGAGCCCGATGATGGTCTGATGCATGAGGACATGGTTAAGAACACTGCCCAGCGAGTACCTGGTATCATCGTGCTTAAAGGCGTCTTCAACAGCTTCGCTAATGGCAATGCCGAGACTTCCGGGATTGTTAGGGTCTTCAGCCAGTATTCTCTTACCGAAATCAGTATCGGGGCTGGGACTTGGCACCACCTTGGCGCCGAAAGTTTCCATCATGATGCGGCGGTACGGTTTCTGGTTATAGGAGACCTTTACCATGTAGACCTTGCATTCCAGCCCGAAGAAGTTGCAGCCCATTGACAGGGCAGTTCCCCACTGGCCGGCACCGGTCTCGGTGGCCAGCCTTTTGACGCCTTCCTTCTTGTTGTAATAGGCCTGAGCCACGGCGGTGTTCAGCTTGTGGCTGCCGGCAGGGCTGACGCCCTCGTATTTGTAATATATTTTTGCCGGTGTATCGAGCGCCTTCTCCAGCCGGTAGGCGCGGAAGAGCGGTGTTGGACGGTAGAGCTTGTAGATGTCCAAAACTTCCTCAGGAATCTGGATGTACCTTTCCTTGCTGAACTCCTGATCGTTCAGTGCCTTGGGGAATAGTGGTGGGGGTAAGATGGTTGGTTCCTTGGTGCCTGGGTGCAGAATGGGGGGTAGCGGCTTGGGTAGATCCGCCTGCACGTTGTACCACGCCGCGGGGATCTCATTCTCGTTCAGGATAATCTTTGTTAGCTGTTTCATTTTTCCTCCATGCATTTTCGTTCTAATTGTTGTTCACGCGGATTATTTTCAAAGTCCTGGGGAGTCCAGGGCTTGTCGTAAAGATGTTACAAAACTGGCCAAGCTCTCCGCCGTATCCATGGCCAGTAGTTGGACGAGGCGGCTGCCAACGATAACTCCGTCGGCGATGCGGGCCACGCGGGCCGCCTCTTCAGGTGTGGAAATGCCGAAGCCGACGCAGAGCGGCCTATCGGTGCGTTTTCGGACTCGAGCCACGAAGGTCTCAAGTCCCGTGGGCAACCGGGTCCTGGCACCGGTAACCCCGATCAGGGAGACGAGGTAAATGAAGCTTCCAGACTGATTGGCTACCATTGATATACGCCGGGCAGGACTGTTCGGCGCCAGAAGATAAATCATGTGCACACCATGCTGTTTGAGGTGACCTTGAAGTTCGGTGCCTTCCTCGGGCGGCAGGTCGGGGATGATGATGCCATCGAGTCCAACCTCGCCGGACGACCGGGCAAAACGCTTGAGACCATAGCTCAGGACCGGGTTGAAATAGCTCATAAAGACCAGCGGTACCTGGCTCTTGCGGCGGAGCTGGCGTACCATGTTTAAACAGGACTCCAGTGTGGCTCCTTTTGCGAGAGCGGCGTGACTGGCCTCCTGAATGGTAACGCCGTCAGCCAGAGGGTCGGAGAAAGGGATGCCGAGCTCGATGATGTCACAGCCCAGTGAAGCAAGCTGGGGTACGACCTCAAGTGTGCGTTCGAGGTTGGGATAGCCGGCAGTAACGTAAGCGACCAGCGCCTTGCGCCGGGAGGGGCCGAAGACCGGGTCTATACGGTTCATCAGCCGGCACTCCTTGCTTCCGACACGATATTGAGGTCCTTATCACCGCGCCCGGAGAGATTGATAATAATGGTTTTCTCTCTTGGCAGAGACGGGGCGAGTTTTGCGGTGTAAGCGATGGCGTGGGCAGATTCGAGGGCGGGCAGGATGCCTTCGGTATGTGCCAGCAGATCGAAGGCGTCCAGGGCTTCGTTATCAGTGGCTGTCTCGTAAGTCACACGGCCGGTGTCTTTGAGGTACGAGTGTTCCGGACCAACGCCGGGATAGTCAAGTCCCGGGGCGATGCTGTGCGCGCCGATGATCTGGCCATGCTTGTCCTGAAGGACGTGGAATCTGGCGCCGTGAAGAACGCCGATGCGGCCACGGGCTAAGGATGCCGCGTGCTCTCCGGTGTTGAGACCGCGGCCGGCGGCCTCGACGCCAATAAGTCCGACGGACGTATCGCTGAGGAAGGCATTAAAGATGCCGATGGCATTGCTGCCGCCGCCGACACAGGCGATGACATAGTCAGGCAGACGGTCATACCGTGCCAGCATCTGCTGTCGCGTTTCCCGGCCGATGATTGCCTGGAAGTCGCGCACCATCATGGGATAGGGGTGGGGACCCACTACGGAGCCGAGGAGGTAGTGGGTGGTGTTGACATTGGTAATCCAGTCACGGATAGCTTCGTTGATGGCGTCTTTAAGGGTACGGGTGCCTGAGCCGACCGGCTCAATTTCAGCACCGAAGAGCTTCATGCGGAGAACGTTTAGCGACTGACGGCGCATATCTTCTTCGCCCATGTAGACGACGCACTCCAGCCCAATCAGGGCACAGGCAGCGGCGGTGGCGACACCGTGCTGTCCGGCGCCGGTTTCGGCCACAACACGCCGCTTGCCCATACGTTTTGCCAGAAGCGCCTGGCCTAGAGCGTTATTTATTTTATGGGCGCCGGTGTGGGCGAGGTCTTCGCGTTTGAGCAGTATGGTGGCGCCACCCAGCTTCCGGCTGAGTCCGGAAGCCTCGTAGAGCGGAGTCGGCCGGCCGGCCCATGTCCGGCAGAGATGGTCGAACTCAGCCTGGAAGGCGGCATCGCACGAAGCCTTCCGATAGGCATTTTCCAGTTCCGTCAGGGGCGCCATCAGAACCTCGGGTACGAACTTGCCGCCGTACCGACCGAAATAGCCGCGGCTGTCGGGAAGTCTCGTCATTTCCGGTCCCCGCTTCTGGCCGCATTTATGAAAGCGCGGAGCTTGTCGCGGTCCTTCTTGCCCGGGCTTGATTCGACGCCGCTGGAAACGTCCACAGCGGCAGGGTGTACCGTATAGATGGCTTCGGCCACGTTCTCGGGGGTGAGACCGCCGGATAGGATAATTTTCCCGAACTTCTTGGCGCGCACGGCGATATCCCAGTTGAAGGTCTGGCCCGTGCCTCCAGCGGCGTGAGACGAGTAGCTATCGAGCAGATAGGCGCAGGTGTGGTACTGCCCGATAATTTGAAGTATACCTTCATTATTTACGCGGAAGGCTTTGATCGCTTTGGTTCCCAGGGCCGCGCAATACTCCGGGCTTTCTGAACCGTGAAGCTGGGCGAAATCGAGGCGACAATGGGCCATGACCTCTTTGACCTCGGCTAAATTGTGGTTGGCGAACACTCCTACCTTAATCACGCCGGGTGGAAGACAGCTGACGATGTTTCGTGCTTGAGCGGGTGTGACTTGTCTTGGGCTCGGGGCAAAGACGAGTCCCACGGCGTTGGCGCCGTATTCGGCAGACGTGACCGCATCTTCCGGATTGGTGATGCCGCAAATTTTTACCTTAACCATGGCCTATCCCGATCGTTTGTCTTTTCGGCGATGGTGGGGTTCGATGTGTTGGCCTCCGGTCGTTTGCCGAGGAGTTCCGCTATTTTACCCGCCGGATCCGGGCTGGTTACCAGGGATTCCCCAACTAGGATGGCATTGACGCCGGCCCGTCTCAGTATCTCGACGTCTTTACCTGAATGAATCCCGCTCTCACTGATCACCGTGATACCGGCGGGCACCAGTGGCCGCAGGCTCAGGGTGGTTTCGAGTGTAACGTTAAAAGTCGAAAGGTCACGGTTGTTGATGCCGATTAGTTTGACCGGACCCGACAGGGCTTTCTCCAGGTCGCGTATGTTGTGTACCTCTACCAGGGCGGCCATGTCCAGGTCGGCGGCCAGGTCGAGCAGTTCCTGAAGTCTGGAAGAGCCAAGGATACTGGCAATCAGGAGAACAGCATCGGCCTTGCAGGCTCTGGCTTCGTATATCTGGTACGGGTCGATGATGAAGTCTTTGCACAGCACCGGCAGGTCTACTGTCTTTTTAGCCAGTGTCAGGTAGGAGAGACCGCCCAAGAAGTACTCCGGCTCGGTGACTACCGAGATTGCCGATGCTCCGGCGGTGGCATAGGCTGTGGCCAGTTCAGCGATGCTGAGCTTGACCGGCAGGACGCCTCGGCTCGGTGAGGCCCTTTTTATTTCCGCAATCAGGCTCAGTTCGTTTTTCAGTAGGGCTGCGGCGAAGTCCCTGGTGCGGTTCACGGGTACAAGCTCACGCTTCAGGGTCTCCAGCGGTTTGAGCCGTTTTCGTTCGGTGACAGCTTCGGCGGTGCTGGCGATAATCTCGTCCAGAATGTTTCCCGGAGTCATTTCGTATCTGCCGCCAGTCGTTGTGTCAGTGAGATAAGGTCTTTCAGCTTGTTGAGGGCCCGGCCGCTGTCGATGACTTCGGCGGATATTGCCAGACCGGCGGTCATGCTGTCGGCTTTGCCGCTTACCATCATGCCGGCGGCGGCGTTGAGCAGGACAGCGTCTCGCCTGGGACCCGGCCTGCCATTAAGTATTTCAAGGGCGATAGCCGCGTTCTCCTGAGGCGTGCCACCGAGGAGCGCATCTTTCGAGGGAGTGGGTAGCCCGAGTTCTGAGGGGATGATTGTGTATGTTGAGATGCCGCCATTCAAATAGGCGACGTGGTTGGGTCCAGTTGTCGAAAGTTCGTCGAGTCCGCCGTGGCCGTGGACTACCATGGCACGCTCAACATCGAGGGACTTGAGTACCTCTGCCAGCGTCACGGTGAGGGCCGCTGAGTAGGTGCCTAGGAGCTGGATGTCGGCGCCGGCAGGGTTGGCCAGGGGACCGAGAATATTGAAGATAGTCCGGATGCCAATCTCTTTGCGCGCGGCGGCGGCGTGTTTCATCGTTGGGTGCAGCCGCTGGGCGAAAAGGAAGCCGATGCCAATTTCGTCGATGCATCGTCCGATATCATCGGGGCCGAGGTCAATTCTCACCCCGAGCGCTTCAAGCATATCGGCGCTGCCGCATAGGCTGGAGATGGAGCGGTTGCCGTGCTTGGCTACAGCTACGCCACCTCCGGCCAGCACTATGGCGACGATGGTCGATATGTTGAATGTACCGGAGCCGTCGCCGCCAGTTCCGCAAGTGTCAACCAGCGGTCGCCGCCGGCAGTTAACTCGCAGGGCACTGGAGCGCATTGCCCGGGCACAGCCGACGATTTCAGACACCCTTTCACCCTTCATGCGAAGTGCCGTGGCGAAAGCAGCAATCTGGGCGGGGGTTGCCTCGCCGCGCATGATTTCGCCCATGGCGTTTTCGGCTTCGGCCTCGGTAAGGTCGATTCTTTCCACCAACCTCGCGATAGCTTCCTTGATCATTGCAAATGCCTAGTGTCCCGTTTCAGCCAGTTCGACAGCCCTTTGAAGAGCCTCAAGTTTGTTCAGTGTCTCCCGATACTCCCGTGCTGGTTCGGAGTCAGCCACGATGCCGGCGCCGGCCTGAAGATATACCCGGCTATCTTTGTAGATGATGGTCCGGATGGCGATGCAGGTGTCCATGTTTCCGGTGAAGCTGAAATAGCCGACAGCTCCGGCGTAAGGCCCACGGCGGACCGGTTCGAGTTCATTGATGATTTCCATAGCCCGGACCTTTGGCGCGCCGCTGACGGTCCCTGCCGGGAAGCAAGCACGCAGCAGGCTGAAGGCGTCTTCGCCGTGTTTCAGGTCACCGGTGACTGATGACACAATGTGCATGACATGGGAGTATTTCTCCACGCTCATCAGGACCGGTACGCTTACGGATTTGAAATGGCAGACTCGCCCGAGGTCGTTTCTGCCGAGGTCAACCAGCATGACGTGTTCGGCGCGCTCTTTGGCGTCGGAAAGAAGTTCGGCCTTCAGAGCTTCGTCCTGAGATTCATTGTTGCCCCGGGGCCGCGTGCCGGCGATGGGTCGAGTCTCGGCGTGACGACCGTCGAGTTTGACCAGCATTTCCGGGGAAGAACCGATAAGCTGGAAGTCGTTGAAATCCAGGTAGAACATATACGGAGATGGGTTAAGCTGCCGCAGGGTGCGGTATATTGAGAATGGTTTGGCTGTGGTCCGGCGCTGGAGCCTTTGGGACAGGACAATCTGGAAGGCGTCGCCGGCGATGATGTAATCTTTGGCGGTCCTGACGGCAGCTTCGAACCTGCCTGGCGTGAAATTGGAGATAACTTCAAGCGGAAGCGGTGAGACGTTATTAATCGTGTAGTATGGCTGCTGTCCGGTGGGCAGGGGCTGGTTCAGTGTATTGACCAGGGTGTCGATTTTGTTAGTGGCATCCCGGTATGCGGCGGCAGGGTCGTCCTTGACCATGGCGCAAGCGACAATCTTCATCTTGTTGACAACATGGTCGAAGATGACGATGGTATCAACGAACATGAAGGCCGAGTCCGGCATGTCGAGTTCGTCTGGTGGGGATGGTGGCAGGTTCTCGATGAAGCGGACCATGTCGTAGGCCAGGTAGCCCACGGCGCCGCCAAAGAAACCAGGCAGGCCGGCGACGGGTTCGGCGTTATAGTGTGACAGAAGGCGGCTCAGTGCCGACAGCGGGTCGGTTTCCTTACCGTCTGGGAAGGGTTCGGCTGAATCACTGCGTACGCTGACCTGACCGTTCCGGGATTCGAAGATGAGAAAGGGGTTGGTGCCGATGAACGAGTAGCGGCCGACCTGCTCGCCCCGTTCGACGCTTTCCAGCAGGAATGCCGGGCTTTTGCCCTTGAGTTTAAGAAAGACCGATACGGGTGTCTCAAGGTCCGCCGGTAGTTCCCGGAAGACCGGCCGTATGCCGGTCTTGCCGCTGGCAGAGAACGTCTCCTTGTCTGGCGTGTATGTCGCTATTATCGGCCGCATATAAACCAAAAAACCTCTCACCCAGAAGGGGCGAGAGGTTAAACCTTCGCGGTGCCACCCTTATTCGGTCTGGCGACCATCTCTTTCAGGTACGGCCCCGGTTTCCCGGAACGATACCCTGGGCTCTGATAACGCTGCCCCTGCGGCAAAGCCTAGAAGAAGATTTCCTCTTCTTTTCGGTTTGCGGCTCCCGAGTCCATTCGGCCCCGGCGCTGATACCGGCTCACACCTGCCCCGGCTCTCTGGATCCCGCTTCAGGACTTACTAGTCTCGTTCAACGCCTTTACGTATTCGATTTTAAATACCCATTGTACTCTGCGTTCCTTATATTGTCAAGCCCTT
>Ga0185342_1000241_pt1 | contig 30337 bp, 33 predicted proteins | sample ConPoolayeEmetaG_FD_128045 | JGI IMG/M metagenome (GOLD analysis project Ga0185342, IMG submission 128045) | Hot spring microbial mat communities from California, USA to study Microbial Dark Matter (Phase II) - Cone Pool mat layer E metaG... ... | reverse complement strand
GAAAATAGGTTGAGTTGCTGATCACACCTAATGGGTTTCTGAGCTCATGCCCCACCGTCGAGGCTAGCTGCCCGATGGCAGCGAGTCTCTCCGATTTGATCAGCCTTTGCTGATATTCTTCCCTCTCCTGCTCCAGCCTCTTTCTTTGGGTAATATCCCTGAATATCACCGTGGTTCCAACTACATTGCCCTTCTGGTCTTTGAGAGCCGCTAGGGTAAGCTCAATGGGGAACCTGGTCCCATCCTTCCTCAGCCTCTCTGTCTCATAAATCTGGACATAGCCCTTTTCCTTGGCTTCTTTCAGGCACCGCCTCGCCTCCTCGAGCAAATCATCAGGCACCACCATTCTGAGCTTCTTACCAACTACCTCCTCTGCTTTGAAGCCAAGGATTCTCTCCGCCTGTTCATTCCACAACTGGACTTTATTATCTATGTCGTAAACGACAATGCCGTCGCCGGCATGCTCAAATACGGCTCTGTATCTCTCCTCAGATGCCACAAGCTCTCTGGTCCTCTCGATAACCCTCTGCTCCAGCTCCTCCCTCGCTCGCTCCAGCGCCTCCTCAGCCCGCTTTCGCTCGGTGATGTCCCTGAAGAGCACCGAAACTGCTGTCTTTCCCTCATATTTGACCTCGCGCAGGCTGATCTCAGCCGGAAGCCTTTTCCCCTCCTTTGTCATCAATATCGTCTCATACCTATCGGCTATACCTTCGCCGCTCATACTTTTTTTGAATACCTCCATCGCCATTTCCATCCGCTCCGGTGCCACGAACTCGGTGAATTCCCTCCTTATCACCTCTTCAGGGGTGTAGCCAAGCATCTCGGCAGCCCTAGAATTGGCAAAGATAACCGTTCCCTTTCGCAACACGACGTACCCGTCGGCGATGTCCTCGACCAACTGTCGGTACAAGGCGAGAAGTTGCTCCCCTTTCTCCACCGCATTAGCTCCCGACATTATGCCCCCGATACAATAAAAATGCTCCTCGGCGGGTTACCCCCCGAAGAGCATTCCTATTCCCTCAAACCTAGTGGCAACCCAGCCGTCATAGTTCGAAATCGAACTTTAGACCTGTGGCTTTGCGCCCCCGCCTTTCAGCGGGTTTGCCTTTTTCACCAATTTAATTGTAGTTTTCTCGGCTAGACCCTCCTCCATGCCAAACTAGTATGTTATCATAATGATATAGCACAATACAGGTATTGTCAATGGGCGATATGGATAATGATGACCATGATGGATATTAATAATATGATTATAGCCAGGGAGGGCCATATGGAAGTGATGCAGGCAATAAAGGAGAGGAGGAGTATTCGCCGCTACACGGATGCCCCAGTAAGCGACAAAGACCTCGAGACTGTCCTCGAGGCTGCCCGCTGGGCGCCATCGTGGGCAAACAACCAGTGCTGGAGATTCATAATAGTTAGAGACCCTGAAATAAAGGAGAGGATTGCCAATACGCTCCCCCCAGATAACCGGGCGCTCACGGCAATAAGAACCGCACCAATACTAATCGTGGTATGTGCCAAGATCGGCAGATCGGGATATATACGCGGCGAACAGGTAAGAGAACAGGGTGATTACTGGTTTATGTTCGATGTTGGCCTCGCCATGCAGAACCTGACGCTTGCCGCCCATTCCCTGGGATTGGGCACGGTGCATGTGGGGTGGTTTGATGCCAAAAGGGTCCGCGAGATTCTGGGGGTTCCCGAGGGAACAGCAGTGGTGGAGATAACCCCCCTCGGCTACCCCGATGAGCGGCCAATAGCGCCGAGGAGAAGGGAGCTTTCTGAAATTGTATTCCATGAGAGGTATGGGGAGGGTCGCCGTGAGATACCATAAGCCCTACCATCCATGCAGCGCTTAAGAATTCGTCGCCTTCTGGGAGAGTTTCTACAAGAGCAAGATCCCTGATGAGGTCTACGAGGATAATCTGAACCGGAAGGGCGAACTATCTGAAGCGAACATCGATGTCCTGTGGAGATGGAAGAACGAGCGATATGGCACCCCGCTTGTAAATCCCGCCAGAAGAATCCTTTTCCAAGCCCTTAAGGAGAGCTATCCCCGCAAAAGGCGCTCGATCGTGCCCTGGGGGCATTTGGCAGGCATCCCAAAGGGCTGCATTGAGGGGACAGCCCGATTCCCATAAGCTGAGCGGCGTTGACAACACCCACTAGCCAGTGTATTCTATAAAATCAAACCCAGCTATTTTGGCATCAAAAGGAGGAATAAGTGGTCAAAAGTAAGATCATCACCAATGCACTAAGAGAGAAAAGGACATACCTGACAGAAATAGAATCCAAACAACTGATAGCCGAGGCAGGGATAGGCACCACTCTGATAAAGCTCGCCAGATCAAAGGAGGAGGCGATTTCGATTAGCAAAGAGATCGGCTTCCCCGTGGTGCTCAAGATACACTCCCCTGATGTGATCCATAAAAGCGATGTCGGGGGGGTGAAGCTGGGACTTAAGAGTGAAGATGAGGTTGGGAAAGCTTATGATGAGATCGTCGCCTCGGTAAAGCGGAGCCAGCCTGATGCCCGAATTGAAGGGGTTACGGTCCAGAACATGGCAAGACCGGGCATCGAGGTGATTATCGGCATGACCAAAGACCCGCAGTTTGGGCCCGTTATTATGTTCGGCCTCGGCGGGATTCTGGTGGAGATCCTCAAGGATGTCTCCTTCAGGATTGTCCCCTTGACCAGGAGGGATGCCAGGGAAATGATTAGAGAGATAAAGGGCTACCCCCTGCTTGAGGGCTACCGGGGGCAGGAGCCCGCTGATATTGCATTTCTGGAGGATATGATCCTGAAGGTCTCCGATTTTGTTGATCGAAATCCAGAGATAAAGGAACTCGACCTCAACCCCATTTTTGCCTATAAGGATGGTGCCCTGGCTGTTGATGCCAGGATAATTCTAGAAGCAGAGGGCAAGGTTTGAGCCAGGATATCAAAAAGAAACTGGACAGGGTTTTTAATCCCCGCACCGTGGCGGTGGTGGGGGATAAGCAGATGAATAACTACATGTGGCTCAGGAATATGACTTCCTTCAGGGGGAAGGCATACTCAGTCCAGATCGACCCCAACGAGATCCCCGGGATAGAGGCGCTTGGGTTCGACAACTATTATAGCCTCTTAGACATCCCGGAGCCGATAGATTATGTCATTGTTGCCGTTCCCCGGGAAGTTGCCCCCAAGATTATCGCCGATTGCATCAAAAAACAAGTGGGCGGAGTGACCCTATTCACCGCAGGGTTTGCCGAGACCGGAACCGAGGATGGGATAAGACTTCAGAAACGGATCACCGACATGGCCAAGGAGGCCGGACTCAGCCTTATCGGACCAAATTGTATGGGCATCTTTAACCCAAAAATCGGGCTCAGGAACGGTTTTAACCAGTATTACGGGGAAGGTGGGCCGGTGGGTTTTGTCTCCCAGAGCGGCACCCACTCAATATGGTTTAGCCTTGTAGGGGCCCTCCACGGGATAAAGATCAGCAAATCGGTGAGCTATGGAAACGCTGTAGTCCTTGATAGCACTGATTACCTTGAGTATCTCGCCCAAGACGAGGAGACCAAAGTAATCGGCATGTATATAGAGGGGGTAAAGGATGGGCGGAGGTTCTTCAAACTCCTCAGGGAGGTCACCCCCAAAAAGCCGGTTCTCATCTGGAAGGGGGGGCAAACCGAGGAAGGGCAACGGGCAACGGCTTCCCATACCGCTTCGCTTGCCGAGTCGCCAGTTATCTGGGAGGCACTAATAAAGCAGTGTGGAGCGATAAAGGTTGATAGCCTCGATGAGATGGTTGATGTCACAAAGGCGCTTCTCTACCTCAAGCCAACCACAGGGAATCGGGTGGGGCTTATCGCCATGACCGGGGGGCAATCGGTGGTTATCACTGATACCTTCGCCAAAGCTGGCTTACGTGTCCCTCTCCTAACCGAGGCCTCCTACAGGGAATTCGCCTCCTTTTTCAATATCATCGGCTCAAGCTACCGAAACCCCCTGGATATAAGCTCGAATTTCGGCTCGGTGGAGCTCCTCATGAGAATGGTGGATATCCTAGGTAGAGATGAGAATATCGACTCAGTTGTTCTAGAACTATCCATGGCGTTCCTAGCCATAATAAGGCAACGCGCTGAGAAATTCCTCGATGACCTCCTCGATGCCTTAACCAATTTCAAGGATAGGTCAGAAAAACCCTTCCTCACCATCTTAATCCCCGGCCCTGAAGAAACGGCGGCACTGGAGACAAGGGCAAGACTTGTGGAAAGGGGGATAGCCTGCTTCCCAGACTTTGCCCGGGGTGCCAATGCCCTGAGGAAGGTGATTGACTATTACTGTTTTCATAGCACTTCTGGTGAACTCAGCCATGGGGAAAAGGAATTATAGACATCGGGAACCAAAGAAGCCAAAGAAGGATGCAAAGAAGAGGAGGAGTCCTATCCTCCCCACTCCGGTGACTGTTGAGGTAATTAAAAAGGGCAAAAAGCCTGCTGAGGAACAGTGAAGATGGCAGCCTACCAGAAGCTGTATCAGACCGGCGAGCTAAAGGAGCGTATCCAGCTTGCCAGAGAGATCATGAGAAACTGCCATCTCTGCCCCCATCGCTGCGGCGTCAATCGGCTTGAGGGGGAGACCGCTAAATGCCGTACCGCTAGCCAGGCAGTCGTCTCAAGCTACGGACCCCACTTTGGGGAGGAGGCTCCCCTTGTGGGCAGGTACGGCTCAGGGACGATATTCTTCACTTGGTGCAACCTTAGGTGTGTCTTCTGCCAGAACTATACTATTAGCCAGCAGGGCGAGGGGAGACCGGTCTCAAAGGGGGAGCTGGCCAGGATAATGCTCTCCCTCGAGCAGAGGGGATGCCACAACATAAACCTGGTGACTCCCACTCATGTTGTGCCCCAGATCCTCGAAGCGCTAGAGATCGCCGCAGGACTGGGTCTTTCGATTCCCCTGGTCTATAACTGCGGAGGATATGAATCGGTAGAGACATTAAAGCTTCTTGACGGTGTAGTCGATATCTACATGCCAGATATGAAATACTCCGATGAGCGGATTGCCCGAAGATTTTCCGGGGTTAAGAATTATCCTGAAGTAAATAGGGCAGCCATTAAGGAGATGCATCGGCAGGTTGGCGACCTCGAGATAGACGAGCGAGGGATAGCAACCAGAGGGCTTCTGGTGCGCCACCTGGTATTACCGAATGGGCTTGCCGGAACCCCTCATGTTGTCCGCTTTCTCGCCGAGGAGATTTCCAAAAACACCTACCTCAATGTGATGGCTCAATATTACCCAGCTAATAGGGCCTTCAAAATCCCCGCCCTATCACGACCGCTCCTCAAACAAGAATTCATTGAGGCAGTAAACATCGCCAGGGAGCACGGCCTGGAAAGGCTCGATGGGATAAGAACCCGTAGCGTGATAAGGCCTATCTAGACTATAACACCTTTGAAGCGGCAAATGCCCGAGCAGGCGAGTCTTCGTGCAGTAATTTATGGCTTTGTCCAGGGGGTCTTTTTCCGCTCGTTCACCACACGTCATGCCAGAGCCCTCGGCTTAACAGGATATGTAAGAAACCTGCCTGGTGGGAGGGCAGTGGAGGTAGTCGCCGAAGGGGAAACGGAGAGACTTGAGGAGCTATTAAAGCACCTCGAGGTCGGTCCACCGGGGGCAAGGGTGGAGAGGGTGGAGGTGGAATGGTCAAAATATGAGGGGGCATTCTCCCGCTTCGAGGTAAAATACTGAAGCCAGCTATTTGAGATGGAAGCAGACTTCGAGAGCAAGTCCATAAAGGTAGATGGCCTAAATATTCGCTATATAACTGCAGGGGAGAGAGGTTCGCCGGTTCTCCTCCTCCACGGCGGAGGCACTGACTCAGCGCTCCTCTCGTGGAGGCTCAGCATCGGCCGTATTTCCCAGAGCCACCGGGTCTTTGCCCCTGACTTGCCGGGATATGGGGAGAGCGATAAGCCAAAAGTAAAATATACCAATGAGTACTACGTTGACTTTCTGGGCAAGATAATGGACGCCCTGAAGCTGGAGAGGGCGAGCCTTGTTGGCATCTCTATGGGGGGAGGGATCTCCCTGGGCTTCACCCTCAAGTCACCAGAGAGGGTTGATAAGCTTGTCCTGGTGGATAGCTACGGGCTGGGCAGGGAAATCCCTGGCGGAGTGAGGTCATACCTGCTTGTGCACCTTCCCCTTTTACTGGAGATGGCATGGATGATGGAAAGACAGAGCCGTTGGGTGGCGAGGTGGAGCCTGAGGTGGATCTTCTATAATCCTCAAACTGTTACCGACGAACTTGTAGATGAGATCTGGCAACTGATGAAAAAGCCCGGGGTGGGAAGGGCCTTTGCCTCTTTTCAGAGGAGCGAAGTCCGATGGGGTGGTGTTAACACTGACTTCGTTGATAGGCTTCATGAGATCACTGTGGCGACGCTGATCCTCCACGGCGCTGAGGATAGTCTGGTGCCCGTTTCCTGGGCGGAGAGGGCTCACCGGTTGATCAAGGGCTCCGAGTTACACATTTTCCCAGAATGCGGCCATTGGCCTCCGCGAGAGAAGACAGAAGAATTTAATCGAGTCGTCCTGGAGTTCCTGGCGAAGTGAAGCTGTCAGATAACTGGGGCGCTATCCAAGCTCCGCTTGGATAGCGCCCCACCCCCAATGTGCCAGAGCAAGCCCACCAGGGTTCCCTATTTTTATGTAATTAACTCAACCCTCACCTCGACCAACTAAAGCCAGACATGGGAGCCGTTTTTGCTACTTGGGCTCATCTGCCAGCAGATCGCGGACGTTCGGGTCCCCCAACCATAGCCCCAACACCTCCGGGTCCACCATGTGGGCAAGCCCCATCAATACCGTTTCCCTCGCCGCTTTTCTCTCCTCTGCCGTTAGCATCTGGGTCTCCCTGACCGCTGTAACTACCCCTTCCCTCATCATAGTCCTCCCTCACTTAAAGAAGCTCCCCCCGCACAGGATATCCCTGCTCGCCATAGTCAAATAGCTCGCCAACGAACAGACACTATCCTGGCTGGTATTTCCCTACCGAGCCCTTGCTGCTACAGGTTCCCTTTCAAACTTGGCAGCAAACTCCTCACTCACCTCGGCAGCCCACGCATATAGCTGCATCTCCGGAGGCAGAGTGGCAATTGCCACAGCAATCCTCTCCTGCTCCTCCCTTGGCAGCTTCTCGATTATCTCATAAAACTTAGTCATCTCGCACCTCCCTTTAACCCCTACTATTTCATTTTGTTGTAATTATTATAACAAATCGTTGCAGCTTTGTCAATACCCCGGTTGCTTTTTTTGCCGATTTGTGGTAAAATTTTTGACAATTTGTTATTGAAAGTAGGTGTTGGTCACCATTATGCGGGATAAGTACATCGGCAGGCAAATCCAGCGGGCAAGGGAAGAGGCCGGGCTCTCGCAGGGAGAGCTAGCGGCAAGGATTGGCTGCACCCAGTCAGCCCTCTCAAACTACGAGCTTGGGAAAAGAAAGCTCAGTCTGATCAACTTGGTGCAAATCGCGCGGGCTCTTAACAAACCACTTAGGTATTTCACTGGCCCGACTGGCGAGACCGAACAGGAAGAGCAGGGAATTCACCTGCTAGAAGATCGGAGGCTAAGGGATATCCTTCTGGAGGCTGCCGAACTGCCGGCAGCAGAGCAGGAAGCCATTTTGAGATACATAAGACAGAGAAAGGCAGCACTCTACATAGATGAGTCTAGCATCTGGCTCGCCTGGGGGGGGATTCAGCTAGATAACTCTAGTCATCCCCCCCAAAAGATGAGGCGTTGAGAGTTTTGACCAGCAATCGTTTCTGCCTATCCCCCCAAAGTAATGGCTAAAACTTTAGTTCTTCCCTGACCTGCCCGATCAAGCGGAGATACCTGGTCTCCACCCCGGCCACTTTCGATGCCTCTAAATCGACCTCGTAGGGCTCGCCAACAAAGATCTTTCCATATTCCTCAGCCTGCCCCTGGAGTAGATCCCCCTCGCCAATGAGCCTCTTACGGCCGTCGATGATGCCCAGATCGAAGGGCAAGGTGAAATAGAGGTCAGCAGCAATATCCTCCCTCCGCAAGCTTTGGAGAACCCTGCCCTGATACTTCGCCGCTGGCAGTAAACCGATGAGGTTCTCTATGCTGAAGCTACCACTCCCCTCAAGTATCCTGAATGGAGCGATGCTTATCAGATAATCACAGGACAGGACGATATTGGGCACCCAGACAGTGGGCAGGGCAAACGGTTTTGCCAAGGGGTTCTCCACCTCAACCCAGACACAATCTTTCACATCCAATCTATGCACTCGTGGGAAGTCGTAGCCAAGGCTACGATATATTGGATATACCGATTCCCCCTCCTGGTTCCCCTCAAGGAGGATTATGTCGGCATCGCTAACCTGGCGAATGCCACTTATCACCGCCTCCAAGGTCTCTTTGCTCGTGGTTATCGGATGCGGCAGCGGATGGACAGCACTTGGCTTTAAAAGAACCCGCCTTGCCCTTGCCACCTCTGGTGGCGAACGAAAGACAAAATCTCGTGCGTCAAAAATCACCGCTCCACCCCCCTCCCATGCCAATTTCATGCCCTCCTAATTGAAATATCCAGAGCCCTCACATCCCCAACGCCCTTCAGCGCCGAGACCATGCCAAGCAGGGTTTTAATAATGAAATCCTTGACAAAGGGATTGAGGTCTATCGGACAGCCGTTTATGAAGAGAACCACGTCATCTCCACGTGGTTGGAGAAACCTCTCCTCTATCAAATCAGCCAATCCCCTGACATCATCCGAGGAATACTGAGGCAGCGCCAGATCTAGGGATTCGTCGGTGGAAACGGCGAGAAGCTCCTGTGGGGAACACAAAAGGTCTGGTCCCAGTTCCCCTCGGTGCACCTCGATCTTGGGGGCGCCTTCTCCCCGGAATCCCTCAGTGAGGATAAGGTCAAAATCCACCCCGATGAGGCGGGAGAGCTCGTCAAGGCTCAAGTCATGTTCTGTCCGCTTGATAAGGGCGACCTTTTGCGGTGAGCTCATAAGCACAGCATCGCTTCCCGCCTGGGCGAGTCGCCAGCTATCCTTCCCAGGCTCATCCAGCTCAAAGCCCTGGGGTATATGCTTAATGGTAGCGAGCCTATAGCCCCGCCCCTTGAGCTCTGAGAGCAAACGCTCAAGGAGCGTGGTCTTCCCCGCCTTTGATTTACCAACTATAGAGAGAATCGGAGGCATACTTCGTCTCCTTTCACCCCCACTCACGTTCCTCGTCCCAATCCAGCATGAGAACCTCAACCTGATCCCCCTCTTTGACCACCTCCACATCCTCAGAAACTACCACCAGCCCATTTGCTCGTGCCATAGAGGTGAGGATCCCCGAGCCCTGGGGGCCAGTGAGCCTAGCGAAGTAGTGGTCATCGCGCTTGGTAACTATTGCCCGGGCGAAGGTGCGCCGCCTGTCCCTGTTTTCGATTCGGCTCTCCATAGTCGCCATAATTTTGGGCTTTGAGAGGTTCGTCTTCCCAAGCATCTTAAGAATGGCAGGACGAGCGAAAAGCTCGAAGGTAATCATGGAGCTCACCGGGTTTCCCGGTAACCCAAGATGGGGCACCCTTCTCCCCCTCTGCTTGAAAACACCAAAGGCTAGCGGCTTGCCGGGCTTCATTCGCACCGTCCAAAAATTGATCTCGCCCATCTTCGCTAGGACATCTTTCACCACGTCATATTCCCCTGTGGAAACCCCACCGGAGGTTATGAGCAGATCCGAATCAAGGCCCTTTTCGACCTTCTCCAACAGTTCATCAATGCTATCACGGGCAATGCCCAGGATCTTCGGAATACCTCCATATCTTTGAGCCTGGGCGGCGAGGCTAAAGGTATTGCTATTATATATCCTGCCCGGGCAAAGCGGCTCGCCAATGTCCATTAGCTCATCCCCGGTGGCCAGGATGCCAACGACGGGGCGGCGAATAACAGGCACCCTTGCCCTCCCAAGCGAGGCCAGAACCCCAATCTCCTGAGGGCGGATGGTTGTCCCCTTCCTTAAGACCAGCTCTCCTTTCGATATGTCCTCACCCGCCCGCCGGATGTTTTGCCCCTTCGCCGCCTCGCGCAATATGCCGATCTCAGTAAATGGGCGCTCTCTTCGCATCGCCTCATCGGTATACTCAAATGGCACCACGGTATCGGCACCTCGGGGCACCGGTGCCCCAGTCATGATGCGAATTGCAGCGCCGGGCTCCACCTCCATTTCAGTTACCAAACCAGCGGCAACCTCGCCGATTACCCGTAGCACCATGGGAGTGGAAGGGCTTGCGCCGATAGTGCTCTCCGCCCGCACCGCATAGCCATCCATAGCCGAGTTATCGAGGGGAGGGATATCTATTTGGGAATAGATGTCCTCGGCGAGAACCTGCCCCAGGCTCTCCAGGATGGGTTTTTCCTCTGCCTCCAGAACATCGAAATAGCTCAGAATTCTCTCTAAAGCTTCCTCAACGCTGATCATGGGGCACCCTTTTTGCGAGCACCCTCGCCCTCTCCAGATCGGCCTCAGTGTTTATATTGAAAAAGCTAAGGTGCTCCGGGTCAAACCTGTTCACCTCCCCCTCCTCGACATACCTAACGTTTGCCTCATCGAGGAAGCCAGTGACCCTGAGATCTCCCTGCTTGAGCCTTCGCTCTATGAGGATGAGGCAATTCTTGGAATAAACGGCATGAAGCGGCTCCAGCCCCTCTCTGAGTCGGGGAACAACGGCATCAAAGGATGGGGAAAGCCCGATCATATAGCGAAGCAGGGACAGGTTCAAGAAAGGCATGTCACAGGCAACGACAAGATTATGGAAAGAATCAGAGCTAACAAGTCCTGAATAGATACCCACCAGAGCCCCTCCACCGGGGCGAACATCGACCACCCTTTTTGCCCTGGGGGTGAGATTCAAACTCAGTTGCCCCTCGGATACTACTACAAGAACCTCACTGCTGAGGGAGGCAACCAGGCTGATAACGCGCTCGATGAGGCTCTCCCCGTCAATTTTCTCCGATGCCTTGTCCTGCCCCAGTCGTGAGCTCTTGCCACCGGCAAGAACAATCGATGTCATGCCACAAGCCTTCTAGTTATTATTTTACCACACCATCAGCATGTCAGATAGAGGCATGTATCGGAGATTGCTGAAAGGATTTTGTCTGGGGTCTTGGCGGTCAGGCCCTGAGTGTGGCTCCCAGCTTGCGCCCCAAGCAGCTTATGATCTCCTGTTGTATCTTATTCACCTCTTCGACGGTGAGGGTACGGCTTGGGGATTGATAGACGATTCTATAGGCAAGCGATTTTTTGCCCGGGGGAACCTGCTCACCGGTGTAGACATCGAAGAGCTTGACCTGGCTAACCAGTGGAAAGCTCTGAATAATCTGCTGCACCCTCGCCGAGGACAGTCCTTTATCAACCACCAAAGCGATATCTCGAACGGTGCTGGGGAAGCGAGGCAATGGAGTGTACCGGCGAACCACCATAGCATAAGGGAGTAGCTTGCGAAGCTCGAGCTCGAAAAGAAATGCTGCCCGCCGGATGTCAAAACTCTCCAATATTTTGGGATGCACCTCCCCCACCACACCCACTCTACCCCCATCGACAAAAATGCCTGCCGTTCTACCTGGGCAGAGGATATCATCCTCACAAACTTCAAAGCTCGCCCCGACCCCCAGCCTGCTGAGAAGCATCTCCACAATCCCCTTAGCGTCGAAGAAATCACTCCCCTCTCCCTCGCCAAGCCATGAGGAGGGGGTTCGCGGCCCGCTAATTAATCCGGTGACCACCTCCCTCTCCTCAGGCAGGTCATCCTCCCGGGACAGGAATACCTTTCCAACCTCAAATAGCCTGATACCCCCTTCCTCGTGTTTCTCATTGGAGGAGAGGGCTTGAAGAAGCCCGGGGCGCAGGGTGGTGCGAAGGTATTCCTGCTCCGATGTCATCGGATTGGCGACCCTGATGGGGGGGTGGGGGGTGGCAACCCTCTCTAGCATTCTTAGACTGACTAAGGAATAGGTGATCACCTCCTGCATGCCACAGCTTGCCAAAATATCACGCACCTTCTCCCTAAGCGAGAGTGAAGGATCGGGCTCGTGCCGTGGCAGCTCGCCCCGGGGTATGGTGGTCGGCACCTTGTCATAGCCCATAATTCGCGCCACCTCCTCAACAAGGTCGTCGGGGATATGAATATCGGTGCGCCAGTAAGGAGGGGTAACGAAAAGCTCCGAAGGCGACTTAAGCTGGCAAGCAAAGCCCAAGGAGGTGAGCACCTCAGCGATCCGGTTGATCCCGATTTCCATCCCCAAGACTCGTTTTACCCGAGTGGTGGAGAGCAAAATGGGCACCCTTTCCACCCTCCCAGGGTAGACATCAATGATACCACGTGCCGCCCTGCCTCCCGCCAACTCCAATATTAACTTGGTGGCACGCTGAAGCGCTGGCACCGTCAGCTCCGGGCTTATCCCCTTCTCAAACCTTGAGGAAGCCTCGCTTCTCAGGCGCAGGCTATTTGAGGTGCGGCGAATGCTCACATTATTGAAGTTCGCCGACTCAAGAAGAATCGCTGTGGTTGCCTCAGTCACCTCGCTCTCCAAGCCCCCCATGACACCGGCTAGGGCGATGGGGCCCTCTTTGTCAGCGATGACCAGCATATCAGGGCTCAAAAATCGCCCCACACCATCCAGGGTTACCAGACTCTCCCCCTCCCCTGCCCGCCGCACGATTACTCGCTGACCCCTTATCTCTCTATAATCGAAGGCGTGGAGGGGCTGCCCGTATTCCAGCATCACGTAATTGGTTACATCAACGATATTGTTTATCGGGCGCATGCCACAGGCAGAGAGCCTCTCCACAAGCCAGCGTGGCGAGGGGGCAATCCGGACATCGGTGATGAGGCTGGCGCAGTATCTTCTACACAGCTCTGGATCGGCAATCTCGATTGAGACGAGGCTCTCTATGACCTCACCCTTTTCTTCATAGGAGACCTCCGGAGGGCGCACCTTCTCTCCGGTGAGTGCGGCTATCTCCCTTGCCACTCCGATTATGGACAGACAATCGGGGCGATTTGGGGTTACCTCAAGGTCAAGAATAGTATCACCCAAGTACTCAGAAAGGGGGGCGCCTACTGGGGCATCTTCAGGCAGGATCATAATCCCCTCATGGCGTTCCGAGACCCCCAGCTCCTTTTCAGAGCAAATCATACCTTCGGAGACAACTCCCCTTATCTTGGCTCGACCGAGCTTTATAACCTCTCCAGTATGCCCATCGATGAGCTCCGCGCCAGGCTTGGCGAAGGGAACCCGCTGCCCCACTGCTATATTAGGAGCACCACAGACAACGGTCTTGCTCTCAGTTCCCAGGCTGACTGTCGCCAGGCGAAGGCGATCGGCACTAGGATGGGGATTTATATCAATTATCTCGCCAACTACGATATTCTCCCAGGCTCTCCCTATGGTATGAATTGCGCCCACCGCAGTTCCAGACATAGTGAGTCTTTGGGCAAGCTCCCTGGGAGGTAGGGTGATATTAACGTAGTCGCGAAGCCAGTTTAAGGAGACCTTCATGTCGATTTCTTAAAACTGTCTCAAAAACCTGAGGTCATTGGCGTAGAAAAGTCGGATGTCCTCGATGCCGTGCCTGAGCATGACAATGCGCTCCACCCCTAGCCCGAAGGCAAAACCGGTGTAGATTTCAGGGTCATAGCCAACCCGCTTGAGCACATCAGGGTGAACCATCCCCGCCCCCATGATCTCGATCCAGCCCGTTTCATTACATAGCCGGCAACCCTTGCCCCCACAGACAAAGCAGTCGATAGCCACCTCAACACCCGGCTCAACAAAGGGGAAATAATCACAGCGAAAGCGGACCTGCCTCTCCCGCCCGAAGAGGCGTCTTGAGAACTCAAATAGTGTCCCCTTAAGGTCGGCAAGGGTGATGGTCTCATCCACAGCCAGACCTTCGATCTGGTAGAAGATCGATTCATGGGTGGCATCCGTTGCCTCGTAGCGGTAGACCCTCCCCGGAACCACAACGCGAAGCGGGGGGCGCATCCTCTCCATAATCCTTATCTGCATCGGCGAGGTATGGGTGCGAAGCAGCATCGGCATCTCCCCGCTCTCCGTCCGGTAGTCTATCCACAGGGTAGCCCACATATCGCGGGCGGGGTGATCTTTGGGGATATTTAGCGCCTCAAAGTTGTAGTAGTCCCATTCCACATCAGTCCCCTCCACCACCTGGAAACCCATAGTCTCAAAGATATGGCAGATCTCACGAACCATCTGGGTGGTTGGATGTAATCCCCCCTGGGGGAAGGGGCGACCGGGGAGGGTAACATCGATACCGGCAACCTCCACATGGCGAGCCAACTCCGCCTCCTTGAGCAGCCGCTCCCTTTCCACTAGGCTTCTCTCAAGAAGCTCTTTAATTTTGTTAGCTTGGGCTCCGACCACCCGCCGCTCCTCCAAGGGTAGCAACCCCAATCCGCGCAAAATCCGGGTAAGCGAGCCCTTCCTCCCCAGATAGCGAAGCCGCCACGCCTCGAGCTCTTTGAGATCAGTGATAGCCTCTAGCTCTTCAGTAGCCCTTAATTTAAGTTCCTCAAGAGTGTTGAGCACTAGCTTTCCTAGCTATTTCCACAAGCTTGGAGAAGGCACCCGGGTCTCGCACCGCCATATCGGCGAGCATCTTGCGGTCGATCTCCACCCCGGCCTTGTTCAGACCATCCATAAACACACTATAGGGGATGCCCTCCTGTCTGGCTGCGGCATTAATGCGGGCGATCCAAAGCCCCCGCAATTGCCCCTTCCGATCCCTTCGATCGCGATAGGCATAGTTGAGTGACTTCATCATAGACTCGTGAGCGCGCCGATAAAGCGAGTGCTTTGTGGCTCGGTGACCCTTGGTTAGCTTTAATACCTTCTTATGGCGGCGCCGGGCGGTTACGCCCCTTTTTACCCGGGACAATGGTTCCTCCGCTTACTTTATGCCATAGGGCAGGAGCCTCTTTAAGCGCGCTTTATCTGAGGGGTGAATAGGGAGCTTTTTATCATAAAGCCGCTTTGCCCGGCTCGATTTCTTACGCCTTAAGTGGCTCTTTCCACCCTTGGTGCGCATAATTTTGCCGCTGCCCGTGATATGGAAGCGGCGCTGTGCTCCTTTGTGGGTCTTAATCTTAGGCACTTAAGTTTTCCTTTGCAGTACCCTTCTCCATTGCTTGCTTGGCAGGGGCTAAGATGGCGGTCATGCTGCTCCCGTCCAGAGTCGGAGGCTTCTCAATGACAGCCACCTCCTTCAATGACCGGAACATCCTCTTCAACAAATCCAAACCGATCTCAGGATGGGTAACCTCACGCCCTCTGAAGAACACCAATACCCTTACCTTATCACCACCATCTATGAATTTTCTCACTAAGCGCGCCTTACGATCGAGGTCATGATCACTGATCCTGGGTCTCAGCCGCACTTCCCGGAGGGCAGCCGTCTTCTGCCTCTTTCTAGCCTCTTGCTCCTTCTTCGCCTGCTGGTACCTGAATTTCCCATAGTCAAGGAGGCGACAAACAGGCGGAACAACATTTGGAGCAACTTCAACCAGATCTAAATCGCGCTCTCGTGCTATCTCAAGAGCCCGAGGAAGGGGCACAATCCCCAACTGCTCCCCAGTCTCCCCTATGAGTCGGACCTCTTTTGCCGTGATCCCCTGGTTAATGCGCAGCTGCCTAACTATGTCCTCTTCCCCCCTCCACAAGCAACTCTGGAAAAAAACTATAACATATCTCTGGACATAAGTCAAACATAACTAGGCCTTATTCTCTATAGCAGCCTTTGCCATAGCCTCAAAGCTAGAGAGGGATTGCCTGCCAAGATCATCGCCACTGCGCAGGCGGACGGAGAGTGTCCCGCTAGCCACCTCTTTGTCCCCCACCACCAGCATATAAGGGATCTTCTGAAGCTGAGCATCTCGAATCCTAAGGTTCATCCTCCCCGGGCGGGCATCAACTATGACGCGTATCCCCTGGGCACCTAGTCTCGCTTTTACTTGATGGGCATAATCCAAATGTCGATCAGCGATCGGGATCACCACAACCTGAACTGGTGCCAGCCACACCGGAAATGCCCCTCCGTAGTGCTCGATAAGGCAGGCAAGGAAACGCTCCATACTCCCCAGAACGGTGCGATGGATCATCACCGCCTGATGCTCCCTTCCATCCTCAGCCACATAGGTGACCTTGAAGCGCTCCGGGAGGTTGAAGTCGACCTGTGTGGTCGGTCCCTGCCATGTCCTCCCCAGGGCATCCTTAAGGCGGATGTCTATCTTTGGCCCATAGAAAACGCCCCCTCCGGGGTCCACACTATATGGCAGATTGAGGCGCTCAAGCGCCTTCTCCAACACTCGTGTGGCCTCCTCCCAGACCTCCAGGGTACCGGCATATTTTTCAGGGCGGGTGGAGAGGAGAACCTCGTAATCGGGAAAGCCAAAGCTTTTCATCATAAAACGGGCAAGCTCTAGCACCCCGATCACCTCATCCTCAAGCTGATCGGGGCGGCAAAAGATATGGGCATCGTCCTGAGTAAATCCCCTCACCCTAGCCAAGCCATGAAGCACCCCGGAGCGCTCATAGCGATATACCGTCCCCAGCTCCGCCCATCTCAAGGGGAGCTCACGGTAGCTTCGAAGCCTCGTTTTATAAATCAGGATATGCCCAGGGCAGTTCATCGGCTTTATAATATACTGTTGCCCCTCGACATCCATAGGTGAATAGAGATAATCGCGGTAAAGGCTCCAGTGCCCGCTTGTTTTCCACAGATCGAGCTTGGCGATGTGAGGGGTATAAACGATCTCATAGCCTCGCTTTAGGTGCTCCTCTATCCAGAACTCCTCGATGAGATGACGAATGAGCGCACCCTTGGGGTGCCAGTGAACCAGGCCAGGCCCCGACTCCTCATGGATGCTGAAAAGGTCGAGCTCCTTTCCCAGCTTTCTGTGATCCCGCCTTGCCGCCTCGTCCAGCTTATGGAGGTATCTATCCAGTGCCTCCTCAGTCTCAAAGGCAGTGCCATATATCCTCTGAAGCATCGGACGGTGTTCATCCCCTCTCCAGTAGGCACCGGCGATGCTCAATAGCTTAAATGCCTTAATCTCCCCGGTGGAGTTTACATGGGGACCGCGACAGAGGTCAGTGAATAAGCCCTGACGATATATTGTGAACCTATCATCAGGGAGGTCCTCGATGAGCTCAAGCTTATAAGGCTGATCGGAGAAGATTCGCCGCGCCTCCTCCCTACTCACCTCCTCACAGATAAAGGGTAGGTCTTGGACGATGATCTCCTTCATCTTCTCCTCGATCAGGGGTAGGTCATCCGGGGTAAGGGGGCGAGGGAGGTCAAAGTCATAATAGAAGCCATCCTCAATTATAGGGCCGATGCCAAATTTAACATCGGGGAACAGCTTCGCAACCGCTTCAGCCATAACATGAGAGGCAGAATGGCGCATCCTTTCGAGCCTCTCGTTTTTGTCCTGATTGCTCATCTCAAGTCCTCATCCCCATTCAAATCATAGCCTCCCGCCCATTATCTGGTCGAGAGGCTTCGTTTCCCAAACTGCTTTCACTTTCAATGATTACCTGTCGTTACCAGTCGAGCTATGTGGGCGGTACTGGATTTGAACCAGTGACCTCTGCGATGTCAACGCAGTACTCTAACCACTGAGCTAACCGCCCCCTTTTTGACCTGGTGTCCCTCTTCAGACGATGATATCAGTTTTTAAGAGACGCTTAAATTTTAGTAAACGAAGCACTAAAAGTCAAGCAGCAAGCGCCCAGGCAACACCGGGAGCAGATGGGGGCCCTTCGGCAGGTCTCCTTTCCGTGTCGAACCAGGAGGGCGTGATATTCATTAAAAAGGGCTTCATCATGGGGGAGGTTTTCCATAAAAATCGCCTGAAAGGCGGCGTAGCTATCCCTCCCAGGCCCCAGGCCAAGGCGACGTAGGATGCGGCGGGTATAGGCATCGATGACGAAGATGGGCTTTCTGGCTGCATAGAGGATAATAGAGTCGGCGGTCTCATCGCCGATGCCATGTATCGAGAGTAGCTCCGATCTGAGCCGGGCGATGTCGAAGGCGAAAAGCCTGCCCAGGTCATCACTGTATCTTTCCCCCAACCTCTCTACAAATGCCTTGATCTTTACCGCCTTGGCATTGTAGTAGCCAGAGGGAAAGATAAGACGGGAAAGCTCGGGGAGGGGGAGCTGGCGTAAAGCAGAGGGCGAGAGAACGCCCGCCGCCTTGAGATTGGCGATCGCCTTCTCCACATTGCCCCAGGCTGCCGACTGGGTGAGGATAGCCCCTATAATTACCTCGAATGGCCCCTCACCAGGCCACCAGTGCTGGGGCCCATAGCAACCGAGCAGGCAGTCATATATCTTAAGCAGCCTCTCCCGCACATCACCTCAACCTTGTCACCCAACTAGACACCCTGGCTTCGCTAACGGAATCATACCCCGGAAGGTATGGCTTGATATCGACCACAGGCGTGCCATCGATAGCATCGAGCCCAACGACTTTTAGTATGTTCCCCCGCCGCTCAAGCAGCCTCACAACCGAGATGCCAATCGGATTGAGGCGGGAGGGGGAGCGGGTGGCAAAAACCCCCACCAAAGGAAGGTCCATCCTCCCTCGGGGATGAACCCTGATTGGGGGGTGACTTTGGCGAGGAACCCGGTGCATCCAGAAGATAACCTTTATGTGGGAGAATTCCTCAAGCCCCTCCAGTGCCTCCTCCACCCCGCTCCTAATCACGATCTCGGATTCCACTTCCTGCCACTCCCGTCCTTTCCCTAGCGGCTCTTTTATACTATTCCTCACCACCCCTATAGGCACCAAAGCCATTGGGCCAGCTGGCGCCTCGACTGGCTCGCCCCCAGCCAGCTTCTCTCCCAAAGCGAACGCCTCCTGTCGTGCCGCGGGGTGGTTGGAAATCTCCCCCCTTCTCCCCATCCCCCCAAAAAGGAGCTCAGCATCATAGCCGACATCCAAGGTGGCAAAGAAAGCCCTCACCACTATAATGGCAGACTGGAATTCTGTGGGGCGGTGACTTGCGGCGGTGGAGATAAAGAGCCCCCTCCGCCTCGCTCTCCTATCAGGGATTTTCAGGACATTCCTCCTCACCCACAGGCACTGGCAGCGGTCGATCATCGCCTTGACCTGGGCAGTTACATTGCGAAAGAAGATGGGGGAGGCCAGAAAAAGGCAATCTGCCGCCTCAAGCCTTGGGTAGATCCACTCCATATCATCCGCGATAGTGCACTGCCCGGTGGCAAGGCAATCATCACAATAGGTGCAAGGGGCAATATCCAGCTCTCCGATTACCAGCTTCTCGGTCTCCGCTCCGCGGCTCTCTGCCCCCTCAAGGGCCCAGTCGAGAACGATTTCGGTATTTCCGCCACGCCGCGGGCTTCCTGAAATGCCAAGAACCTTTGTCACTATACAAGCCTTCCCTCAAGCTATAATGGGGGAGACCGGCGTTATCTGGTCTCCCCCATTATAGCTATCCCAAAGCCTATGTTTCAAGGGGTCATGGTGAGGATCTTCCTCACCTGCTCTGGGTATTTGGCAATGAAGATGAGCTCATCGTCGGTAAGGGGGGACTGGGTATGGCTATTGGCATACTGAACCAGCTCCAGTATTCGGTATGCCTCCTCATCGCTGTGGAAGGTGATCCCGAGCCTTTCATAGACATACTTCATTCCGGCAAGCCCACCATACTCCCCAGTAGTAATAACCCGCCCGGCGGGGATGCGCTCCTCCTCTATACCCAAGAGCTCGAAATCATAAAGCTCATAGTTCCTACGATCCTTAATGGTGCCATCGGCGTGAATCCCTGACGCATGGGCGAAGGCATTTGCCCCTACCCCTGGCTGATTGATAGGGATGGGGATGCCAAATGCTTGAGAGACATACTTTGAAAGCTTGGCAGCAATCTTCAGGTTTAGCTTGTCTCCGATGCGGTAGCCATCCATATCTCGAGCAAACATCACGGCCAAGATACAACTAAGTAGGTCTGCCTGCCCTGCTCTTTCACCGATGCCATTCACCGTAGTATTGATATAGGCATCGACCCCCCCATCGACTGCCCCCTGGGCCCCGGAGATAGAATTAGCCACCGCCATGCCCAGGTCATTATGGCAGTGAAGCTCGATCGGTATTTTAACCCTCTCCGCGATAGTCTTCACTCGTTGATAGATGCTGGCGGGGGTATCGTAGCCCACGGTATCACAGTATCTAAAGCGATCAGCCCCCGCCTCCTTTGCTGCCTGGGCATACTCGATAAGGTAGCCGAGATCGGTTCTGGAGGAATCCTCAGCATTTGCCCCGATAGACTTCACCCCCCTGCGCTTGGCGTAGGTTACTGCCGCCACCATCTCCTTGATCACACTGTCCCGATCAAGCTTCCCCCGAAACTTATGCCGAATCATCTGATCAGAGGTGGAGATAGAAACACTGAGCACCTCCACCCCCGTAGTGAGCGATGCCTCTACATCCTGGACCAATGCCCGGCACCAGCCCTGAAGTCTCAGCGAACCCATAACCCCCATCCTCTGAAGCTCCAGATTCGCCATGGCATAGTTCTGCTCATGCCTTATATAAGGAAAGGCAAACTCCGATTGATGGATACCCATTTGCCCTAGATAGACATTGATCATCGTCTTCTCGAGCTTGGATATCCCTATCCGAGCCGTCTGGGCGGCATCCCGATTTGTTACATCGATGAAATGAATTTCAGGCATGACTTTATCTCCTTGAGTACTGGTGATTATATTACCATAATGCCCCCCCTTTTATCAAGTGCTCTCAGCCCCATTTTGAAATCCTCAACCTTTCTCAGGTAAAGCTTGACAGCGGAGCGAAGGAGTCCTTATAATAAGCAAACTTATTGCTATGTGAGGTGATGGGAGCCATGCAGATCAATGTGGCTCAGTTGCTCAAGGAACCCATAGGCTCATTTCGGCATTACCAGATCGCTAAAACGAGCGACCTTAGTAGTGTAAGCGAGGGCAGTTGCCAGGTGGAGGGAGAGGTAAAGCTACTTCGCACCGACCGGAGTATCCTGGCCAGCGGTACCCTTATGACAGAGGTGACCATGCTCTGCAGTCGCTGCTTAAGCCCGTTTAACCTCCCCCTGACCCTTAAAATCGAAGAGGAGTATTTTCCTACAATAGATGTAGTGAGTGGGGCACATTTATCCGTGCCTGCCGATTCCTCGGATCTCACTATTGATGAGAACCATATCATCGACCTAACAGAGGCAGTGCGCCAGTATATGCTGCTTGCCACGCCCATGAAGCCACTGTGCCGCACCGATTGTGCCGGATTATGCCCCCAATGTGGCTACAACCTTAACTATGGGCCTTGCAATTGCACAGTGAGCCCTGTAGACACTCGCTGGGTTAAGCTTAGGGAGCTAATGGAATAGAAGATGGGAGCCTTACCAAAAAGAAAGTATGCCAAGGCACGCCAGGGCAAGAGGCGTAGCCACCTCCATATGACGCTCCCGAGCTTGGTGCACTGCCCTAAATGTCACAGCCCCAAGCTTTCACACTGTGTTTGCCCTACCTGTGGAAGCTACGCCGGGAGGGAGATACTCAAAGTAAAGAGCCCTAAAAGCAGGGAGTAGAGATTGCTTAAAACGGCGATCTGTGACCTTTTTGGCATCAAATACCCGGTTATACAGGGTGGGATGGCGTGGCTGGGGGATGCTAACCTTGCCTCCGCGGTTTCGAATGGCGGGGGACTAGGAATAATTGGGGCTGGGAACGCCCCACCGGAGTGGCTGCAAAAACAGATTCGTCTTACCAGAGAACGAACCGATAAACCCTTCGCAGTCAATGTAATGCTTATGTCCCCATACGTTAAAGAGGTTATCGAGATCGTCATTGAGGAGGGGATAAAGATTGTCACCACTGGAGGAGGAAATCCAGGTATCTACATGAGCCGGTTGAAGGAGGCAGGGATAAAGGTGATGCCTGTGGTCGCTAGCGTCGCCCTGGCAAAGCGCCTGGAAAGGGCAGGGGCGGATGCTCTAGTAGCTGAGGGTATGGAATCCGGGGGGCACATTGGTGAAACAACAACCATGGCACTTGTCCCCCAAATTGTGGACAGTGTGAGGATTCCCGTGGTCGCCGCCGGCGGCATTGGCGATGGAAGGGGTCTTGCCGCTGCCCTCGCCCTGGGCGCCCATGGGGTGCAGATTGGAACTCGCTTCATCTGCGCTGAGGAATGCAGTGCCCACCCCAACTTCAAAAAGAAACTGATCCAGGCCGGTGATCGGGCGACAGTGGTAACCGGAAGGTCCACCGGGCACCCGGTGCGCTGCCTGGAAAATGCAATGACACGCCAGTATGAGAAGTTGGAGAAGGCCGGTGCCTCGGTAGAAGAGCTGGAACGGTTTGGGACGGGAAGGCTTTATCGGGGGGTAATAGAGGGTGATCTGGAGGGTGGTTCACTGATGGCAGGGCAGATTGCCGGACTAATAAAGGAGGTGAAGCCAGCCAAGGCGATAATAGAGGAGCTAGTCAGGGAGGCCGAGTTGGTGATCACCAGGCTGGCCATGATAGCGGCGAGGACTACCCATGACTGAACCAAAGACAGCCTATATTTTCCCTGGTCAGGGCTCCCAATGGGTGGGCATGGGGAGAGACCTCTATCACAGCTCACCGATTGCCAGGGAGACCTTTGAAGAGGCAGACTCAGCGCTGGGATTTCCTATCTCAAGGCTCTGTTTTCATGGTCCCGAGGAAGAGCTTCTTCAAACAATCCATGCCCAGCCTGCAATACTAACGGTCAGCATAGCCTGTTTGAGAGCCGCCTTGAAGGTAAGTGACAGGCTTTCTCCCCCCTCATTCTTAGCCGGGCACAGCCTGGGCGAGTATACCGCTCTTGTGGCTGCCGACGTTCTCGATTTCGCCGATGCGCTCTGGCTTGTTCGGGAGAGGGGGCATTTAATGCAGGATGCAGGAAGTAGAAGGCGGGGGGGGATGGCAGCGATAATCGGGCTTGATGAGGTGTCTGTAGAGGAGGTGTGTGAGGAGACAGGGGCTCAGATAGCCAATCTTAACTCCTCAAACCAGATCGTGATCAGCGGAACAAAAGAGGCTTTAACCCGTGCAATGGACCTAGCAAAGGCGATGGGTGCTCGCCATGTAATTCCGCTTCAAGTGAGCGGTGCCTTCCACTCCTCCCTTATGGAGCCCACTATTGGTGGAATGCAAGCGGCTATCTCAAAACTCAGCTTCCGTGACCCCGCCATCCCCATCGTGGCTAATAGCACCGCCGAGCCGATGACCACCGCCAAGGATATAAAGGTGGAACTCCTCAGGCAGCTTTGCCATTGTGTTCACTGGCAACGCTCGGTGGAATATATGATAAAGGCTGGAGTATCTACCTTTGTCGAGATAGGTCCCGGGCAGGTCCTCTCTGGACTCATCAAAAGGATAAACAGGAACGTTCAAACCCTGAATATCGGGGGCGCAAACTCGGTAAAAAACGTCACCCTCTGAAATGTCTCCGAGTGCCTTGAAAGAATGGCAGTGATCCAGTCCTATCAATTTGGTGAGATCGTCATCGAGGGCAAAAAATATACCTCAGATGTGATCATCTTCCCCCACCGAATAGATAGCAACTGGTGGAGGAAGAAGGGGCATGAGCTACATCCCGATGATATACAGGAGATAATCTCGGAGAAACCCGAGCTACTCATAGTTGGCACTGGGGATTCAGGGCTTATGAGGGTGCTCCCGGAGACATCTCAACATCTCGCCGCCCATAACATTGAGTTTATCGTCGAGACTACAGGCAAGGCGTGCCAGACCTACAATAAGCTTTGCGGTTCAAAGAAAGTAATTGCCGCCCTCCACCTCACCTGCTAGAATAAATTTGAGATGTGGATTCGACATCGCCCGTTGATGACAAGAACATCGGTGGCCTGTGAGAATTGCGGAAGAAGGTCTGGCCTCATTTCCAGGGCTCTCCCACTCTGCCCCGATTGTATCAGGAAGGACTTCGAAAAGGTGCTACCGCGCATTGAGAAAGCCCATTTTGAGGCTAGGGAGGCATTTGGCCTTCCGACCAGGGTGCCCCGGGATGAAAGGGGGGTAGCCTGCCATATCTGTGTAAATGAGTGCCGCATCCCGGAGGGCGGCAGAGGCTTTTGCGGGCTGAGAACAAGTCGGGATGGCCGCCTCATAGGGGCAACGGTGGGGAGGGGGAACGTTAGCTGGTACTATGACCCCCTCCCCACCAATTGCGTTGCTGATTGGGTCTGTCCCGGGGGAACCGGTGCCGGATACCCAGATTTTGCCTACCGCCCGGGTCCGGAATATGGATATAAAAACCTGGCTGTTTTCTATCAGGCATGTTCCTTCGATTGCCTATTCTGTCAGAACTGGCACTATCGTGCCCAGGCTAAGAGCGAGGCATGGGTTAGCCCATCACAACTGGCCGCTCAGGTCGATGAACGTACCTCCTGCATCTGTTATTTCGGTGGCGACCCCACACCCCAGCTCCCCCACTCCATTCGTGCCTCTCAGATGGCGCTGGAAAGAAATAAGGGGAGGATCCTCCGAATCTGCTGGGAGACCAATGGCTCGATGCACCCCGCCCTTCTTAAGAGGATGGCGGAGATATCGCTAAGCTCCGGGGGCTGCATCAAATTCGACCTGAAGGCGTGGCGCGAGGAGCTCAATATCGCCCTCTGTGGGGTGAGCAATAGAAGAACCATGGAGAATTTCCGCCTTCTCTCCAAGTACATAGAGAGGAGGCCATCTCCTCCATTTCTGGTAGCAAGCACACTTCTTGTGCCGGGTTATGTAGAGGTGGAGGAGGTCTCCAAGATCGCACGATTTATCTCATCACTGAGTCGTGACATCCCTTACTCCCTCCTCGCCTTCCACCCCCAATTCCTTATGAGCGATCTGCCCACCACCTCCAAACGCCAGGCTCAGGAGTGCCTTGAGGCAGCGAAGGGGGAGGGGCTGAAGAGGGTGAGGATAGGTAACATTCATCTTCTGAGGGACTAGACAAATGGCAGGTATTCGGAGAAAGGCGAGGATGACAGCCCTTAAGACCCTCTTTGAGTTGGATATCGCCGGGCACGACCCGGAGACGACTCTGGAACGGCTCGTTGGTGAAGAGACCCTTGCCCAATCAGGGGCTCAGTTTGCACAGGAGCTGGTGAAAGGGGTGCTGGAGAATAAGCAAACGATCGATGCCACCATAAAAAAATATGCTCCCGCCTGGCCTCTGGAACAGATGGCAATTACCGATAGGAACATCCTTAGACTTGCAATCTTTGAGATTTTGCTCAATAATAAGGTTCCAGTTAAGGCTGCGATCAACGAGGCAGTGGAGCTAGCAAAGACATTTGGAAGCGAAAGCTCACCACGGTTTATTAACGGAGTTCTGAGCTCGGTCTATGCCGAGATAAATAGCAAGAAGAAAGGGGGATGATACATGGCTACAGTCTTCGAGCGGGTAAAGAAAGTGGTTATTGAGCAACTGGGCGTGAGTGAGGAACAGGTTGTGCCCTCAGCCTCCTTTGTTGACGATCTGAATGCTGACTCTCTGGATCTGGTGGAACTAATCATGGCACTTGAGGACGAGTTCAGCAAGTCCAACTGGAGACTTGTCATCCCGGATGAGGATGCAGAAAAGATATTGACCGTGCAGGATATTATTGATTACATAAAGGATAAAGGGGTAGAGGACGAATAGTGGCGGGAGCGTGTGGGAGTCGAACCCACCATGGAGACCGAAAGGTATCCATCGACGGATTTGAAGTCCGCGAAGCCCACCGGGACCCATCCGCCCCCGATGATTCACTCTTGTCCCCTGATGAATCTCTCCGCAGAGAGAGCGGCGGTGGCTCCATCCCCTGCCGCAGTTATTGCCTGTCTTGCCGAGTCACGGCGAATATCCCCGGCAGCAAAAATGCCAGGAACCCCCGTTTCCATTCTACCATTAGTCACAATAAGCCCGCCATCATCAAGGGGAACTATCCCTTTGAGGTAATTTGTATTGGGCCTAAGCCCGATATAGATGAATACCCCTGATACCTTTAATGTTGATCTCTCGCCCGTTTTCACATTAAGAAGCTCCACTCCGCTCACCTCATCATCGCCCGCAATAGCCTGAACCACTGTATTCCAAATGAACTCTATCTTTGGCTCAGCGAATGCCCTCTCCTGGAGAATCTTGCTGGCACGAAGCTCGCTGCGGCGATGAATAACAAAGACCTTTGATACGAATCTCGAAAGGAAAAGTGCCTCGGTCACTGCCGCATCCCCACCCCCCACCACACAGACCACCTTATCCCTGAATAGCGGCCCGTCACAGGTAGCACAGTAGGAGACCCCCCTGCCGATGAGCCTCTCCTCCCCAGCCACACCAAGCTTAGCAAGCTCGGAGCCCCCGGCGAGGATCACCGCTTTGGCCAAAAACTCTCCTTCGGTGGTCTTCACGAGCTTCAGTCTCTCCTTTACCTCGATTCCCTTCACCTCAGCATTATGAGTCTTTAGCCCATACTTAATCGACTGCCTGTGCATGAGTTGTCCGAGGTCCCAACCGCTGATGCCATCGGGAAAACCGGGGTAATTCTCCACAAGCTCGGCGTTGGCGACCTGACCGCCGATTACACCCTTCTCAATGAGAAGGGTGCTCAACCCCGCCCGTGCTGAATATAACCCGGCGGTGAGCCCAGCCGGGCCTCCCCCGACAATAATAACATCATAAGCTCTCTCTGTAGTCATCGTCGGATAATAGTCAGACAAGCACCTTTTCCAGGTGTTCCTTCAGCTCAGCCTTAGGTATAAACCCAACAATCTGATCAACAGGCTTGCCATCCTTGAAAATCAACAAGGTCGGGATTGCACGGATTCCATATCTTGAGGAGACCCTCGGGTTCTCATCGACATTGATCTTGGCGAAGTCCATTCTTCCGGCATACTCCCTAGCCACCTCCTCTATCAGGGGCGCCACCATGCGGCATGGTGCGCACCAAGGAGCCCAAAAATCAACCAGAACCGGGGTCTTCGCCTTGAGGACAATCTCCTCAAAGTTAGTGTCATTTATATTTATAGGCCTGCCCATTCTTCACCCCCTCATCACATCGGGCATTCCCTGCTCCACCGTCTGCTTGGCGATACGGATGGCGTTCTTGATTGCCTTGGCATCGCTACGCCCGTGAGCGATGATCACGTTGCCATTGACCCCCAAAAGGGGAACCCCCCCATACTCACTGTAGTCCAATCTCTTGGCGAAGGCCTCAAGGGCGGGAGCCAGAAAGAACCCGGGGACCTTAAATTCCAACTTACTATTTAACACCTGCTTCAGGAAATTCAGAGCGATCTCGCTAAACCCCTCGCTTGCCTTCAAGAGCACATTCCCGGTAAAGCCATCGGTCACCACCACATCCGCCAGCCCCCTGAAGATATCCTTGCCTTCAATATTTCCAATAAAGTTCAGTTGGCTTTTCCGGAGAAGCTTATGGGCCTCCTTGGTTAACCGATTCCCTTTAGTCTCCTCCTCGCCGTTATTGAGTAATCCAATTCGGGGGTGGCTCACCTTAAACACATTCTCCATATAAATGCTGCCCATGTGAGCAAACTGGACAAGAAAGTCGGGCTTACAATCGACATTTGCCCCAGCATCGAGCAAGAGAATAGTGCCGGAGGGGGTAGGAAAGAGGGCACCCAAGGCGGGACGGTCAAACCCCTTCATACTTCCTAGGATGAGGAGCGCCGCCGCCATAACCGCCCCGCTATTACCTGCGGAGACAAGAGCGGAGACCTCTCCACCCTTAAGCAGATTCATCGCGACTACGATAGAGGAATCCCGCTTGTCCCGCACCACTGCCGCCGGGGACTCGTGGAAGCCCACAACCTGGCTGGCATCGGCTATGGGCAAACTTGATGCCCATGGTGCACACCTAGCAAGCTCTGAACGAAGGATTTCCTTTCTGCCAACAAGCACAACCTCAACCCCGTGCTGCAAAGCAGCCTCAACTGCCCCCTTCACAATCTCCGAGGGAGCGTGGTCACCACCCATGCCATCAACTGCGATCCTTATCGCCCCTTTCAAGGCTTTACCCCCTCCCAGAGGTCACATCGACCACCCCAGCGAGCCAGAACCTTGCCATCCTGAAAGACTTGAGCGATCTCGCATAGTGAAGGACAGGCTTTGCATTCAAATGAGGATGTTCGGTAGCTTGCATCACTGAGGTTAAATCCCCTAAACCCTGTCCCGTTGCCCCTTGCGCTCATCTCCTCGTGGGCTAAGATTGCAGCCCCGATAGCTCCCATCACTTCATGATGGGGTGGCACTATGATCTCGGCCTCTAGGATTTCATTAAGAGCCCTCACTATTCCTTTATTGAAGGCAACCCCTCCCTGAAAAACGATCGGGGGGAGGAGATCCTTTCCCAGGCACACGTTGTTCAGGTAGTTGCGCACCAGGGCTTTGCAAAGGCCATACAGAATATCCTCAATACGGTGCCCCATCTGCTGCTTGTGAATCATATCCGATTCGGCAAAGACGGTGCAGCGCCCGGCAATGCGCACTGAACTCTTACTCTGAAGTGCCATCCTGCCAAAATCCTCGATCTCAATATTAAGGCGCTGCGCCTGATGGTCGAGAAAACTGCCCGTGCCGGCAGCGCACATCGTGTTCATGCCAAAGTCAACAACCACGCCATCGCGAATGATGATAATCTTGCTATCCTGTCCCCCGATCTCAAGAATGGTCCTTGCGTCCGGCACGTATTTGAGTGCTGCGACTGCCTGACTGATGATCTCGTTCTTGATCACATCGGAGCCAACAATGGCCCCGGCTAAATAGCGGGCACTCCCGGTGGTGCCCACGCCGCGTACTCTGACATCAGGGGGAAGTCGCCGGGCAATCTCCCGAAGCCCCTCTCGCACCATAGCAATCGGTTTGCCCTGGGTGCGCCAGTAAAGGGAAGTGACCAGTTGGTTATCCTCATCAAGCACTGCAAACTTTGTGGTTACTGAACCAACGTCGATGCCAAGGTAGACTTCCATTTCCCCATCTATCCTGCTTTGAGAAACTCCTCCCTGATTTTTGCCATGGTCTCAGGTTCCCCGATAAGGTCAACAATGGTCATAGCCAGTGCCTTTGCCCCGTCAAGGAGCCCCCGATGCCCCGCCTCTGAGGCGGCGGCCAAGGCAAATTCAACAGAATGCACCAAAACCTCCCTTGAGGCAATAGCCACCGAGGGGTGAATGCTGGGTGTCACGGCGCTAACATTTCCCATGTCAGTACTGCCAAGTCCCCTGGTGGGATCAGGGGGCTCTACGCTGCGCCCTAAGGATTCCATATTTCTGGCGAATACCTCCGCCAGGGCAAGATTGGTGCGGAGTGGGGCATATTGAATATCCCCCCAGCGGTGCTCAAGACGAGCACCGGTCGCCACAGAGGCCGCCACAAAACAATTTAATACCCTCTCCTTGAGCTCGTCAAGGTAGATCACATCTTCAGCGCGCACCAAAAACCTCCCCGCTGTGTGAGCGGGTACAATATTTGCCGCCTCCCCTCCATCGGTAATAATACCGTGGAGCCGTGCCTTTTCCTTGATATGCTGTCTTAGTGAGTTGATGCCGTTGAAGGACAGGATCATTGCCTCCAGGGCATTGATCCCCTGTTCAGGATAGGCGGCGGCGTGAACCGCCTTGCCAAAGAATTCCACCTCAAGCATTATGCAGGCGAGCGCCTGGGTGATAACAGTGTCTCGCACACCCGGATGAACAATCATGGCAGCATCAACACCGGAGAAGGCACCCCTCTCCACCATGATCGCCTTGCCCCCATAAAGCTCTTCGCCAGGGGTGCCTATGACGAGGACTGTTCCCCCCAGCTCATCCACCGCAGCCTTTGCCGCAATGCCAGCACCGACGGCAGAGGCGGCGATGATGTTATGCCCACAGGCATGACCCAGCTTTGGCAAGGCATCATACTCGGCAAGGATAGCAATGACAGGCTTTCCCGAACCATAGCTTCCCCAAAAGGCAGTTGGAAGCTGGCAAATGCCCCCCTCCACATCAAAGCCATTTTCCTCCAGATATTCTGTCAACCACCTCGCCGCTTGATATTCCTCAAACCCAAGCTCAGGATTGGCATGAATCCTCAAACTGAGGTCAATAAGCTCCTCACGGCGGGCATCCACCTCAGCTCTAACAAGTGCCTTCAGCCCATCTATATCCAAACTGCTCCTATTCTAACCAATGAATTTAAGATTACCCTTGATATTATAT
>Ga0185342_1000240_pt1 | contig 30532 bp, 38 predicted proteins | sample ConPoolayeEmetaG_FD_128045 | JGI IMG/M metagenome (GOLD analysis project Ga0185342, IMG submission 128045) | Hot spring microbial mat communities from California, USA to study Microbial Dark Matter (Phase II) - Cone Pool mat layer E metaG... ... | reverse complement strand
GCTACTAACTCATTGATAAACAGTGTTTTTTGAACCTTTAAAAACTCTGTTCTGTTTTGAATACCTGTAATTTCACAGATTTCATCAATAACTTCAGGTAATAAAGGAACCTCAAAAAGACCTTCTTCTGCATTAATAAATTTTTTAAATTGGGGAGTATTTTTGAAGCTGAAAAAAATTTTTTCCATCATGTTTCTTTGAAAAATGAGGTTTTCTCTGAGTCTATAAAAATTTTCTTTTAGCTCTGGCTCGATAAGCTGTCCATTCCATACCAAGGGTGCTTTTTCTTTAAAACCCTTACAGGCTCTAAAAGCTGCCTTTCTTTTTTCAGCTATTACCAGAGCCTGAAAATCCTCAGGAAATGTTACTGAAAATGGAATAATTCTGCATTGAAGTGGCTTCAGCTCTCCATGTATTGAACAAAGAGACTCCTTAAGCATTCTGCATCTTCTCTTCAATCTGTTACCTGCAATAAAATCTCCAATTATGTAAAAACCTCCATATACTATTGCAAAATCCTGTAAATAAACTTTGTGTGATGAGCTAACTGGATGTATTTTTCTGAATCCTGCTGTAATCGGAAAAAATTTGAAAAGTCTGCCTATCTCATTTGCTGTTAGAATTGTTGCTCCTCCACAACAAACAGAAGAGCAAAAAGTCTCACACTGAAATCTTATCTCAGTATACACTCTTTAAAGTCTCGTGAAGTTTCATTACCTCATCTCTCAGAATAATGGCATCCAGATCCTGAGGAAATCCGCATTGTGAAAGAAATTTCAAAATGTTTTCTCTTCCACCTTCCTGTCTATCAATAAGCACAATAACTTTTTTCACAAAAATGCTTGCTTCTTTTAATTTTGTTATTGCCTGAATAGTAGAGCTTCCTGTGGTAATTACATCATCAACTACCACCACGCTATCACCTTCCTTAATATTCCCTTCAATCCACTGCATTGTCCCATGTTGCTTAGCCTTTTTTCTTACTACAAATGCTTCAATTGGCTTACCTTTGAGATAGGATGTATAGGCTACTGCATTAGATATAGGGTCTGCTCCAAGAGTTAGTCCCCCTATCCCTTTAATATCAAGATTGGCAATCATATCAAAGATTATATTACCTATTAAATACATACCTTCAGGGGACAGAGTCACTGTTTTACAGTTGAAGTAGTATTTGCTTAATCCGCCTGAGACAAGACGGAAAACAGGCTCTTCACTATACTTAAAGGCTTTTTCATAAATAAGTCTAATCAGCTTCTCGCGCATCCTTTGAGGTTTAATAGGTTCTCTCCTGTTTTTCGGATTCGCATATTTCTTTCACAGTTTCTTTAACGAGCTTACCATCTTCCCATACTCTTTCACTCACTTTCCTGCATTTTGTATAAGGATCCTTGTAATAATAGTCACTTGCTGGTTCTGCTCTGTAATACCCTCTTCCATCCTCTGTTCTGTATTCAACTGGTTTTCCGGTCTGATAGGCCTCTCTTGAACCCCGTGTTGAGATATCTGCAATTGTTGCACCAAAAACTGCTCCCAAAGCTGCACCAATAACACCACCACGCCATGGATTTTTTTTGTCAAGAAGTGCACCTGCTACTCCACCAACAACTGCACCTGCACCTGCTCCTTCATAATGCTGTTGCTGAAGCTGTCCGCATGCCACAGTAAAAAGCATTAATACTGCTAATACTAAAGCCAAACCTTTCATTTAAACCTCCGTCTTTTTTCTTTTATTCTAACTCAATGGCTTCATAAATTACTATATTTCTTCCTGACTGTTTTGCCTTATAAAGAGCTATGTCTGCTTTTTGAATTATTTCATCAGGAATAATTCTATCATTACCATAAAAAGTTGTAAATCTCTTAATGAAGGAGCGGTTGTGAGAGTTTCTATTATTTTCCATTTAATATGACTCTTAGCAGAAATATCAAAAAAATTAAATCAGGCTTTATTTTATATATGTGTTATCTATTAGATCATTATTTATCTGAAAAGTTTCAAAGTGTTGAACTTCTTCTTTAAGAAACTCCGCTAATAGCTTTGACAGGTCTTTTTCATTGGAACACAGAATAACTTTCATTTTTTCCATTAACAATAAAAATTATACATAAAAAACTCCCTATGTGAACAATTTTTTCAAAAAATCTTTGGGATTCTGATTTGAAGTTAAAGCTCTTCCTATGACAATGTAATCGGCACCTAAATCAAAGGCTTTCTCTGGTGTTGCAACTACTTTTTGATCATCTAAATCTGTATCTTTTAATCTTATCCCAGGAGTTACAATAATGAAATCTTTTCCTCCCAGTTCTTTAATGGTTTTTATCGATGATGCACCCGCAACAACTCCATCCAACCCTGCCTCTTTTACTTTGACAGCAAGATTTTTAACAATGGTTTCCCGAGAAACTGGAAAAGAAATCATTTCCTTCAAAACTATTTCATCTATACTTGTTAAAACTGTTACACCTAAAATCTTAGGGGGAGATGTATTTTCTTTATAAGAATGCTCTTTTACTGCCAAAAGGGCTTTTTTCATCATTTCAGTTCCACCAAAGGCATGAATTGTGAACATATCAATTTCATATTGAAGTATTGATTTTACAGCTTTATATACAGTGTTAGGAATATCATGGAATTTAAGGTCAAGAAAGATTTTTTTGCCTTTTTTTTTCAGTAATCTAACAAAATCAGAGCCTTCACTTAAAAAAAGCTCAAGTCCGATTTTGTAAAAATTAACAAGCCCTTCAAGCTCATCAACTATTCTTAAGGCATCCTCTTTTTTTGAAAAATCAAGGGCAACTATGATGCGAGTTGGGTCAATCATATTTTGGGAAGAACAATGCCCTTTTGAGCCTGATACTTTCCCTTTCTGTCAGCATAAGATACTTCGCATTCTTCCTCAGCTTTTAAAAATATCAACTGCGCAATACCTTCATTTGCATAAATTTTTGCCGGCAGCGGCGTTGTATTTGATATCTCCACAGTTACAAAACCTTCCCAAGCAGGCTCAAGGGGTGTTACATTTACAATAATTCCACATCTTGCATAGGTTGACTTTCCAATACAGATTACAAGCACATCTCTTGGAATTCTAAAATACTCTACAGAACGAGCCAGAGCAAAAGAATTTGGTGGAATTATGCATACTTCTCCCTTAAACTCAACAAAGCTTTTCGGGTCAAAGTTTTTTGGGTCAACAACCGTGCTGTTTATATTGGTGAATATTTTAAACTCATCAGCAACTCTCATATCATATCCATAGGAACTTACACCAAAAGAGATCACACCCTCCTTTACAAGAGATTCTTCAAAGGGTTGTATCATTCCCTTTTTTGCCATCTCTTTTATCCAGCGGTCATTTTTCACCATGCCTAATCCTTTTTACCAATTGTGTTTCTGATCTTCATTAAAAATTCTTCAGGAGAGAGAGTTTTCTCTACAAAATCAATATCTTTTATCTCAACAGGATGCCCGCTCATTATAATAACCTTTGCCTGCGGATTTAGAGTCTTTATCTGTTTCATAACTTCTATCCCGGAAATTTCTGGTAGAACAAGATCAACAACTGAAACTGCAATCTCATCTTTATACTTTCCAAAAATCTCAAATGCTTCCGTGCCATTTTTAGCCTCATAAACATTGTATCCGTACTCTTTAAGAAAGGATGTTATAAAACCTCTTGCATGCTCATCATCATCAACAACAAGTATTGTTTCCTTGCCTTTTAAAGCTTCTGTATTTATGGCAGACTTTTTCTTTTTATTTACTGGAAGATATACCTTAAATGTTGTCCCCTTGCCGGGTTCACTATAAACATGTATGTGTCCATCATACTGCTTTACAAGTCCATATACAGTTGAAAGTCCAAGTCCTGTTCCTTTATCCCTGGGTTTTGTTGTAAAAAATGGCTCAAATATTCTATTCTTTGTTTCCTCATCCATCCCTATACCTGTATCAGTAACGCAGAAAACAATATAATCACCAGGTTTTACAAGAGGATGGGCATATGAGTACTCTAAACCAAGAGAGAGTTCTTTAAGTCCTATTGTAAGCTGTCCTCCTTCAGGCATTGCATCTCGGGCATTTGTAATAAGATTCATTAAAATCACTTCAAGATGCGCTGGATCAATTTTGTAAAAAATTCCTTTTTCTGGAATGTTTAGCTTAAATTCTATATCTCTTCCGATTATTGGTCTTACAAAATCTGAAAATTTTATGAAATAGCTATTGAGGTTTATCTCCTGAAGCTCTCCAATTTCTTCCTTTCTGCTGAACAAAAGTAGCCTTTTAGCCAGATCCCTTGCTTTTTCTCCTGCATCCATTATTTTTTCTACATATTTCTTTAATTTAGGATCTTCTATCTTGTTGTAAAGAAGTCCTGAAAAGCCTGTTATCCCTGTAAGAATGTTGTTAAATTCATGCACAATTCTTCCTGAAAGAACACCAAGTGCCTCCATTTTCTGTGAATGTATAATCTGCTCATTTATCCTTTTCCTTTCTGTTATATCAATTATTGAAGCAATTGATTTTTTTGTGTATGGGATCATTGCAACATTTAAAAGTATATTCTTTATCTCTCCCCTTTTATTCCTGAATTTTGACTCATACTGTGCTGGCACTGAGGAAAGAGAGATTCTTCTTAACCTATGATACTCCATCATCTTTGAAAGCATGTCTTCAGGTATGAAATCTGTCCATTTTACCTTCCCAACAATCTCTTCTCTGCTGTATCCTGTAAGTTTTTCAAACTCAGGGTTTACAAACTCAACTGTCATATCCTCATCTGAAATAATAACTGCAATATTAATAGCTGATAAAATTGTATTAAGCTGTTCTGAAATTTTGATTATTTCTTCATTCTGTCTTCTTATCTCATCAATATATCCCAGAAATGCTTCTTTCTGTTTATTTATAAGAGCTCCCAGCATTCTTACAATTTCTAAAGGAGAATCCTCTGTAGCACGAGCTGAGAAATCGCCTTCCTGAAGCCTCCTTAAAACATCAAAATGCTCACATATTCCAACTGCAAGCTCATGTGTGAGGTCAACTGTGCTGCCAACTTCTTCTGCAAGCTTATTAATTGAATTAATCAGCCTCTGGACAGCATATCTGTCCACCCTGAGGTCAATCCTCTGGGAACAGTCTCCTTGAGCTATTTTATCTATTATATCTGAGCATAGATGAAGAACCTCGCTCAGAGAGTATCTGTATTCACAATCAGGATTATCACATTTTAAATATCCACCAAAAGGGCATGGATGCTTTTCCATCTCTAAATCCTTATTCTGACCTTTATTTTATTTGCTGATTTTTCTATATTAAGAATTGTTTTGCCAAGCTTTGTGCACCATGCTTTTATGTCTCTTTCAAAGGTTGGACAGTCTCCTGCTACTTCTATTATTTCACCTTCTTTAAACTGTGGATAAAGAGAACTGAGTTTAAGAATGGGCAATGGACATCTGAGACCTGAAAAATCAATATGTCTGTCTACCAACTCTTTTCTTCTACCTCCATCTCTTTAATAATCTCCTCATAAAGCTTCAAAGCCTGCTCTGCCTCATGTGGTTCAATCTTATTTATTGCAAAACCTGCATGAACCAAAACATAATCACCAATCTTGGGTTCATCAGGCAGCAACATGAGGCTTATCTTTTTTCTTAAACCCATTACATCAACTGTTGCAGCATAACCATCAATCTCTATTATTTTTGACGGGACTGCAAGGCACATTTAACACCCCATTTTTCAAGAATATTCACCACTCTTTTAATCAATTCGTTTATTTTACCAGTTATTGTCTCTGAAAGGTCAAGTCCCATCTCTACAACTTCTGGCTGAATGCCTACAACAACAACTTCCTCAGGCAGAATACCAATCAGTTTAGCAACCTCAAGAAGATCCTGAATCCCTACATGATGCATTGAAAACCTCGTTTTCAGATATGGCGGGATTTCCTCTCCTATTAAAACATCTGTATAACCTGGCTCTTTTTGAAAATCAACAACATCAATAATGATGATTTTTTTAAATCTTTCAATAAAGACAAGAAGATCAAGCCCGAGAGTGCCTCCATCAATTATCTCTATTTCTGGCTCAAATTTATAGTTTTTTTTCAGTATTTCTGCAACTTTTGGACCAACACCCTCATCTCTTAAAAGTATGTTACCTACACCTATTATGCCAATTTCCATCCTATCTCAAATAAAAAGCTCTCCCTCTTGGGAGAGCTTTAAAACTTTTTATTAAAATTTAACTTCTATTCCTCCCTGACCTCAATCATGTGCATACCACATGCCATACAGGGGTCATAGGAGTGAATTGTCCTTAAAAGCTCAAGTGGAAGCTTTGAATCTGCAACAGGTGTTCCAACAAGAGCTTCCTCAACAGGACCTCTCTGGCCTTTGTGGTCTCTTGGTGAAAGGTTCCATGTTGAAGGAACAACCATCTGATAGTTAGCTATCTTTCCGTCCTTGATAACAACAAAGTGTGCAAGGCATCCACGAGGTGCTTCATGGAATCCAACGCCCTTGCACTCTTTAGGCCATGTCTTTGGATCCCATTTATCTGTATCAGCAATCTTTGTATCTCCCTTACCCATGTTAGCAGCAAGCTCAAAAATATAGTCCTTTGTCTTCTTTGCCATAAGCAGTGTCTCAATTCCTCTTGCAGCTGTCCTTCCAAGAGTTGAAAACAGTGCTTCAGGACCTACACCAAGTTTCTTTAATACCATATCTACTACTTCTTTTACATCTTTGTGCCCTAATCCGTATGCTACAAGCATTCTTGCAAGAGGTCCAACTTCCATTGGAAGGTCCTCATATCTTATTGCTTTACCCCAGCTGTATTTGCCATCAACATTCAGATACTCATATGGAGGCTTCGGCCCTGTATAGTTAGGTGTTGTTTCACCTTCCCATGGATGAAGTCCTACATCACCCTGTGAATACTTGTACCATGAATGGGTGATGTATTCTTTGAATTTCTTGTGGTCTAATGGTTCAATTTTTGCTAAATTCTTATTCTTTATAACTCCACCTGGCAGATACATCTTACCACTTGCATCTGGCCAATCTCCACAGGCAAGGAAGTTACTAAATCCACCATACCCTGCCCAATCTTTATAAAATGATGCAACTGCAAGAAGATCCGGTATGTAAACTTTTTCAACAAACTCTAATGCCATATCAGCATACTTAAGCATAAAGGCAATGCTGTCAGCATTCAGAGCATTCTGGCTTTCCGGGTCAACTGGTGTTGACTGCCCCCCAACAACAAAAGTCTGAGGATGAGGGTTCTTTGCTCCAAGAAGTGCCTGAATCTTTATAACCTCTCTCTGCCAGTCAAGTGCCTCAAGATAATGTGCTACTGCAAGGAGATTTGCCTCTGGTGGAAGTTTGTATGCTGAATGTCCCCAGTATCCATTGCTAAAAATTCCAAGCTGACCGGATTCAACAAAAGCTTTAACCTTATCCTGAATTGCTTTGAAGTACGTTTCAGAATTTTTGGGCCATGATGAAATCTTCTTTGCAAGTTCGGATGTCTTTTTAGGGTCTGCTTTTAATGCAGAGGTAACATCAACCCAGTCAAGAGCATGTAAATGATAAAAGTGTATTACATGATCCTGAACATTCTGGTTTGCCATTATAATGTTTCTTAAAATTCTTGCATTATCAGGAATCTTCGCTCCAATAGCATCTTCAACTGCTCTTACAGATGCAATTGCATGAACAGTGGTGCAAACACCGCATGCTCTCTGAGTATATGCCCATGCATCTCTTGGGTCTTTTCCTTTAAGAACAATTTCCATACCACGCCACATTGTGCAGGATGACCAAGCATCCTTTACCTTGCCACCATTAACAGTGGCTTCAACTCTTAAATGTCCCTCAATCCTTGTTACTGGGTCTATAACTAATCTTGCCATACATTCCTCCTTATTTTATTTTTTTGATATTAAACCTGATATAGCCATTGCTCCGAGACCGACCTTCGCAAAGAATTTATTCTTTTCAGCCTCAGCAACGTAAAGATTGCTATCCCAGAACTTCGGCTCAGAACAACCTATGCATGGATGTCCTGCCATAACAGGCCAGCTTACACCCTCATTCCATCTAATTGTAGGACAGTTATGATAGGTCATAGGACCTTTACAGCCAAGCTGGAACAGACACCAGCCCTGTCTGTGACCTTTGTCTCCCCATGCTTTTGCAAACTCTCCTGTGTCAAAGTGTCCCCTTCTTTCACAGTTGTCATGAATTAGTTTTCCATATGCAAACAGAGGTCTCTTGAGTTTGTCAACTGCTGGTAGTTTTCCAAATGTAAGGAAGTAAACTACTGTTGCCGTGAAGTTTTCAACATTTAGCGGACATCCTGGCAAATTAATAACTGGCTTGTCTTTAATTATATCCATAACTCCAACTGCACCTGTTGGATTTGGCTTTGCTGCTGGTACTCCACCAAAGCAGGCACAGTTACCAACAGCAATTACTGCCATGGCATCTTTACATACTTCCTTTGCAATATCAACATTGGACCTTCCGCCAATTGTGCAGTATATTCCGCCATCCTTGTCTGTAAGTGCTCCTTCAATAACCACAAGATATTTCCCTTTGTAATTCTTGACTGCATCATGGAGCGATTTCTCAGCCTGATGCCCTGCTGCAGCCATGATTGTCTCATGATACTCAAGGGATACAACATCAAGAACAATCTGACCAATGGTTGGCTTTTCTGCTCTCAGAATGCTCTCAGAACATCCTGCGCAGTCCTGATACTCAAGCCATACAACTACTGGTTTTTGTTTTTTCTCCATCGCCTCAGCAATCTTTGGAACATAGGAAGAAGAAAGACCTAAAACTGCTGCTGTTGTGCCACAGAATTTGAGAAAGTCTCTTCTTGAGACCCCTTTCCGAACCAATCCTTCATAGATTGTTTCCCTTTCCATAAAACCCCCCCCTTAAATATTTATTTATGTTTAAAATATACAAAACTTTTTTTAGTTTGTCAACAGATAAGATGAAAAATTATAATAGTAATTGATGAGAGCTCTGAGCGTTGCAATTGTAGGCTGTGGACCAGCTGGAATTGCCTCTGCAGTTGAATGCAGGGTATCTGGTATTAAGAAAGTTGCTATTTTTGAAAAAAGAAGTAATTTCTGTGCCACACTGAGAAGACTCTATCCTCCTCATAAAAGAGTTGACAGAGACTACAAGGGATTTAAAATGGATTCAGAGGGAATATGCACATTTGAAACTGAAACAAAGGAGGAGTTTTTAAAAAGAATGCTGAATTATATAAATGAATACTCACTTGAAATTCACTACAATACAGAAATTACAGGACTTGAAAAAATTGGAAAACATTATATTCTTAAGGCAGGAATAAATCATGTTGCGGAGACATATACAGTTATTATTGCAACAGGAGTATTTGACAGACCAAAAAAACCTTCATATCCAATACCTGATGAGATAAAAAACAGAGTTTTTTTTGAACTGCCAGAAAAGCTTCCAGAAGGAGAAAAAATACTGATTGTTGGTGGAGGTAATACAGCTGCTGAAATGGCTTGCCTTCTTGCAGAAAGATGTAATGTATTCTTATCTTACAGAAGAGAAAAGTTTTTCAGAATAAATGAACAAAATCTTAAAGAACTTGAAAAAAGAAAGAAAAAGATAAAAATCTTCCTCGGAACAGAAATTAAAGCAGTTGAGCCTCTTCAGGATACCGTCAAAGTAGTCTTTCAAGATGGGCATACAGAAAGCTTTTCAAAGATTTTTTACTGTCTTGGAGGAAGCACTCCAAAGAACCTTCTTGAGAAAATGGGTATCATATTTGAGGATTCAAATCCTGTCGTTGATGAATATGGAGAAACCAATCTTGAAAGAGTTTTTCTTGCTGGTGACATTGCTGTAAAAAGAGGGAGTATTATGTATGCCTTTAACTCCGCTCACAGGGTTGTAAAAAGAATTATTGAGAAATATCCCGGAGTTTTTCAGGAATAATAATTTTTACCTTTGTTCCTATGCCATGTTCACTTTCTATCTTTAAATCCCATTCATGAGCCTTTACAAGATGTTTAACAATAGCAAGACCAAGACCAGTGCCTCCAAGCTGTCTTGAGCGGGCTTTGTCAACCCTGTAAAACCTTTCTCCAAGCCTGTGCAGATGAGCTGATGGAATCCCGATTCCTGTATCCTCCACAGAAAGCACAGAGCTACTGTTTTCCTGATAAAATTTCAATGTAACCCCTCCGTTTTCTGTAAATTTTATAGAGTTGTCCACAAGGTTTGTAAGTATCTGAATGAGTTTGTCTCTGTCCGCATAAACAGTAACATTTCCGGGAATCTCATTTTTTAAAAATAATCCTTTTTTCTCTGCCTTATCATGAAAAATCTGAAAAACTGTATCAACTAATTCATTAAGTAAAATATCTTCCTTCTCTATAGTTATGTCTCCGAACTCTATTCTTGAAATTGTGAGCAGGTCTTCAACGAGTGCAGATAGTCTTTCTGCCTGATTCTTTATTATCTGAACAAATTTCAGTGCATTATCCCTTTCATTAATTGCACCGCCCAGAAGAGCCTCAGCATATCCTTTTATCGTGGTAATTGGAGTCTTCAGTTCATGTGATACATTAGCCACAAAATCCCTTCTTATACTTTCAAGCTGTTTAAGCCTTGTTATATCATGAAGTAAAACAATCAAAGATGATAGTTTCCCCTCTGAAGCAAGCACGGGCATCACCTTAGCAAAGATAAAGAGTTCTCTACCAGACTTTTTAATGACGATTTCTTCTGCAGATTCTTCCTTTTTGAGCATTGCTGAACGAAGAAGATTCAGAAGGTCTATGTTTCTTATAACTTCAATTATCTGCTTACCTTCTGGAGTCTCATCCATCTTTAAGATATCTTTAAATTTCTGATTTGCAAGAACTATGTAACCCTTAGGATCAACTATTAAAACACCGTCTGTTATTGATTTAAAAATCGCTTCAAAATACTTTAGATGCTCTGACTCTACCAATTCTCAACCCTCAATATAATAACCCACACCTCTTAAGGTTTTTATATAAACTGGATTATCCGGGTCTTTTTCAATTTTTAATCGCAATCTTCTTATGTGAACATCAACTGTTCTTGGATCAACATAGACATCATGTCCCCAGACCTCATCAATAAGACGGTTTCTGGAGAATATTTTATTAGGTCTTTCAGCAAGATACAAAAGAAGCCTGAATTCAGTATATGAAAGTTTTACAGGCTCACCCCTTACAGAAACAAGATATTTTTCCTTATCAATTACCATATCCTTTATTTTTATAACTTCTTTGTCGGAACTTTCAATTTTAACCCTTCTCAGAACAGCTTTTACCCTTGCAACAAGCTCTTTGGGACTGAAAGGCTTAGTAATGTAGTCATCTGCTCCCATTTCAAATCCTGTAATTTTGTCAAACTCCTCTCCCTTTACTGTAACAATCACAACTCCTGTATTCTGAAACTTGGGGTTATCCTTTATAAATCTGCAGATTTCAAGCCCCTGAATCTTTGGTAGCATAAGATCAAGTATTACAAGCTCATAAAAATTATGTTTCAATTTTTTTAAAGCATCCTCACCGTCAAGGGCTATATCAACCTCAAAATTTTCTCTCTTTAAACTGTAAGCAATGAGTTCGGCAATCTCTTTTTCATCCTCAACAATCAAAATCCTCTTACTCATAAATTGCTTTTTTTAAATCTTCCTCTTTAATTTCAAAATTTATCTTCATTCTGCCTATCTCCTCTGGAATAACTATCCTGATTTTGCCCTCTATATTCTTTTTATCAAGTAAAATTGTTTTTATCATCATTGAGGGATCAAAAAATGAGGGAATATCAACAGGAAGACCAAAATTTTTTATGGTTTCTCTTATTTTAAGAAAACTTTCTCTATTTAAAAAACCCAGTGAATTTGAAATTTTTGCTTCATTAACCATGCCAATTGCAATTGCTTCACCATGAAGATATGTGCTGTAGCCTGTAATTGTCTCAATTGCATGACCTATTGTGTGACCGTAGTTTAAAATAGACCTGAGAAAGCTTTCCTTTTCATCCCTTGAAACAACCTCTGCCTTTATCTCACAGGATCTTTTTATTATTGAGATGAGCAGTTCTTTGTCCTTTTTTAAGATCTTTCCCCGGTTTTCCACAAGGGAATCAAAAAAATCTTTATCCCATATGATTCCGTATTTTATAACCTCTGAAAGCCCTGAAATAAACTCTCTCTCAGGAAGACTATCAAGAGTTTCAACATCAATCCATACAAGCAGTGGCTGCCAGAATGTGCCTATCATGTTTTTACCAAGAGGATGATTAACTGCTGTTTTTCCACCAACTGAACTGTCAACCTGTGCAAGCAGTGTTGTTGGAATCTGAATATAAGCTATACCTCTCATATAAACTGATGCAACAAATCCTGTTATATCTCCTATAACACCACCGCCAAGAGCAATAAGTGAGGAGCGTCTGTCAAAACCAAACTCAAGCATTTTTGTAAGTATATGATACGCCCAGAAGTAATCCTTGTAAATTTCTCCATCGGGAATAATGATTAAATATGGGTCAAATCCTTCTTTTTTTAGAGAATTTAAAACTTTTTCACCATAAAGTTCTGAAACTAAAGGATTTGTTACTATCCCTATTTTCTGCCCCAGCGAAAATCTGAGAAGTCTTTCACCAATAAGATTTAAACTTCCCCTGCCAATTATAATCTCGTAGCTACGCTCTCCCAGTTCAACTCTTATCTTTTCCATAAACAAACCTCTCATATTCTTCAATAATTTTTTCTGCTACCTCTTCAGGGGTCAAGCCCTCTGTGTTAATTAAAAAATGGGCATTCATGTATTTGTCCATCCTTTTCCTGAGAAGCTCTCTTATTTTTCCCTTTAAATCTTCAAACTGAAGAAGCGGTCTGTTCTTACTGTTTTTAACCCTTTCAAAAATAGTGTCTTCTGATGCAGTCAGACAGAATATGACTCCTGTGCTCTTAAGTGCTTCCATATTTTCATCTCTCAAAACAGCTCCACCTCCTGTTGCAATAACTTGTCCTCTTTTTTTAGCTATCAATTTTATCATCTCTGCCTCAATGTCTCTGAACCTATTCTCACCAAATTTTTTAAAAATATCAGCTATCTTCATTCCCTCTTTCTTCTCAATAATATCATCAACATCCACAAATTTAAAACCCAGTTTTTTTGCAAGAATCTTTCCAACAGATGTTTTACCTGTACCCATAAATCCTGTAAGAACGATATTTCTCCTCTTTTGCATGGTAAAATAAGCTATGCTATACTATTATACTAAACTAACTAAAAATATCCTAACCGCTTTTTTTCTCATATTTCTTGTATTGCCAGCATGTGCTAAAAAAGAAAAAGACTATTGCAGGATTATAGAAATCCATGATGGTGATACAGTGAGCATTATCACTGGCTCATTTTTCGGAATCGTTACAAAAGTTGAAAGGGTTCGTCTTACAGGAATTGATGCACCAGAGCTTGGTCAGGAACCGTGGGGAATTAAAGCCAAAAATCATTTAAGAAAGCTTATCAAAGACACCAGCTGGTATGTAAAAATAGAACTGGATGTTCAACAAAGAGACAGACATGGCAGACTTCTTGCCTATTTATGGGATAAAAATGGCAGAATGCTCAACTACATGATGGTAAGAGATGGATATGCAATAGTTTATACTGTGCCACCAAATGTTAAATATGTTGAATTGCTCACAGAAGCACAGAAACTTGCAAGACAGGAAAAAAGGGGAATATGGGCTAAAAATGGACTCATTGAGACCCCATCTCAATGGAGAAAAAAGCATCCTCAAAATCGTGTAAGGTAAATTAAACCATAAATCTCTGTTTTTTCAGATAATTTTTAACCTCCTGACCCTCGCTTTCAAAGCCTCTTTTGCCCATTGCACCATATGTAAGTCTTTTGCCGAGTTCAACCCCGGGCTGATTAAATGGATTTATACCATAAAGAAGTCCTGTCATACAGGTTGTTATTTGCAGAAACTGAAAGAGCTGTCCAAGATTATAAGCATCAATCTTTGGAATAATGATTTTAAGATTTGGCTTTCTATTTGTTGTCAAAGCCATTTCTGTTGCAAGCTGTTCTGTATTCAGGAGTTCCTCAAGTGTGTGACCACCTAAGAATCTCAGTCCCTCTATATCATGAAACTCTTCCGGAATCTCCTCCTGATATTCATGTCTTTCAATTGAAAGAAATAAAATAACTTTGTCTTCCGGCCCTTCCATCCATATCTGAAGCTGTGAATGCTGATCAGTTGTTCCCAAGGATGGATAAGGAGTTGTTCCCCTGCCATCCTTGCCAAGACTTTCTGCCCACAGCTGACTGAACCATTCAGAAAGAGTTTTAAGTCTGTCTGAGTATGGAAGAAAAACAACAATTTTTCTCTTTTTCATTGTATCCATAAGATAAAGCACAGATGAAAGAGTAGCTACAGGATTTTCATTAATGTTTTCATTGAAAGCCATCTTGGAAATTTCTTTTGCTCCTCTCAGTAATTCTTCAGCCTTTACTCCTACTACCTCTGAGAGAAAAAGTCCAACTGGAGTTAAAACAGAATACCTCCCAACAATATTCTTTGGAATTGTAAGAGCTGGAATCCCATACTCCTGAGCTATTGTCCTCAGATTTCCCCTGTCAGGGTCTGTGGTGAAAACAAAATGCTCCCTTACATTGAGTTTTCTGTCTTTTATCATTCTCCAGAAAATTAAAAATGAAGCAAGAGTTTCTGAAGTAGCTCCAGATTTTGAAATAACATTTATTACTGTTTTCTTAAGATTTATTACCTCTATTATATTTCTCAGAGTTACAGGATCAACATTGTCATAGATAAAAACTCTGGGCTTTTCTTTCAGATTATGCAGGGGACTCAATGCTTCAAGAATAACCTTCGGTCCAAGAGCACTACCTCCGATACCAAGAATTATAAAATAATCTTTTTCACGCACTTTCTTGCCAATCTCTTTCAATTCATCCAAATTCTGATTGTGTAAATCAACAAAATCAAATTCTTTATACGGTTTCCTGGAAAAAATTGAAACAGCTCTGAGGGCATGACTCTGTATATCATCCAGTGATAAACCATTATGCCCTATTTCATCTGACAGAACATTAGAAAAATCAAGCCTTATCACCTTTGCCTCTCCTTTTTAGAAAAACAAGCAATTATAATAACCAGCACAACTGATAGAAAAACTATAAGTGCAAGAACCTTTGTAAGTTTAAATGCCATAACAACTAAAATAGCCAGAGCAAGTAAAAAATAAACTCTCCAGCTCAAAAGCTCTGCCTCCTTGCATGAAGATATGCTTCTTTAACTGAAACAATCAGGATAACAATAAATCCTGTAAGTAATCCCGTGATATTAAACCATCCATGCATTGCAATAAACCAGAGAAACACAAAAATTGCACCGAGTTTAAGATAACTCAATCCAACAACAGCAAGCTGAAAAACTGGTTTGCCAAAAAACTTTTTAACAGCCCATGAAAGCTCTTTTATGCTCAGCCAGCTTATAAAACCGCCGATAATAACATTAAATGCAACCATCTTATTACCTGAGATAAGCCAGCTCAGTGCTGCAAGAGCTGGAACAACAATTAAAGTCTGTTTATTTATCTTCTTCGCTACTGTCTTGTCCACCGGTTTTCTCCGCCTTTTTCACAAATCTGAATATCTCTCTTATCCCTGCAACAAAACCAGCCATAAGAAAAATTAAGGAAAAAAGGGGGAAACTGTGAATAAAACTATCAATTAAATACCCAATAGCAATTCCGATAAGAACACATAAAACAAAGTTGATTCCGAGGACAGATGCCTCAAGGAGTCCTTTTATAAAAGGTTTTTTTGTCTTTTCTTCATTCACCAGTCAGCCCCACAATCTGATAATACAAAGTCTTTAACAAAAGTTGCAACTTCTTTGTAAAAATCCGTATTTGCAGTTTCATATAATTCATCACACAATAAAGGAATCCATTCACAGAGTCTGCTTAAAAAATCAATCTCAAGGTCTCTGAGATTCTGCTCAATCAAATAGCTCATAAAAAGCAGTTCCATTGATATATGATCAGGCGGAAGGTCAAACTCTTCCTCAATTGCAACACCAGCTGTCCAGTAAAAATGCTGAACATCGCTCTGTCTGTAAAAAGACTCACAATTTGGAAGATTTCCTTGTGTAAAAAGATAGATAAAATCCTCACATATTTCTTCATAAGTATCCTTTATCTGAATGCCTGCAAATCTCTCAAATTCTTCAACAAGCTCAATATCGGGTATATTCATAAAAATGTATGCAAAAAGCCTGTATGCTTCTGCTCTTTCCTGTTTGTTATCAGGATCAAAAAAAATCATAACTCTTTAAATGTTTTATATGCTACCCTGACTGTTTTTTCTATATCACTGTCAGTGTGTGCCAGAGAGATAAATCCAGCCTCAAACTGTGAGGGTGCTATGTATACTCCTTTTTGAAGCATCCCCATAAAAAATCTTTTAAACTTCTCTGTATCTGAATTTTTTGCAGTCTTTGCATCAACAACTTCCTTATCTGTAAAATATGTGCAGAAAATTGTTCCAGCTCTGTAAAATTTAACATTAACTGCTGCCCTGAAAGCAGCATCCTTAAGCCCTTCCTCAAGGTGATTCATTTTACTTTCAAGTTCTTTATATGTTTCAGGTCTTGAAAGAATTTTAAGTGTCTCAATCCCGGCTGTCATTGCAATTGGATTTCCTGAAAGCGTTCCTGCCTGATAAACTCTTCCTTCAGGTGCAACAAGACTCATTATCTCCTTTTTGCCTCCATAAGCACCAACAGGAAGACCCCCTCCTATAACTTTTCCAAGACATGTAAGATCAGGTTTAATTCTGTAAAACTGCTGTGCTCCTCCAAAAGAAACCCTGAATCCTGTCATGACCTCATCAAAAATCAAAACAATTCCGTATTTGTCAGTTTCCCTCCTCAATACTTCAAGAAAATCCTCCCTGGGCAGGATGCATCCCATATTTCCGACAACTGGCTCAACTATAACACATGCTATATCCTTCCAGTGTTTCTTTACCGTGCTTTTAAATGTAGCTGTGTCATTGAATGGAAGAATAATTGTTTCTGAAATATATGAAAGAGGCACTCCAAGACTGTCAGGCACTCCAAATGTGGCTCCTCCAGAACCTGCAGAAACAAGCAATCCATCAACATGACCATGATAGCATCCTTCAAATTTTATCACCTTATTCCTTTTTGTAAATCCCCTTGCCAGTCTTATAGCTGACATAGTTGCTTCTGTTCCTGAGTTAACCATTCTGAGCTTTTCTATTGATGGAAATGCTTTTTTTACCAGAGTTGCAAGCTCTATTTCAAGAGGAGTTGGTGCTCCATAGCTTGTACCATTTTCCACAGCTTTTTTCAATGCTCTGACAACCTGTGGATGAGCGTGCCCCAGAATCAAAGGACCCCATGAAAGAACATAATCTATATATTGATTTCCATCAACATCATAAATCTTTGACCCTTTTGCTCTGGCTATAAATAAAGGATTTCCACCAACCGCTTTAAATGCTCTTACAGGGCTGTTCACTCCACCTGGCATCAGTGAAACAGCTTTTTTATAAAGTCTGAGGGATTTTTCTGTTTTCATAATAACCTCCTGAACTATTTCAATAAAAATAACAGAAAAAAATACAAAATCGCAAATTGTGTTATAATATTGCATGCTAAAGAAAGCACTTGTTGTGGATGACAATGAATTTGTCAGGGAAACTATAAAAGAAATGCTTGAATTCTTCGGTTTTGATGTGGCTGTTACTGAAAATGGAGAAGATGCTGTTAAAGAATATATCTCATCAGCAAAATTAAATCAGCCCTTTGACATAGTTTTTATAGACCTTGTCCTTCCCGGGATGAATGGAAAAGAGGTTCTGAAAAGGCTTAAGGAGATTGACCCTGAGGTAAAAGCTGTTATATCAAGTGGATATCAAGACGATCCAGCAATCAGGGAATATGAGAGGCTGGGATTCAAGGGTTTTCTTAACAAACCCTATACACTTGATGAACTCAAAAAGATTTTAGAAAGTCTTAATCTTGTATAAAGTTATACTTTCTATTAACATTTTGATATAATTTTATCATGGCAAGAATAGATGCCTTCTTTAAACTGATGCTTGAAAACAAAGCAAGTGATCTTCACCTTGTTGCAGGAAGTCAGCCAGTTTTAAGAATTCATGGAGAGCTTGTCAGGGTTCAGTATAAGGTTCTTGATAATGAAGAACTAAGAAAACTCCTTTATGAGATAACTCCAGAAGAAAAAATAAAAATTTTTGAAGAAACAGGAGATCTTGATTTCGCACATGAAATTCCGGGAGTTGCCCGTTTCCGTGTTAACTATTTCATGCACAAAGAAGGAATAGGTGCAGCATTCAGGCATATACCAAATGAGATAAAAACAATTGATCAGCTCGGACTTCCTGAGGTTCTGAAAAAGTTTGCAATGTTAAAAAATGGAATAGTCCTTGTTACAGGACCAACAGGTTCAGGAAAATCAACAACCCTTGCAGCAATTATTGATTATGCAAACACAAACAGAAAGGAAAGAATAATAACAATTGAAGATCCGATTGAGTTTGTTCATCCGAATAAGGGATGTGTTATTTCATACAGGGAGGTAGGAAGCCATACAGAATCATTTGCAAAAGCATTGAGAGCTGCCTTAAGGGAGGACCCTGACATTATTCTTGTTGGTGAGATGAGAGATATTGAAACAATTCAACTTGCACTTGAAGCAGCTGCAACAGGGCATCTTGTTTTTAGCACCCTTCATACCTCATCAGCAATAAAAACAGTTGACAGAATTATAGATGTTTTTCCACATGAACAACAGGCGCAGGTAAGAACCTCGCTTAGTGAGTCTCTGAGAGCTGTTGTTGCTCAGACTCTTCTCAGAAGAGCGGATGGTAAGGGTAGAGTTGCTGCATGCGAGATTCTTATTAATACCTATGCAGTTTCAAATTTAATAAGAGAGGGTAAAACACATCAGATACTTTCAATAATGCAAACGAGTAAAAAAATAGGAATGCAGACAATGGATGATACCTTGCTACAGCTTCTTCAGGAAGGAAAAATAACAGCAGAGGATGCTTATGAAAGGGCAACAGACAAACAGAAGTTTGCAAAATTTCTTAAAGAACTACCACAGGAAGCTGCTGTATGAGAAAACAGGAACTTGACTTTATCCTTGACAGAATCTGCGATGCTTACCCTGATTTATCAGATATTGTTTTTACTGTTGGAAGGCCCTTTCAGGCACTTCACTGGGGTGAGTTAAAACCTGTTCATCTCAAAGAAGTTCCTGTTGATGTGCTTATCCCCTTTCATACAGAAACAATATCTTTATTATTAATGAACAATCAGCGTAGACTTGTAGAAAATCTTATAAAAGATGGTTACTGTGACACAAGTTACAGCATACAAAAAGCAAGATTTAGGGTAAATATTTTTTCCCAGAGAGGAAACTACTCAATAGTTATGAGAAAGCTTCCGATGAAGATACCAACAGTTGAGGAACTCAATCTCCCTCCAATTGTTAAGGAAATAGCAAAGGAAAAAAACGGGCTTGTTCTTGTCACAGGTGCAACTGGTTCTGGCAAATCCTCCACTCTTGCAGCAATACTGAATATCATAAATGAGACAAGAGCATGCCATGTAATAACACTTGAAGATCCTGTTGAGTTTGTTCATTCCCATAAAAAAGCTACATTTAATCAAAGGGAACTCGGAATAGACTTTTCAAATTTTGCAGATGGTCTGAGGGCGGCATTAAGGCAGGCTCCGCATGTAATACTTGTTGGAGAAATCAGAGACAGAGAAACTCTTGAGATTGCGATGATGGCAGCAGAAACAGGACATCTTGTGCTTAGCACACTGCATACAACAGATGCTGGACAGACAATAGGAAGAATGATAGGAATGTTTCCACCAGAGGATGAAAGCTATATAAGATTGAGGGTTGCCGATACATTGAAGTGGGTTTTAAGTCAGAGGCTTCTTCCAAGAGCTGACAGGGGAAGGATTGCAGCAACGGAAATAATGAGAAATACTCTCAGGATAAGAGAATTAATCATAACTGGTGAGACTGCTGATAAAAGCTTTTATGATGTTATAGAAACTTCACAGGCTCAGGGCATGCATACATTTGACCAAGCAATACTTAAGCTTTATACAGAGGGTATTATCACGGAGGAAACAGCTATTGCATTTGCTTCAAGAAGATCTAAAGTAATCATGGAGATAGACAGAATAAAGGCTCAGAGAGGAGAAAAAACAACGGATATAGAAGGACTCAAGCTTGATATTGATTATCATAAAAGGACAAAATAATGCCAAAAGCAGTTATATGTGAAAATAACACAGATATTCAGAAAGCTCTATCTGATTACCTAAAATCAGTGGGGTTTGAATGTCTTACTCCTTCAGGTATTGAAGAAGCAATCTCCATGAGCAATCTTGAAGATGTTTCTTTAGTTGTTGTGAATGAAAAATACTCTAAATTAATCAATGAAATTTCATACCTGCCAATGTATCGCAGAAGAGACATTATTCTGATTTTAATAAGCAGCTCAATTCCAACAATGGACAGGCTTTCTGCATTTGCACTGGGAGTGAATGCTATTGTAAACATAAAAGACCTGAATAATTTCCCCGCTTTTTTTAAAAGGGCATATAATGAATATCAGAAAAACTACAAAATCTTCAGGGAACTTTTTGTAAAATAGCTTCTCTGCCTTATAACTTCATAAACAAAAAGAGCAGTTGCCACAGAAACATTTAATGAATTAACCATGCCCTTCATCGGAATACTTACAACATCTTCACAGAAAGAAAGAACACTCTGTCTTATTCCTCCTCCTTCAGAGCCTATTATCAACGCAACTGGTTGAGTCAGATCAGTTTCCCACAGTAAGTTTTTACCTTTAGCTTCAGCGCCAATAATTTTAATGCCATTGTCCTTCAGTGCCCTGATTGCATATTTAATATTATTAATCTCAACAAGATTGACATGCCATACAGCACCTGATGAAGCCTTCCAGACAGAGGGCACAACTCCTGCAGAGCGCCTTTTTTGATACACTACAGCATGAACTCCTGCAGCATCAGCTGTTCTCAGAATTGCGCCAAAGTTTTGAGGATCTTCAATAAGGTCAAGAATTAAAAAAAATGCTGGCTCATTTCTTTTGTCAGGAATGCTTAAAGCCTCTTGAAGGTTTATTGTTTTTTTTGGTTTTACTTTAGCCAGAACTCCCTGATGCACTCCTTTCGCAATATTGTCAATGAATGAATCATCAACAATCTTTACAGGAATGGAGTTTTCATCTGCAAGAGCCATAATATTTTTAAGCCCTGAAACCCTCTTTTTTGATATATATATTTCTTTCAGAGCGTCCTTTACCTTGAAAGCTTCCTGAACAGGATTTATACCATAAATATAAATCAACCTATCTTTACCTTCCATACTGTCCTGTCAGGTTTATCCTCAAGAATTATTCCTTTTTTAAGAAGCTCTGCCCTGATACTGTCAGCTTTCTGCCAGTCCCTGTTTTTTCTTGCCATAGCTCTCTCAGCAATGAGTCTTTCAATATCTTCTTCGCTGAGCTCTATTTTCTTTATCTTAAGAAGCTCCCTGTACCACTCAATTGGCTGTCTTTGAAAAAGATTGAGAACCTTACCAATTCGTCTCAGTTCTTCCTCTGCTTTCCTTAAAAAGGCGATATCCTTTTGTTCTGATGGTTTTCTATCCATAAATCTGTTAATCTCCTTTATAAACTCAAAAATAACACCAAGAGCTCTGGCTGTATTGAAGTCTTCATCCATAGCCTGCTCAAACTCCCTTTTAAGAGATTCAATAAGTGATTGTGTCTCTAAAAATACTTCAGCTTTTTTATTTTTATCTATGCAGGATGAAACCAAATCTTCAATTCTCATAAAGGTGCTGTAAACTCTGTCCAGAGTTGCCTCAGCCTCCTTTATGTATTCATCAGCAAACTCCACAGGACTTCTGTAATGACTTGAAAGAAGAAAAAGCCTCAATGCTTCAGCATCATAAAGCTCAAGCAAATCCCTTATATTTAAAACATTCCCGAGAGATTTTGACATCTTCTCCTTATTTATTGTTACAAATCCATTATGAATCCAGTATTTTGCAAATGACTTTCCTGTATATGCCTCTGACTGAGCAATCTCATTTTCATGATGGGGGAAAATTAAATCAGCGCCTCCTCCATGAATATCAAGGGTTTCACCAATGTGTTTCAGGCTCATAGCAGAACATTCAATATGCCACCCCGGTCTGCCTTTACCCCATGGAGAATCCCACCACGGCTCACCAGGCTTTGATGCCTTCCATAGGGCAAAATCAAGAGGATTTCTCTTTCTTTCATCAACCTCAACTCTTGCTCCTGCAGACAGTTCCTCAATATTTTTCTTTGAAAGTTTTCCATAACCTGAAAATTTTTCAACTGAGAAGTAAACACTGCTTGCATCATTTTCTTTTATTTCATAAGCATATCCTTTTTCAATTAAACCCTGAATTATTTTTATCATTTCCTCAATATGCTCTGTTGCCTTTGGCTCAACATCAGCTCTCATAACTCCAAGCCTGTCCATGTCAATGTAATATTCCTCTGTATATTTCTTGGCTATTTCATTCCATGGAATTCCTTCCTTCCGTGCCCTGTTAATTATTTTGTCATCAATATCTGTAAAATTTCTTATAAACTTAACCTCATAGCCCTTATACCTGAGGTATCTGACAATAACATCAAATACAACAGCGCTTCTTGCATGACCAATATGGCAGAGGTCATAAACTGTGACCCCACATACATACATGCCAACTTTCATGTCATTGACTGGCTCAAAATCTTCAACTCTGCCACTTAGTGTGTTAAAAACTTTCATCATGCCTCCCACAAGCAGTTTAGAGTATTTTATAATTAATCATGGGAATTTGCAAAATCTGTAACACTGAATCCTCTTATATTTCAAGCCCTCTAAGTATCTGTTTACAGTGTATCAGAAGGAATCCTTCTGAAAGTATTGCTGTAGCAATGCAAACTCATGAAAAAAGCAGAACTGCTTATGGACTGCCACCTTTCCCTCCCAGCGCAGAAACAGGAATTCAATGCAGAATATGCGTTAATGAATGTAGAATTCCTGAAGGACATTACGGTTACTGCGGGTTAAGGAAGAATGAAGCGGGAAAGTTAATAACACCTGCTTACAATCAGGGTAAACTCAGCTGGTATCTTGACCCTTTGCCAACAAACTGTGTTGCAGACTGGGTATGTCCTGCAGGCACTGGTTCAGGTTATCCAGATTTTGCATACACCCCCGGACCTGAATACGGTTATTACAATCTTGCAGTATTCTTTCATGCCTGCTCCTTCAATTGTCTTTACTGTCAGAACTGGCATTTTAAAGAAGAAACATTTAAACCAAAATCAGAAACAGTTGACAATTTACTGAAAAGTCTCACTCCATCTGTTTCATGTATATGCTACTTTGGAGGAGATCCTTCTGCTCAGATAATATTCGGGCTTCATGCATCAAAAAAAGCTTTAAAAGAAAAAAAGGGGGAAATAATGAGAATTTGCTGGGAAACAAATGGCTCTGTGAACAGGGCATATCTTGTAAAAATGATTGAACTCAGCCTTGTCTCAGGAGGATGTATAAAGTTTGACATCAAAGCATGGGATGAAAATCTTCATATAGCTCTTACAGGAGTTTCAAACAAAAGAACTCTTGAAAACTTTGAGTTTGCATCAAGATACATATCAGAAAGACCTCTGCCTCCGCTTGTTGTGGCAAGCACCCTTCTTGTTCCAGGATATATTGATGTTAAGGAAGTTGAAGATATAGCAAAGTTTATTGCTTCTCTTAATTCTGAAATTCCATACAGACTTCTTGCCTTTTATCCTCATTTTTACATGAATGATCTTCCGCTGACATCAAAAAAACTTGCCTATGACTGTTATTCTGTAGCTAAGGATGCGGGATTAAGAAATGTTTCAATCGGAAATATTCATTTACTAAGATAGTCATTCAAATCTTTCAGAGTCTGTATGGGGGAGAAAGAGAGCGGAAATATATTCATCCATGAACATTTTTGAACGCGACAGATCAATGTATGTCATTCTATCTGCAATGCTTTCAGCTTCCTGCCTCAATTCAGTACTTAAAAGAGTTAAAACTGCACCTGACAGGGAAGCATTTCCTATAAAACTGAATTTATCCTCTGAAAGATTTGGCAGCATACCAATTCTTATAGCTTTCTTCACATTCAAAAATTCTCCAAAGCCTCCTGCAATATATACTTTTTTTATGTCTTTTTCTTTAATTCCCACTTCATTTAAAAGAGTTGAGATTCCAGCGTAAATCGCTGCTTTTGCACGAATAATGTTATCAATGTCTGATTGACAGATGTAACAGTTTTCAGTAATAAAAAATGCTGTCTCATAATCAATAATTTTTATCCATCTGGAGCTTTCCATGAGAAGTTTTCCCTTTCTGTCAACAACCCCGCTTGAGAAAAGTTCTGAGACAATATCTATCATTCCTGAGCCACATATTCCAGCTGGTTTTGTCTCTCCAATTACCCTTATCTCAAATTTATCAGTTTCTGCGTTATAGCTGAATGCTTCCACAGCTCCAGTTGTAGCTCTCATTCCGCATTTTATTCCACTTCCTTCAAAGCATGGTCCAGCTGATGTTGATGCTGTAACGAGCCATTCCCTATTTCCAATAACAATCTCTCCATTTGTGCCGATATCTATAAATAAAGAAAGCTCATCATTCATGTACATTCCTGATGCAAGAACACCTCCTACAATATCACCTCCAACATAACCTGCAACTGACGGCAGCGTATATACTGGTATTTCTGGCTCTGAAAGAAGTTCTGCATCTGATGCTTTCCATAAGGGATAGTGGTTAATTGCTGGAGTATAAGGCTCATGTCTTATGTATTCAGGATTTATTCCCCAGAAAATGTGCATCATTGTTGTATTTCCGGCAAGACTGAAATAAAAAATTTTACAATTTTTATGCCTTATAGAAATTGCATTAATGAGTGCATTTACATCATCAACAACGCATTTTCTTAAAATTTTAAGCCCTTCAGGATTCTGTGATGCATAAATAATTCTTGTAATTACATCATCTCCGTATGCAATCTGGGAGTTATAACATGTTGTTGTTCCAACTATTCTGCCATTTTCAAGATCAACCAGTGCACATGCAATTGTTGTTGTTCCAATATCAATGGCAGCACCGTAAAGAATTGAATCTGTAAAATCAATAACTTCACCATCTGCCACAGTGACTGCTGTCTGCCATTTTTTATTCCTTAAAATCTCTGGTAATTCTGTAATAAGTCTCCTTGATATTGAAATTTTTCCAACTGCCTGTTTTATTCTTTCAAAGTCAGCCTGAGAATCCTCAATTGATGGCTGTCTCAGTTTTAGATGAATTTTTTTAACTGAAGGATTTAATTGTTTTTCTTTAAAATGCTTCTCAATAATATCAATGTATGCTTTTGAAATTCTTTCTGAAACAGTAATTAACTTTTCAGGAATCTCAATAAAAATGTCACTCTCAGGATAGCTCTGACATGCAAGAATATAACCTTTAGCCCTTTCCTGCTCTGTGATTGAGAAGAATACCTCTGTTTTTATCTTTCCTTCAATAACTCTGATTTTACATCTCCCACAAACTCCCTTACCACCGCAGGATGCTTGAAGATATATTCCAGAGTTCTGAAGGCTTTCCAAAATGCTCTCACCATGAGAATATAAAGTTTCACCATGATTTGTCCTTATTTTAAACATGATTTAAAATTATAGCATGAAAGCTCTCATTTATCGGATGGGAGGTCTCGGTGATAGCCTTCTTGTATATCCTGTAATTGAAATACTCAAAAAAATGGGATATAAGGTAACTGTCTGGGGAAATCCTGAGTATTTCAGGCTTGCTCAGATAGCTGGCTACTGTGATACTGTCATCTTTTATCAACCCCGGGCAGATTTTGATCTGAAAATATTTTTTACAAAAAATAGAGAATTTTTTGAACAAGACAAAAATTCAGTTTTTGTTGATCCTATACCTCAGGAAAAAATCTGGATTGTGGAGCACTATCTTAAAAGCCTTAAATTTGAAAATGAAAAGTTTTCACAAACACTAACTCTTGGTTTTTCAGAACAAAAGTGTGCTAAGCTGTGCATTATTCATCCTGGAAGTGGTTCAAAAAAGAAAAATCTTGAGATAAATTTTTTCTATGAGGCTGAAGAGATTATTAAAAGCTATGGTTTCAATGTTTTATACTTAATAGGACCTGCAGAGAAAGATTTTTCAAAATTTTTTAAAAACTCAGTTTATCTTCAGGAACCTGTTGAAATAGCAAAAACCATTCTCAGAGCATCCCTTTACATGGGCTCTGACAGTGGAGTGAGTCATCTCAGCAGCTACCTCGGAGTTCCTTCAATAGTAATCTTTGGACCAACAGACCCGGCAGTCTGGCATCCAGTTGGTGAAAAGCTCTGGATACTGAGGAATAATAGCTGTCCTCCCTGTTTTCCTGATATCTGTCCTGAAAGAAGGTGTCTACAAAAAGATTACTTAATCGCTAAACTCAGGCAGATTTTAAAAAATTTATGTTACAGGCATTATCTCAATGATTCTTTCAATTATCCTTGAAAAAGCCTTTGAGGTTTCACTTTCCGGACAGCTAATTATAAGTGGCTTGCCTTCGTCTCCTGCCTGAACTATAGCTGTATCAATTGGTATCCTGCCAAGAAATGGCACATTGTATTCCTCTGCAAGCTTTTCAGCTCCTCCTGTTTTAAATATATCAACAGTATTTCCGCAGTGAGGGCATACAAAACCACTCATATTTTCAATTATTCCAAGTACTGGAATTTTATAATCCGTGCAGAATTTTATTGCTCTTCTGACATCTGCAAGGGCAACATCCTGAGGCGTTGAAACAATAATAGCTGAATCAACCCTGTCTAAAAGCTGAATAATTGACAGTATCTCATCTCCTGTGCCCGGGGGTGAGTCAACAATAAGATAGTCAGTTTCTCCCCAGCGAACATCACACAAAAACTGTTCTATCATTCTGTGTTTTAGAGGACCCCTCCATGCAACAGGAGTATCTTTACTTTCAAGAAAAAACCCTATTGATATTGTCTGTAAATTGTCATAAATTTTTAATGGAAAAATTCCCATGTCAGTGACCAGAGGAGTAATTCCCTGAAGTCCCAACATATTTGGAATATTAGGTCCGTGAATATCAATATCAAGAAGTCCAACTTTATAACCTTTTCTTGAAAGTCCCGCAGCCACATTTGTTGAAATAGTGCTTTTACCAACTCCTCCTTTACCTGAAAGCACAACAATTTTTCTCTTAATGAGAGAAACTGTTAATTTTATTGAAAGCTCCTTTCTGATTTCCTGCCTTTCATCACATGAGGTGCATTTCTGTTTTTCCTCTGCCACCTTTAACCCTCCTCTTTTTTATTTATATTTTAGTGAATTTTAATAGATTTATCAAATGTTTTGAATGCTGTTGAAAAAAATGGGAGGAGCTTTTATCTCCTCCCGCCTGCAGATGTGCTAAATTCAACCATAAACATTCATAAATAGGCATACCATATTCCAGTATATCTTCTGCTTCTTGATGTTTTCTTTCGTTCCATAGATACTCCACATTTAGGACATCTTTCCTCAAAACATGGTATACCTCTTCTGTGCGGTATTATTGTTCCACAGTTATAGCATATACATTCACTTACAGAACCAATTCTTCTACGTTTCCTCCTCACTCCTGAACACTGTCCTTTACCTCTGTCTTGTTTGCATTCATGCTGCATTTTTTTCTCCTTTCAGTGCTTGCAACGATGACGTCTATGTCCTTTATGCTCACAGAGGCTTTCTCCAGGACTCAAACTTCCAACTACAAATTTATTCAGAACTTCATCAACTGCTCCTGCAACACCAACAATTACTTTAATCCCTGAAGATTGAAGATTCATCATAGCATTAGTCCCCATGCCACCTGCTATAACACAGTCAACATTCTGGTTTCTTAAAAACCTTGGGACAGCACCTGGTTGATGTGCTTTATGTCCAAGATTTTCAACAAAAACTTTTTTAACAATGTTTCCATTTTCAATATCAACAATGAGAAATCCTGAGCATTTTCCAAAATGTTGAGCCACAAAGCCATTGTCTGTTGCTATTGCTACTTTCATTTTTTTATCTCCTAACTGCCAAAAACTGTTGGAGGTGCATACGGATGACTTCCTTCAATAACTTCCACACCAGCCTTTTCCTTGACTGCTGCGACAATATCATCTTTTCTTGGACAAAACTTCATTATGCATGTTCCAATATGAACTGCATCAACATTTTCCTTAAGGGCACTGAGATGCATTTTTAAAAGTGCAAGACTGCATATAACTCTTGTTTTATTACCCTCGCAACCACCACAGCTCATTATTCCAACAATTGCAGCATCATCACTTTTATACCGTTCAAATTCTCCTTCTTTACGACTGAAAGCAACAAGACATTTTGCATCACCCGGGCAAAGATTCTGATCACTGATCATTGTACATTTAAGAATTACAATCTTTTTCATGCCTGTCCTCCTGTTTTATTTTTCCTATACTAATGAAAACCATTCTCAATTGTCAAGAAAATTTTTTAATATTGTTTAAAAAAAGATTATGCGTTATAATAAAAAAATTATTGAAGAGGGGTTTTTATGCCATTTGGAGGATGGGGCTGCAGGGGGCTTTTTAAAGAGTGTGGGCTGAAATGGACACAGACAAGGCAGGCAATAATTGATATTCTCACATCCAAAAAGGGGCATCTAAGTGCTGAGGAAATCTTTCTTGAAGTAAGGAAAAAACTTCCTGGAATAGGTCTTGCAACTGTTTACAGAACCCTTGAAATTCTCACACATCTCGGTATTGTAAGGGAGTTTGACTTTAAGGATGGCAGGGCACGCTATGAATTCATCGGAGGCAAAGATGGGATTGAGCATTATCATCTTGTCTGCAGAATCTGTGGCAGAATAATTGATTATGAAATAGAACCTGAAAAGGAAACCGATCCAATTAAAGAATTCAAAAATTTTCTATCTGAAAAATTTAAATTTTCAATAGAACGATCAGATATACAGTTTTTTGGACTCTGTGAAAGATGCAAGGCTCTGTCCGAAAAATAGAGGGTTTTACCGAAAAATAAAAGCAGAGATGGCTGCTCCTACAACTACAACATAAAAAATGCTGATTCTTTTAAAAAGACAGAGAAAGCTTATTAAAACCATTATCAGCTTTACCCAGTCCCAGCTTACAGCTTGTGTAAACTTTAAGGTGGCAAAAAGCAAAAGTGCTGAGAAGGATGCAAGAACTCCTTTTTTAGCCCTGATAAATATTTTTGAGTTCTTTATTCTATCTGAAGCCTCATAAACAGATGCCATTATTAAAAAGGAAGGGGTAAACACAGACACAGTTGCAACTATAGCACCCTGTATACCCTTAAGAAGATATCCAACAAATGTTGCTGTTATTACAATTGGTCCAGGAGTTATCTGTCCAAGTGCTATTCCATTCATGAATGCTTCTGCATCAATCCATCTGAGCTTTTCCACAACTTCATGCAACATTAATGGCACAGATGCGTAACCACCTCCAAATGCAAAAAGGTCTATCTTCATCATAACAACTGCAAGATTAAAAAGAGTTCTATCAAAAATAAAAAGCAAGAATACACATGAAATAACAGTTATAAAAAGAATGCCAAGACCTAAAAAGTTAACAGGCTTTGGGCTTTTTTCCTTTATTGACTCGTCTCTGAAAATTAACTGTGAAACAAGAAAGCAAAATATTATGATCAGAAATGGATTGAGCCCTAAAATAAAAAGAAAAAAGGAAACAAGGGCAATGAAAATTTCACTCTTTGACTTTATCGGTTTTGCAAAGCTTATTAATGCATTGGCAACAATTGCTACAACTATAACCTGTAAGCCTGTGAAAACAGAAATAACATGTGAAACTGAATAACTCTTCACATACAAAACAGACAACAAAAGCATAATTATAAAGGCTGGCAGACCGAATCCGATAAAGCCTGCCATTCCTCCAAGAATTCCCCTTTTTTTCAGCCCCACATAAGCTGCAACCTGTATTGCAGTTGCACCGGGAATTGCCTGAGCAAGAGCAACTCCTTCCTGAAATGTTTTTTCATCAAGCCATTGTTTTTTTTCAACAGTAAGCTCCTTAATGTAAGCAACCATAGCTGGTCCACCAAATGCTGTGAACCCGAGTTTAAGAAAAGAAAGAAATAGAGTTATTATCATTCAGCTTAATTTTTTATTGGCAGTGTCCCGCAGCAGTTCCTGAGAAAGTACCCTGTCCA
>Ga0185342_1000239_pt1 | contig 30570 bp, 25 predicted proteins | sample ConPoolayeEmetaG_FD_128045 | JGI IMG/M metagenome (GOLD analysis project Ga0185342, IMG submission 128045) | Hot spring microbial mat communities from California, USA to study Microbial Dark Matter (Phase II) - Cone Pool mat layer E metaG... ... | reverse complement strand
GAAATGAAGCGCAATGCGGCGCGTCTGGCCGAGGCGACGAAGGTTATCAGCGTCGGCAAAATATCCGGCGCCGTCGGCACCTATGCCACGGTGCCGCCTGAAATCGAGGAAAAAGCCTGCGCCCGCCTGGGTCTTACGCCGGCACCCGTCTCCAACCAGGTCATCCAGCGTGACCGCCACGCCCAGTTCGTCACCACCCTGGCCATTATCGGCGCCTCCCTCGAAAAGTTCGCTACCGAAATCCGCGCCCTTCAGAAGACCGAGGTTCTCGAGGCTGAAGAACCGTTCGACCCCGGGCAGACCGGCTCATCGGCTATGCCGCACAAGCGCAACCCGGAGCTATGCGAGCGCATCTGCGGCCTGGCCCGGCTCCTCCGGGGCTATGCCGTTACAGCCATGGAAAACGTCGCCCTATGGCACGAACGAGACATCAGCCATTCTTCCACGGAGCGCGTTATCCTGGCCGATGCCTGCCTCGTTCTTGACTATGCTCTCTCTATCTTCACCGGCGTCATAAAGGGACTCAACGTCTATCCTGAAAACATGCGGCGTAATCTGGAAATCACCCAGGGCCTCGTCTTTTCACAGAGAGTGCTTCTGGCGCTTGTCGAGAAGGGACTCAAACGAGAACAGGCTTATGAGCTTGTCCAGCGCAACGCCATGAAAGCCTGGAAGGAGCGGGTGCCATTTCTCGGTCTCCTCAAGGCTGACCACGATGTCACCGCCCGCCTTAAAGCAAAGGAGCTTGAAGCCCTTTTCGACTATAATTTCTACCTCAAGCACATTGATGAAATCTTTGCCCGGCTTGGCCTGGGCGAGAACAAAGGCCGGAAATGACTGTTATTGTCGAAACAAATCTAAGCCTTCCTTTATTCGGCCGCGGCAAGGTGCGCGATACCTACGACCTCGGCGACAGACTGCTGATTATCGCCACTGACCGTATTTCAGCCTTCGATTTCGTCCTGCCCAACGGCATCCCCGATAAAGGCGCCGTACTCAACCAGCTTTCCGCCTTCTGGTTCGAAAAGACGGCACATATCATACCCAATCACGTGGTCAAAGTCGTCACCAGCCCCTCAATGCTGGCGGAACTGGCGCCATCGGAGACACCCTCTCCTAATTACCTAATCGGCCGCGCCATGATTGTCAGAAAAGCGGAGCGCATTCCCGTTGAATGTGTTGTCCGCGGTTACATTTCCGGCTCGGCCTGGGCCGAGTACAAATCCAAGGGGACCGTGTCAGGCATGGCCATGCCGCCAGACCTCAAAGAGAGCCAGCAGTTAGCCCAGCCACTATTCACACCGACCACCAAGGCTGATGCTGGACACGACGAGCCACTTACGCCGGAGCAGATGGATAAACTGGTCGGCAAAAAGCTTGCGGCCGACCTCAAGAAAGCAGCTATCTCTGTCTATGAATTTGCCCTCAACTACGCCAGACAGCGCGGCATTATCATCGCCGATACCAAGTTCGAGTTTGGCCTTATCGACGGCAGACTAAGCCTGATTGACGAACTTCTGACACCCGATTCCAGCCGTTTCTGGGACGTTGCCCAGTACAGGGTCGGAATATCACCTCCCAGCTTCGACAAACAGCCGGTGCGCGACTGGCTCGTCGCCTCCGGCTGGAACAAGGAGCCCCCCGCCCCCACGCTGCCACCGGACGTAGTCAAGGCCACCACGCAGAGATACCGTGAGGCCTTCCGCCGGCTGACCGGAAAGGAACTGGTGACTTAAAATGTTTCTTGCCAGGTGCTACATCACCCTCAAGCCGACCGTGAACGACCCTCAAGGCCTCACCATCAGAGGCGCCCTGCACAACCTCGGCTTCCAGACCGTGACCAGCGTCCGCGCCGGTAAATACATCGAGGTACGCCTTCAGGAGAACGATGAGGCCCGAGCGCGGGAGCAGGTAACTGAAATGTGCCGCAAGCTGCTGGCAAACACAGTTATCGAGAACTTCCGCTTCGAGCTGGAGAGGGCCGCCGAGTAGTAGCCCGCCTATTGAAGCCGTCGGACGCTGCCCAGGGTTAAGACACCGGCCAGCATGATGAGAAAAACGATACCGCCGCTGATGGCCACGGCGGTGGATACTCCTATAACCTCGGAGAGCGCGCCGACTGGCAATATACCAAGCGGCTGGAAACCGCTAATCGTTATATAGACGCTCATGACCCTGCCCCTGATGGCGTCGGTGACGTTCATCTGGATGAGGGTGCTGCTCGTCGCCAGATACGAGGCGCTGGAAATACCCACCAGCACCAGAAAGCCGAGTGCCGCTCCGAACGATTGCAGACTGGCGAAGACCGCCAGAGTCACGCCGTAGCCCATGCCCGCCAGAAGGAGGAGCAGTCCCTTCTTCCTGAAGTTGCCCAGTGATGCCACACCCAGGGAACCTGCCATAGCACCAATTCCGAGCATCGCCACCAGGAAACCGTAGCCCATCGCCTCGACTCCCAGCCGCTCGGCAAAAGCCGGCATGAAGTTCTGGAAAGGCATGGCGATGAACAGAAGCACAAACTCAAGGGCGATGAGAATCATGACCGGACGGTTCTCCCAGACGTATCTGAGTCCTTCGGCCATGAACTCCCACAGCGGGCCTCGCCCGGTCGTTTTATACCCCGTCTTCGGCAGGGTCCACAACACGCCGATGGCGATGAAGTAGCACGCTGCCGCCGCGTAGTAGACCCCGGCAGTCCCCACCGTTCCTATCATAATTCCCGCCAGCGCCGGCCCGGCGACGCGGCTGAGGTTGAACCCACCGTTGTTCAGCGCGATGGCGTTAAGCATCAACTCTGACGGCACCAGCTCGGGGATAATCGCCAGGTTAGCCGATATGCTGAAAGCATATCCGAACCCGAGGAGCACACCGGCAGCCACAAGGTGCCAGTACTCAATCAGTCCTGTGGCAATCAGAGTTGCTACCGCGAAGGTAATCAGGCTTATCCATAGCCGGCTCCAGATGAGAACCGCCCTCTTAGACATACGGTCGGCGGCAACACCGCCAAAAATCGAAAAAAGCACCACCGGCCCTGCCCACGCTGTCGCCACCACTCCCAGTTTGAACGGTGAGTGCGTCAATTCATAAGCCAGCCAGGCTGCGGCCAGTGACTGCAACTGGACACCAAAGTATATAGCCAGCAACCCCAGCCAGAAGCTGCGGAAACCCTTGACTTTGAGGGCGGAAAATGTCCCCAGATTTCCAAGCCAGGCCATAGCGGTGGCGGGTTTCATCAAACGCTCCCGTGCTCTGCCCGTCCATAAACACGGACAAAGGACGCCATGCTACCATTTCCGTACCTTACTGTAAAGCGCCGGACAGCTATCAATCGTTGACGATTGTCCAAGCTGTATGCTATCCTTTCGCACACGCTGGGGATTCGTCTAGCGGTAGGACAGCAGACTCTGGATCTGCTTGGCCAGGTTCGAATCCTGGATCCCCAGCCATTTTCTTCCTGGCGCATTCGTCTAGCGGCCTAGGACGCGTCCCTCTCAAGGACGAGATCAGGGGTTCGAATCCCCTATGCGCTACCAAACCGCTTCGTACACCGTTCGTGCAGCCAGTTCGGGTACCGTGAAGGTCTTCCGCGATAAAAATAGCTGACGCACCATTCCATTGGATGTCCTCATTGTAACTGTGACCGGATGATTCGATAGTCCGGCAAGACCTTGCCACAGCCACTTACCTGAGGCTTGCCGCCGCACAGCCATGTGTAACCAATGACGACAACAACCGGCTGATGCACCAGTCACTCCCATGCTGTGCCTGGTACGAAAACAGTACACAGACACACCCGGTTAAGAATCATGCTTTAGGACCCAGGAGATTGCTGAATATTTCTGGTATTTCATACCAAATCATGTATAATTACTTATAATCAACAACTGGAACTGGCGATATCAATAATTCGGTACGCAGGAGGAATTATGGATATAGTTGCCTCCCTTCGACGAGCGGTCACTGAAGGTGATGACATCGCCGCCGAGAGACTCGCCCGGCAGGCAATTGAAGCGCAGCTGCCGGTTAACGAGATTCTGCAACATGGGGTGATGGGTGGCATCCAGGACGCCGGCGAGTTCTGGCAAAGAAATGAATACTTCCTGCCGGATATGGTGATGAGCGCTGAGGCTTTCCGCAAGGCGCTGACATTGCTGGAACCACTGCTGTCTAAAGGAGAACAGAGCTATACCGGTCGCTACCTGATTGGCACCGTAGCCGGGGACATGCATGACCTGGGCAAGATGATTGTGGTGGCGATGCTGCGTGGTGCCGGGTTCGAGGTCATAGACCTGGGCGAGGACGTGCCGAGGGAGACTTTTCTTGAAAAGGGGAGAGAACTTCACCCTGACATTCTGGGGCTGGGCTGTTATATGACGACTACCATGGACGAGGTCGCCGCGATCGTACACCGCGTTAAGTCCGGAGACCTTAGAAACAAGCTGGCGGTGATGGTGGGTGGCGTGCCTACCAGCCAGAGCTTCGCCGACCAGATCGGTGCCGACGCCTGGGGAAAGGATGCCCTCGATGCCGTAAATAAGGCAAGGGCACTGATGAAGATGAAATGACGACGCAAGCGACTATACCCGTTTCAGCACAGATGCATGACCACGTGATGAGACTCACTGGCATTCCGGCTCGTGTGTTCTTTTGGGAGGCGGCACCGGCAGTAGCCGCCTTCGCCGAGGTGACGGATTACTATCAAATGGATTTGTTTCTAGCGGCCACTGATGTCTACAATTACGAGATCGAGGCAATGGGCGGCAAACTTATCTACGGGGAACACACTATGCCGACCATTGACTTCCGCGACCCGCTGATCAAGGAGCCAACCGACCTCCTGAAGCTCCGGCCGCCGAACTTCCGCCGTGACGGGCGCTTACCCTACGCACTGGAATGCATCAGGCTCAGCGGCGAATATCCCCGGGGCCGCAAGATGGGATTCATTTGCGGCACTTTCAGTATGGCAGTAGGGATGTGTGGCTACCCCAGGCTGATACGTGCCATGCGGAATGATCCCGCTTTTGCGCGTGACCTGATGACATTTATATTAGAGGAAATACAGCTGCCCTACATCAAGGTTCAGCGGGAATACGCCGGTATAACCGCCGTGGCAGCTGTCGATGCCTGGGCAATGGTACCAAATATCTCTGTTGAACTTCTGAAAGAGTGGGTAATACCGTACGGGAAACGTTTGAGGGAAAAGGCTGCAGAATTCGGCATAATGGCTACTTCCGGGGGTGCCGATTATTGCGAAGAACGCAAGGAGAAATTCAATGCCGAAATCCTGTACGAGTGTTTCCGGGCACAGATGGCCATTTCCGGAATGCCATCAATATTCCTCGGCATGGGCCCCTGGCATGAACTACCGCTGGAACCGGTAGTGGATTTCCTGGCATCCTATCGCGAACAAGGCAAAACTCTCGCTATTGCTGCCGCACTGAACGCCAGGTTAATGCGTGACGGGCCGGTCTCCCGTATCGTAGACTCGGTAAAACGCTTTGTGGATGCCTTCGGACGCGATTACCAGCTACAGATAACCATAGCCAACATCCCGGCGGACACGCCTACGGACCACGTACACGCAGCCGTAGCCGCAATACACACGTTTGGCCGCAAGCCAGTCCCCAAGGATTTGAGCCAGGTGGAATTCACGCCGCCGCAGAGGGAATCGTTCCAGGAATGGCGTAGGCGTCGTCAGGCAAACTGATGTTCAGCTTCAGTAAAGAACAGCGCGTCGTCAATGTCGGCGGTGTCAATTTCGGCGGGCAACCCGGTGAATACCCCACCGTAATGGTAGGCAGTATTTTCTTCGCCGGTCAGAGCCTCTTACGCGACGCTGCCAGCGGAGAATTTGACCGGGACATGGCGGAGGCACTGCTGGAGCGCCAGGCAGAATCCGCCACGGCCACGAATCTGCCGTACTGCATCGATGTCATCGGAGAGACCTCGAAGTCACTGATAACTCATCTTGAATTTGTGGCGGCGCGTACCAGTGCCCCGTTGCTCCTGGATTCGCCGTCACAAACGGTCCGGATGGAGGCCCTCCGCCACTTCGCTGGCACCGAGATCGTGCCAAGGCTGATCTACAATGCCATTGCGGACGACCATACCGAAGCCGAGATTGACACCCTGCGTGAGTGCGGAATCAGGAACGCAGTCTTGCTGTCCTTCACTGCCAGGAACATACGGCCAGCTTCCAGGATTAACTATCTCACCGAGACGCTTCTGCCGGTGGCGGCACGTGCCGGTATTGAGAATTTCATCGTCGATACCGGGGTGCTGGACATTGCCAGCATTGCCCCGGCGGCGATTGCTGTGCGTGAAATCAAGGAGAAGCTGGGGTATCCCGCCGGTTGCGCCCCTGCAAACGCGCTCTATACATGGCGCCAGAGCAAAGGTGCCGGTTGGGATGAGCACGCCTACCGCTCGGTAGCGGCCGCAATTATGACTGTCCTGGTAGCCAACGGAGCCGATTTCATCTTCTACGGATCGCTGGCGCTGGCACCATGGCTCTTCCCGGCCGTCGCCACCGCTGACGCGTTGAGCGGATACGGGGGCCGCTTCACCGGTCACCGGCCAAAAATACCCGACCACCCGTTATCCAGGATGCTATAATTCGGCATGACCTTCGAAGTCTGCCTGGAGCCGGCCGGAGTAGTCTTTCCCGCCCAGTCCGGGGAAACCATACTGACAGCTGCCCTTCAGGCAGGCCTGCCGCTCCTGGTCTCGCCCTGCGGCGGTCATGGCACTTGCGGCAAGTGCCATATCAGAGTTTTGTCTGGCAATGTCGCCCCACCCGATAAGGATGAAAAGGAGCGCCTCGGCGCTAAGAACTTAAAGAATGGCATCCGGCTGGCCTGCCGCACCTACCCTCTCAGCGATATCAGACTCAATATACCGGCACGGTCACGCTCAGCAATCGGTTACAGCCTCTTCAAGGAACCCCGGAGTCAGCCGCCGTTAACCCCCGTGTATCGTGATGCCCTTCGCAGGAAGGGCTACGGCATCGCGATTGACCTTGGGACCAGCACCGTGACGGCGCAACTTGTCGACCTGGCCAGCGGCCTAATACTGGCAAAAGAGTGGCTGCCGAACCCACAGCGCCAGTATGGCGATGACGTGATGACACGCCTGACGCTGGCCGAGCACGGCAGCGCGGAAAACCTGAGGCGCTGTATTACCGAGGCCTTAAACAGGCTTATTTCCGGCCTTGCTCGCGGCCATGAGATATCCAATATCTGCATCGCGAGCAATACCGTCATGCACCATCTCCTGCTGGGATTGCCAGTAACCCAGCTGGGGCGCGCGCCTTACCTGCCATATACCAAACAGGCCATAACTGTGACTGCCACCGATTTAGGCCTCACTGCAGCACCTGAGTCCGACGTCTACCTGATGCCCCTCATTGGTGGCTTTGTCGGCGGTGACCACACCGCCGCGTTACTGGCAACGGGAATGAACTATGCGGCAGGTAACATCCTTCTTCTGGATATCGGTACCAACACCGAAGTCTCGTTAGCAGTAAAAGGTACGATTCGGTGTGTCTCGTGCGCTTCCGGCCCTGCTTTTGAGGGCGCCGCGTTGCAACACGGCATGTTCGCCACCGATGGCGCCATCGAAAGTGTTGCTATCGGAAGTCACGGCCTTAAAGTTGGGGTCATTGGCAATATCAGGCCGCTGGGCATATGCGGTTCCGGCATTATCGACGCTCTCTACCATATGCGCCAACGGGGCATAATCGACCGTCGCGGGCGCCTGAGGCAAGGCAACAGGGTACGACTCGGACGGCACGGTCCGGAGTTTATCCTTGTCAGCCGTCGGGACAGCGGTACCGGGGAAGAAATAACGATAACGCAGGAAGATATCGGAAAGGTTCAGCTGGGCAAAGCCGCAATCAGGACCGGAATTGAAGTCCTGATGGCCACGTGCGGTTTGAGCCATGAACAGATTGACCAGGTAATCATTGCCGGAAGTTTCGGAACATACATCAACAGTAAGAGCGCGGTCGGCATAGGCCTGCTACCGGGAATACCGGAGACGCTGATAACTCAGGTGGGCAACGCTGCGGTCGTCGGAGCCCGGATGGCGATGTTAATCGCGGACAGACATGAATCGATCCAGCGGCTGGCATCCAGCGTTCGACATATCGAATTGGCGCAGTTTCCCCAATTCAAATCCATATTCAGCCGTGCGCTGGCTATCGACGGTCCCTCAACGCTCAGCACACAAAAAGCCAGAACCATGCACATAATGCTCGTCTGAATGCTATTGTGATAGTTGCCCATTTCTTCCCCCACTCTTTCCCCAGCCATTCTGCTCTCCTGATTCCTACTTCACCTTAGTCGGGATCCGTATGCCCCCTATAGCTTCTATTGGTTAAATATTAGCGTAAGATCTCGGCCAGCAGGCTATCCGTAGGCACATGGTCATCAATCAGCAGGATCGGTTGGCGCTAGTCCAGGTATATAGTGAAACGCCGATATGGGGCGCCAGAATCCGCGCCGCTATCAGCTCGATGACCATGACGCAGAAACTGCTGATAAGAGCAATAAGGTTAGCTTTCCACATGGTAACGTTGCGCCGCATTGCTCACCTCCGCAGTTGGCGGTCATGGTACCACAGAACCGACCGGACGCCCGAATCCACGTAGTTTGCACCGTTCATCCACCATAAACCATAAGGACTACACAATCGGCGTCTTTTGCGTCCTAATAATGAATGAAATGGTGGATTCCCAATTCCGCCCGCCGCTACTATAATGGGTCTTGTGGCAAGGTGAAGTTTCTCCAGCCAACCTCCCGCATTTGTTCCCACCAGAATTGACCTGCCGCGCTGGAGTATTTCGCACCTGGGGATGGCTATACCTGACGGTTGTACTTTTACCTGCAAGCCGCCCGGAACGTTTAAAATGTTAAGGACAGACTCAGGAGGAGGTCAGATGAAAGGAAGACAGGCAAATCTGGTACTGGTAGCATTCGTTTCTGTGGTGGTGCTTGCCCTGCTCTTCAGCGGTTGTGGCGGGGGAACCCAGACTACAGCCAGCGGCTGGCAGTGGCCACGAACTCTCATAATATCTTCGGGGGGAGGCTCCGGCCTGGCCAAGTATGTGAGCTGGACAACAATCATGGAAAAGGACACGGGAATGTCCATAAGGGTTGTTCCCGAGGAAAACAGCATCCAGCGTTTTATGAGTGTCCAGACCGGCAAGGCCTTCCTGGTCAAAGGCGGCAAGCGTGAACTGGGCAACGTTATTGAGGCCACCGAAGGTCATGCGGTAAGGGATGGCGGACCCTGGCAGATGCGGGTGGTATGGATACACGCCATTTCCAACTCCGGCATTTTTGTCCGCGGCGACTCTCCGATTAAGACAATTTATGACATCAAGCCGGGTATACGCTGGGCAGTGTGGTCAATGCAGCCGACGGTACTTAAAGTGCCCAAGGCGATAGCGGACTGGATTCAATTGCCCCATGACCAGATAGTATGGGTAAATACCGGTAGCTATGACGGATGCGCCAGGGCGGTAGCCGAAGGCCGGGCCGACATCATGTTCGGCTTCCCGACCTCACCGGCGATATACGAAGCGGCAGCTGCACCAGGTGGCATTCGATTCCTTGATCTAAACTCGGACAAAGACCCGGAGGGCGCGGCCAGATTCCGCGCCAATGACCCGGCTTACGCCTTCGGTCCAATTCTGAGCGGCGTTCCCGAAGCCCGCGGCGTATGGGGCACCTCAGGTGCCACGCTTGAAGTCACCCTTGATAAGTCTGACCCCGAGCTTGTCTATAATTTTGCCAAATGGCTGGACACGAACTACGAGCGGTACAAGAATGCTTTCGACACCAATGAGCACATGAGTATTGATGCGCTTATGAATGCTCTGGAAAGGTCGATGATCCCGGTGCACGATGGCTTGATCAGGTATCTCAAGGAAAAGAACCTCTGGACGCCCGCCCATGATAAGAGACAGGCCACCAACATCGCCGCGGTCACGGCCTGGTGTAATGCCTACCCTGAGGCAATCAAGCTGGCCGATTCTAAGGGAATCAAAATCGACCCGACCAATGAGGCCTGGATGAACTTCTGGCAGAACTACCAGAAAGAGAAGCACCTGCCCAAGATTGGCCTTCATCAGAGTTTGACTGTGGACTACGTTGATAACTACTGATTCATAGTGTCTTTTATCACGGGGGGCGTCTACTCGACGCCCCCCGTTCACAAGCACGACGGCCACCGGAGCAAAATTAGGGAGAAAGCTGAATGTCTGAGGCCCCCAAGCAAAGAAAAGGTGCCCTTTCCCGCTACGACCTGATGCCCAAACCGGTCAAGGCCATCTTCTTATCGACTACGGTTATTGCCATCGGGCTATTCTGTTTCCATTACATGGGCATCCCTATCTTCGGCTACGTGCTCAGCGGTGTTCCTTACTACTACATCCTGTTCTCCTGTCTCGGTTTCAACGTCTTCATGGGGTTGGCTGTCCACCATTATGCCAGACACAGACCGCCTCCCTGGTACGACTACGTACTTGCAACCATTCTGGTGACTATTCTCATCTATTTCACTTTCAACTCCGGCATCATCGCCATGAGGATGTGGACACCGGCGCCCGGCTGGCCCCAGCTGGTGCTGGCGGTCATAATAGGCCTCATTTCCCTGGAAGCCGGACGGCGCATCGGCGGTTGGGGGTATCTCACTCTATTACTGGTCTCGATCGTTTACCCGCTGGTCGCCGACTACATGCCCGGCATTTTCTGGGGCGTCAAGCAGTCATTCAACGATATTTTCTCAGATTTCGCTTTCGGAGCCAACGGCCTTCTCGGCATCCCGGCGATGATGATTGCCGAACTTGTCCTGGGCTTCTATCTATTCGCCGGCGTAGTCATGGGCATGGGCGGGGGCGACTTCTTTGTCAAGCTGGCCACTTCAGTGGTCGGCCAGTTCCGCGGAGGGCCTGCCAAGGTCTCATCACTGGCCAGTGCCTTCTTCGGCACCATGAGCGGCAGTACCATCGCCAATATTGTCGGCACTGGCTCTTTTACCATTCCGGCGATGAAGAAAACTGGCTACCCACCTGAATACGCCGCCGCCATCGAGGCCTGCTCCTCTAACATCGGCGATACCATGCCGCCGATAATGGGCGGCATGGTATTTCTGGCCTGCGTCATCGCTGGCGTAGAGTATGCTCAGTTTATCATTGCCGCAGTGATACCCGCATTCCTGTATGTATTTGCAATGCAGATACAAATTGACGCCTACGCCGCCAAAGCCGGACTGAAGGGACTAACCCGCTCCGAATGTCCCCCGCTGATTCCTACCCTCAAAGAAGGCTGGATTTATATCGTTGTCATCGCCTTTCTCGCCTTCGGGTTGATCTATATGCGGTGGGGGGCCATTGTACCCGTTTACGCCACTATTTTGGCGATACTTCTCGCCTTCACCAACAAGAAGATGCGCCCGACGTGGAAAAAAATGGAGGAGGCCCTTGCCCATATGGCCGGGCTGATAAACTTCGCCGTCGGCGTCACCTTCTCCATGGGCTTTATCCTGGTCGGCCTGTTCAAGACCGGCGTCGCCGCCGCTATTACCAGCTGGATTGTCTCGCTGGGTGCGGGCAATGCTTACTTCGTCCTTTTTATTGCCACCGGCTTCTCTGTTGTAATGGGCATGGTCGGTCTCCAGCGCGCCGCTTTTCTCTTCTTATCGGTCACCGCCGCCCCGGCTATAGCCAAAGTCCTGGATATCCCTATTTACGTTATCCTCCTTTTCATAATCTATCAGGCAGGATACGGCACCGTAACACCACCGGTCGCCATTGACGCCTATGTTGCCGCCAGCATCGCCGGTGCCAATCCGATAAAAACTTCCTACACAGCCTCCCGCATGCTCGTCCCGCTACTGCTGGTGCCCTTCTTCTTTGTTTTCCAGCCGGCACTAGCCATGGTTGGTACACCGTGGAGCATCTTCTACCATCTAATCATGGCCATGGTCGGGATATTCATCATGGTCTGCGGTACGGGAGGCTACTTCACCGGTCTAGGCTCTATTAAACCATGGGAGCGCGCATTCTTCATATCTGGAGGCTTTCTGATTGCTTTTCCCGAGCTTTTCACAACGTTTGCCGGAGGGATTCTGTCAGTTATCGGCATCGTACTCGTCCTGATCAGGAAAATGATGGAGGGCCGCAAGGGCAAAGAAAATCCTGCGATAGCTGGCGGCGGTTAACTTACTCAACACGATCTGACCTGTTATTTGCGATGGCCCAACGCCCGCAGAGATATATTCACTTGATTAATGGGAGGCCCTTTAAGAGTGCCTGAGAGCACCGTTACAAAGACCATAGAGCCAACCGGCGCCATCGGCCGTTACCACCTCATGCCAAAGCCCATCAAGCTCTGGTTCATCGTTTCAACTATGATTGCCATGGCCCTGTTCATCATCCACTTCAAGGGCATCGCTATTTTCGGTAATGTGCTCAGCGGGACCTTCTACTTCTACCTTCTCTACACCGTTATGGTATTCAACGTCTTTATGGGACTGCCAGCAACCCAGAAACAGAAAAAGCGGGCACCGCCATGGTACGACTATGTAATGGCTTCGGTGCTCCTGGCCTGTGTGCTTTTCTTTCTCATCAATTCCGAGCCAATATCACTAAGAATGTGGGAGCCGCCGCCGAACTTCATCACCTTTGCCGCCGCGGTCATCGTACTGGGGCTCGGCCTTGAAGCCGGCCGGAGAATCGGCGGATGGGGCTATCTGACTCTCCTTGGCATTTCCATAGTCTATCCCATGTTCGCTGACAGGCTCCCCGGCGTTCTGGCCGGCTACCCCATCACCTTCTCGGAACTCGTTGGTGATTTCGCCTATGGGGCCAACGGCATGCTGGGACTGCCTGCGGCCATGTTCGGCAGTCTCATTCTCGGCTTCTACCTGTTTGCCGGTGTCATCAGCGGTCTTGGCGCCGCTGATTTCTTCCTCAAGCTGGCAACGTCCATACTTGGCCGCTTCCGCGGCGGCCCGGCCAAGGTATCAGTGCTTTCCAGCGCTTTATTTGGCACACTCAGCGGTTCCATCATCGCCAATATTGTCGGTACCGGTACTTATACCATCCCCGCTATGAAAAGGATGGGCTTCTCTCCGGAACGTGCCGCCGCAGTCGAAGCCTGCAGTTCCTGTGGAGGTCCCATCATGCCGCCAATCATGGGCGGTCTGGCATTTCTCGCCGCCATCATCGGCGGCTATGAGTACACCACCATCATGATTGCCGCCGTGATACCCGCGGTATTGTACTTCACCTGCCTGCTAATGCAGATAGATGCCCACGCCGCAAAAATTGGAATGAGGGGACTCCCAAAGGAAGAGGTGCCGCCGGTTCTACCGGTGCTGCGCGACGGATGGATATATATAGTGGCCATACTCTTCCTTATCGTTGGCCTCATTTACTTCAGATGGGGCGCTATAACGCCAATCTACGCCGCTTTCCTGATGTTCCTGCTCACTTTCACCAGCAGGAGGACACGCATGAGCTGGGCGAAGATCGAGAAGGCGCTCTCCCAGACCGCCAGCTTGATTAATTTCGGTGTCGGCATCTTTCTGTCAATGAGCCTGATACTGGTCGGTCTGTTCAAGACCGGCGTTGCCGCCGCCATCACCGCCTGGGTTGTCGGACTCGGGGCTAACAACCTTTACCTTATCCTGGCTATCGCCGCCGCCTTCAACATTATGATGGGTATGGTCGGCCTGGATACGTCAGCATTCATCTTCCTCTCCGTCACCATGGCCCCGGCGGTGGCGGCCATCGGAGACGTGCCTCTGGTCGCCTGTCACCTTTTCCTTATATGCTACTCGGTACTGGGCGATGTCACCCCGCCGGTCGCCGTCGGCGCCTTTATCGCCGCCAGCGTCGGCGGCGCAAACCCGATGAAAACGGCCTGGATTGCCTTCCGACAGGCTATTGTACTTTTCTTCATGCCTTTCTTCTTCATACTGCAACCGGCGCTGGTCATGCAGGGAACGCCGGGCGACATCATTTACCACCTGTTTATCGCTTTACTTGGCATCCTCATCCTGGCTTCGGCGATTGAAGGTTACATGGTGCGGGTCGGACGGCTCTCGTGGTGGCAAAGAGCCGTAATCGGCACCGGCGGTTTCCTAATCGCCCTCCCTGAGCCAAGAACGACGCTCATCGGTTTCGGAATGGCGGCCGTGGTAATCGCGATTGCTGAGCTTATGAGACGAGCGGCGGCGTTAAGAACAGCAACATAGGCAGGTACACGGCGCGCGGCGAAAAACGCCACGCGGCGAAAGTCCATATTACCGACTTTAGAAAGGAACCATGAACATGACACCAGCAAAAGCAAACGCAACCAGGGCAAAGTCCTCTTACAAATGGCCTGAAGAGTTCGCTGTCGTTGGCTGGACCGGTCTCGGCCAGCAAATACTCGGCAGTTGGACCAAGGTGCTTCAGGCTGATACCGGCATGAAATGCCGCGTTGCCCACACTCAGGACACAGTTCAGCGTTTCAAATGGACCCGGTTCGGCCTTTTCCAGCTTACCGCCGGCGGCACGACCGAGACCAGCCAGATGATTGAAGGCGATCGCCGCTACGCCGCCCGCGACACCGGTCCCTTCCAGATACGGGCGGTGTGGGCCCAGTCAAAGTCGAACTCAGGCTACTTCGTCCGGGGCGATTCGCCCATCAAAGACATATATGACCTGAAGCCAGGCGTTCGCGTGGTAGACATGAGAGGCTACCTCGCCAGCCAGCGCATTCTGGAAGGTTTCTTGCTCTGGGCCAAACTCGACCCGGAAAAGGACGTCGTCTGGGTGCCGGCCACCAGCTCGGACCACAAAGCGCAACTGGTTGTTGAGGGCAAGGCCGATGTCGCCTTCGCCGTACCTTCGTCGCCATCCATCCTCGCCGCCGAAAAGAACCCTTACGGCATCCGATGGATTGACTGCAATCCGGAAAAGGACCCGGAGGGCCTGGCCAGATTTCAGACGGTCGACCCGCTCGTCAGCTTCGGCCCGATGTTTAACGGCCCGCCTTCGGCAATAGGGCACTGGGGCACGGTTGGCATCAGCCTTTACTGCACCCGCGAGCAGACCGATGCCGAGTTCGTCTACAACCTGGCCAAATGGTTCGACGAGAACTACGAGAAATACCGCAAACTCCATCCCTGGAACGAGTACATGACCCGTGATTCACTTATGCAGGAACTACAGCATACGTTTATCCCGTGTCACGACGGCCTGATCACTTACCTCAAAGAGCTAAAGTTGTGGACACCGGCACACGAACGCCGCCATCGGATGAATGTGGACCTTATCTCCCGCTATGTTGCGGCCAATCAGGCGGCTATCGAGATGGCCGACCGCAAGAACATCAAGGTTGACCCCAAGAACCCGGAGTGGATTGAGCTCTGGGAGAATTATAAGAAGGATGCCGGTATACCCCGCATCAAGATGTTCCGCAACCTCGAAGATGACCTGCCGGGACACAAGATGGGCAGCAAAGGCTGGGTCTGGCCGAGCAAGCTTTCCGTGGTCAGCTGGGCCGGTGTCGGCGTCGACTGCACCAGGGGCTGGGCAAAGTACCTGGAAGAGGACGCCCAGATGCGCATCCATGTGGCACCGGAATTCGATACCGTGAACCGCTTCCGCTGGCTTGGCCACCTCGGGCTCTTCGACCTATCGGCGGGCGCACCGAGCGAGACCAGCCAGATGTTAATGGCTGATCGCCGCTACGCCGTCCGCGACGGCGGTCCCTTCCAGGTCAGGGTGGTCTGGTCTCACTCCAAGGGCAATGCCGGGTTCTTTGTGCGCGGCGACTCCAGGATAAGGACACCGCACGACATCAAGCCGGGCACCCGCATCGTTAACATGACCTACGTTGCCAGCACCCGCATTGTCGAAGCCCTGCTCGCCTGGGCCCAGGTGGATAAAAAGGACATTGTCTGGGTCGACTGCAACAATTCGGTCGAGAACTATAAAGCCGTCATCGAAGGGCGAGCCGACCTCGGATTCAGCTTCCCAACCTCACCGACCATGGCTGAGGCAGAGAAAAACCCCTATGGCCTGAAATGGATTGAACTTAATGCCGAGAAAGACCCTGAAGGCGCCAGACGCTTCAAGCAGGTAGACCCGCTGGTCAACTTCGGCATCTGCCCCGAGGGCGGCGTCAAGTCAGCGGTCGGAGTCTGGTGCACCGAGGGCATCAACCTTGAGCTTACCGCCGAAAGGACTTCGGCGGAACTTGTCTATCACCTGGCCAAGTGGTTTGATGAGAACTACGCCCGCTTCGCCTCCAGCCATCCCGAGAACCGCTTCCGCACCCGGGAGGTACTTCTCGAGGGACTGAAGCACACGTTTGTGCCCTGCCATGAAGGGTTGATAAAATACCTAAAGGAGCTCAAGCTGTGGACACCAGCCCACGAGCGGCGTCAAAAACAGAATCTCGAGCTCGTCACACGGTACTGTGAAGCCTATCAGGAGGCAATCCGACTCGCCGACAGCAGGGGACTTTCGGTCGTCGCTGATAATCCCGAGTGGGTCAAGCTGTGGGAAGAGTACAAGAAAGAGAAGGGTTTACCGCCGTTCAAGCTTTTCAACGACCTCAACGGCAATGACTAGTTAAGGTTAATAGGACTTTTGCGGGGGGCTTGTGTGAAACTCTTTCTGGTACAGATGCACCCGGAACTGAATAACAAGGCAGCCAACCTCAAGAAGGTCCTGGAATGGACCGACCGCGGGTTGGCCGCCGGAGCCAACCTCATCGCCTTCGGTGAATGCGTCCTGAACGGGTATGACACTACCGGCAAGGTCAACTATGAAGACCAGGCGGAGACTATACCCGGACCGGCGACCGAACAGATTTCTGCCAGGCTGAAAGGTAAGCACTGTCTGGTTATAGTCGGTATGGCCGAGCGCTCCCGGGGCGACGTTTACAACGCTGCGGCGCTGGTGGGGCCCAACGGCGTCATCGGCTCCGCACGTAAGCTCTACCTCGTCCATCTGCTGGCCAGAACTTCGGGCAAACTTCACGACGAGGCGGCATTTTTCAAAGCCGGCGAACGCATTGGCATTTTCGATACCGAGTTCGGGCGTATCGGCGTACTGATATGCCTCGATAACCGCCACCCGGAGATCGCCTACGCTCAAGCTATCGCCGGCTGCTGGCTTAAGGTTCGGCCTTCCGCCGGCCCCTGGCGGCCAAACCAACCAGAAATCAGCTATCTGGACCTGGGCCGCGGCATAGAAACACAGATGGCTGATGCCTACGTTAATATAGTCGGAGACCAGGCTGGAACGTGGTACCGCGGCGGCACCTGCGTCATCGTGGGTTCCCAAGGCATCAAGAAGATGGCCTCGGCCGGCAGAGAAGCCGTGGAGGAGGCAATCGAGTATGAAATAACGCCCGAAGATGTCTACGCCGCCCGTGGCCAGTGGCGCAACATCCGGGATGTACGCCCCGACCTGCTGAAACAACTGTGGGAGATCGCCGAACAGTATCAGCACGGCTGTCACAGTTAATTAAGTCAATCCACACTAGTTCAAGGAAAGTTAAAGGAAGCAGAGGAGGTCGAAATGAGAACACCGGGCAAAGCATCATTACTATTGCTGGTACTCATCTTCGCAGCCGGCGTGTTTCTAGCTGCCTGCGGCGCGCCTGCACCGGCGTCACCACCGGCTCCAACTTCAACACCAGCTCCGGCTCCCAAGCCAATACCATCACCAACAGCTACGGGTACCGCAGAGGTCAGAGCAACCGATGCGCCACCAACTGGCGTCACCAAGATCCTGGTTACAGTCAATAACATCCAGGTACACAGTGCCACCGACCCCGACGACAAATGGATAACGCTGGTAGATAAAGAGCAGACATTCGATTTAGTAGCAATTGAGGGTGCTGAAATCCTCCTTGGCACGAAGGACATCCCCGAGGGAAAATACACACAGATACGATTTGATGTGGCTAAATGTGTGGTAACGTTCCGTGGCCAGGATATAAACGCTGACCTTCCCAGTGATAAACTAAAGGTTGTTCAACCGTGGGAGATCAAGGCGGGGCAGAAGACTATCCTCACTCTTGATTTCGACGCGGACAAGTTTGTTAAGGTAAGCGCTTTAGGCACCGCCAAAATAGAGGCGGTTATGAAACTTGACGTAACTCAGGGCGACCGGCCGCTTAAAGTTGCGCCGCCGAAACCATCTCCGACACCCACTCCTTCCCCGGCAACATCGACAACCACAGAAAAACTGTTCCTTGATATCGTCTCAATCAGCCCGGCGAAGCCAGGCGGCCGCATAAGAGTTGAAGTCAAGACTCTGCCGGGTGCTAAGGTCAGTATCTTCAGCACCTTACCGGGCACCGGCACTGTAAGCCGATACCCTGACGACAAAGACAATAAGCCAGCGGATGCTAACGGTAGGGTAGTTTGGGAGTGGACCATAACCGACAGGGCCCGGACTGGCGAAGGCACAATGGAGTTTACCGCAGTTCTTGGGGACCAGACAGTAAAGAAGGAGGCAAAGTACACCCTGAGCTAAAATAACGACATTAGCACCGTTACGTCATGTAGACGCAATAGAAAGGAGGCAAAGAACACATGTCAAGGATGATTAGAGTCGCAACCATCATCGGAATCATGATTCTCTCCTTCGTCCTCGCCTCAGCCTGCGGCGGAGCCGCAGCTCCAACCGCATCACCATCGCCAGCACCCAAGCCGGCGGCGAGCCCGACCCCGGCACCAGCAGCGTCACCGGCACCGGCCGCGCCAAGCGGCGGGGCCTTCCCGCTGGATGTAACACCGGTCCTTGACGGCCAAGCTAACGCTCCAACTCAAGTCACAGTAACAACTGTCCCGGGAGCTGTCTGCACCATCAAAGTGACCAATCCCAAGACCGGAACCGTCAGTGCCTACCCCACCGAGAAGACCAAGACCGCCGATGCCAGTGGTAAAGTTGTCTGGGAATGGAAGATTCCACGTCAGGTAGCCAAGGGTGATGGCACCATTGAAGTCACCGCTACCAAGGATGGCCAGACGGTAACCAAGACAGTTGTCTACAGGATCACGGTAAGCGACTACTAGGGTCTCCAACGGATGATCCCGGCCAGCCTTTGCGAACTATTCGAAGGCTGGCCGTTTCGCCAGCTATTTAATTCAAAACGGGAATTAAACCGGTCACCGGAGGTAGCGCTAATATGACAGCGCGGTAAACGCTGACTGTTCTTGACTTCTGTGAGCTTGGACGCATTCATGGTACAAATCACATCCATACATGACTATAAATGGCCCGAAGAATTGAAAGCTATGGGCTGGACCGGCCTGGGAGAAGACATACTTAAATCCTGGGCCAACCTGCTCTCCGCCGAGACCGGCATCAAAGTAACGGTGATTGGCACACCCGATACGGTCACCAGATTTCGAGCGATACACAACGGCCAAGCCCATATCACTGCTGGCGGTGCCGGTGAACTTGCCCGCATGCTCGAAGCCAAACAGCGCTACGCCGGCCGCGAAACGGGACCGTTTCCCCTCAGAGTCGTCTGGGTACAGTCACGCTCCAACTCCGGCTTCTTCGTCAGAGGAGATTCGCCAGTCCGGACTATCTACGATATCAAGCCCGGCATTCGGATGCCTGATATGCGTACCTATATCGAAGACCAGCCAATAGTCGATGCCCTGCTCGCCTGGGCCGGGATCGGGGAAGAAGATGTCGTCTGGGTTCCAGCCAAAAACGCCACGCACAAAGCGGAACTGGTCGTTCAAGGCAAAGCTGATATCGCCTTCGCCATCCCGACTGCCGAGTCAATCAAGAAAGCCGAGCTTAATCCCCACGGCATCCGCTGGATAGACCTTAATCCGGAGACCGACCCGGAAGGCGCCAAGCGCTTCTGGGCCGTCAAGCCGCTGATAACCTTTGGACCTATCTTCAGCGGCGTGCCGTCCTCCATCGGGCACTGGGGAACATGCGGTACCAGTTTATACTTTACCCGGGAGCAGACCGATGCCCGCTTCGTTTATCATCTGGCCAGGTGGCTCGATGAGAACTACCACCGGTTCAAGAATCTCCATCCCTGGAACGAGTTCATGAGGCGCGATATTCTACTCGAGGAACTGAAACGGACTTTCGTTCCCTGCCACGAAGGACTGGTCTTGTATTTGAAAGAACTGGGGCTATGGACATCGGCACACGACCGCCGCCAGAAAGCCAATATCGAACTCGTCAGCCGCTACTGCACCGCTTACGATGAAGCCATCGCCATGGCTAACAGAAAAGGTATCTCCATCGAGCCCAAGAATCCAGCATGGGTCGAACTCTGGGAGAGCTACAAAAAGAAGCTCGATCTGCCTCCGTTCCGTGTTTTTCAAAGTCTTAATTAGCAAGGGAGCCAATCAACAATGAACAAACCCCCGGTCATCGTTATCACCATCTTCGGCAGCACCTCACCCGAAGGTCAGAAGAACCTCGAAGACGTTGACACTTTGGTCCGCCAACGCTACCCGGCCCACGACGTCAGGTGGGCCCTTACCTCAGAATTCATTCTTAAGAAGCTGAGAGAGTCCGGCCGCAACACAATGTTCGAGCGAAAAGTCCCGGTACAGAATCTGGAAGAAGTCTACGACGACCTCCGCCGTGAAGGGGTATCAAAGGCCTCAGTCCAGAGCTTGCTGGTCATGACGGGAAGCGAGTACAGCGATGCCCTCACTACACCTGCCGAGGGACTGGACATCGAGTACGGCTATCCACTTCTGGCCCCCCCGGACAACATCGAAAGAGTCGCTCGCGCACTTGAGCCGAAATTCGGTGATAGTGAAACGGCTACGGTACTATGCAGTCATGGCAACGCTAAGCATCCGGGCTACAATGCCCAGCTTCTGCTTATGGAAAAGTACGTGCGCAAGCACTACCGGGGAGTTTTTCTGGTAACTCTTGAAGGCCCGCCGGGAACGGAAGCGGCCTTTGCCCAGATCAAGAAGTCCGGCTTCAAGAGAGTGAAGTTCATCCCGATGCTGATTGTATCCGGCGAACACATCACCAGAGATATTATGGGCGACGGCCCCAATACCTATAAGAGCCAGCTCGGCCTGCCCGCAAGTGCGGAGGGCGGTCTGGGCAGTAACCAGGCAGTCATGAACATCTGGGCAGAATCTATCGACTGGACACTGGCGAGGTTAAAGTAGCTCAGGGCTAGCCTACATCCTCCTCCCCGATAACAACAGATTTCGGCCCTCCTTTTCCCATCGCGCCAGCTTCCGCCGGAACAGCGTGCTTCTTCGAGCGGGTAAACCACAAAAAAATAGCTCCGGCCAGCACCATCATCCCGGCGGACACATAGAAATTACCGGTAACACCAATCTGGTCGACAACAACCCCACCGAACAGCGGCCCAATACCCTCACCGATGGATATCGCCATGGATAACATCGCCATAGTCGAGCCCATTCCAAACTTGCGCCCTTCTTCGACCATCAGCGCTGATGTTCCCCCGGAGGTTATCGCCGCCCTGAGGCCAGCGATTACGATGACGCTCAGCAACCACCAAAAATTAGTTGTCATGGGTGTCAGAGCCATGTATAACCCACCAAGGAAACTGGCTATGACAATAAGCGCTCGCCTGTTGATTATATCGCTCAGTTTACCTGCCGGCGCCTGGAGAAGCGAGGTGACAACGGTGTCTGCTGTAATCAGAAGTCCTATCTGAGTGGTACTGAGACCGAGATAGACACCAGCAAAGATAGGCAGAAAGGCGAAGAAACTGCGCCGTCCGATACTCTCCAGCACCTTAAGGCTAAAAACGCCGCGAAAGACACCGCTGGCCCCCATCTTCTTAAATGACACCTTCGGACGCTGTCTGGACTTCAATTGCTGCACTTCAGGGAGGAATACGACAACACCAATAAACGCCAACAGGCTTAATCCCCCCATGGCGATAAAAGCGGCCGACATGCCGAAGTGATCGTTCAATATGCCACCCATGACAGGCCCGAATCCCATGCCACCAAACCAGACCGTATTGAAGTAGCCCTGCCAGGTCCCCTCTTCACCTCCCGGCGTAACATCACCTATCCACGCCCGGGCAACCGGAAGGACCATGCCGCCAGCCATACCATGCACAATGCGAATCAAAGCCAGCAGGTAAACATTAGTCCCCCAAATATAGGCGAGAGAAAGCAGAGCGTAGCAACCCAGGCCCACCATCAAAAAGAGCTTCCGGCCCTTACGGTCGGAATAATTCCCGATAAACGGCATAACCACGGCTTTCGAGATAGAATACCCGGCAAGGACGACGCCAATCATGAACCCGCTGGCGCCAAGGCTCCTGGCATACAGCGGTATGAATGGCGCGACTATTCCAATCCCCAGCATGCTGGCGAAGGTGGCCAGCCCGATGATGGGGAAAATTTTTTTGATTGTCATTACTGAGTAATACTCGTCCCGACCCTATCCCGGATTACCTCCGCCGGCTGAGACGATGGACTGCATCGATTAAGAACCTGACGTTCTCTACCGGAGTGTCCGGCAGTATGCCATCGCCAAGGTTAAAAATATGACCCCTGGCTCTGGACCCACCATCGAGGACATCTTTAACTCGCTCTTCAATCTTCTTTTTACTGGCAAATAGCACCTGCGGCTCAAGATTGCCCTGAACCGAAATACCCTTACCGAGGCGTTTAACCGCCTGGTCCAGAGAGATGCGCCAGTCAACACCAATAACATCGGCGCCTGATTTGCCAACCAGTTCCGCTAAGCCACCGCATCCGTTAGCGTAGTAAATTACCGGTACGCCTGTTGGTTTCAAGGCCTTGACTATCTTCTGAACGTAGGGCAGGTTGAACTCGGTGTAGTCGGCCGGACCGAGTTGTCCGGCGCAGGTGTCGAAAAGCATTACCGCCGACGCCCCGGCGTTTATTTGCGACTTCATATATGCCGTCGTCAGCCTGCTTATCTTATCCAGCAATTTGTGGAATGCCTTTGGCTCTTCAAACAACATTCGCTTGGTTATCAAGTACCTCGGTGAACCTGCGCCTTCGACCATAAACGCGGCCATAGTGAACGGCGCCCCGGCAAACCCTATCAGCGGCACCTTGTTCTTGAGTTCTTTCACCAGTATCTTCACCGCCTGCGGGACAAAGGCGAGTTTGTCTTCAGGGTCGAACACCACCAGCCGGTCAATATCTGCCACCGTTCGTATCGGATTCACGAACAATGGACCTTTATCAGGAAAAAACTTCAGTTCCATACCCATTGGCTCGACCGTGGTCAGAATATCCGAGAAGAATATCGCGGCATCGACTCCCAGCAGATTTACCGGCAGTAGCGTCACCTCGGCCGCAAGTTCCGGAGTCTTGCACATGGTCATAAAATCAGCTCTTTTCTGTATCCTCCGGTACTCAGCCAGAAACCGACCGGCCTGCCTCATTATCCAGACCGGAGTGTAAGGTACCTTCTCCCCGCGGCATGCTTTCAGGAAAGTGTCGTTCATCTTATCTCCTTGATTATGGAATTGCCTGGCGCCGGCTCAGGCGATGGACGGCTTCCACCATTGCCAACACGTTATCCAGCGGCACCTCGGGAAAGATACCATCGCCGAGGTTAAAAATATGGCCTCTCGCCTTCCGTCCGGCATCGAGTATTTCCTTGACACGCTCTTCGAGCTTTCGAACCGGCAGGAATAGAGCGAAAGGGTCAAGATTGCCCTGAACTGACATTCTCCCACCCAGCCTGGCAATAACCTGAGCAAGGCTTACCCGCCAGTCTATACCCAGCACATCGACGCCGGACTCGCGTATCTGGTCAATAAGATGAGCGCACCCGTTAGTGAAATACATAACCGGCGCTTTCTCCACGGATACAGTCCTGACGATACTCCGAACGTACGGCAGAGCGTACTCGACGAAATCGCGCTCGGACAGCATTCCGGCCCAGGTATCAAAAACCGTCACTGCCTGGGCTCCGGCACGTACCTGAGCGCGCAGGTAGTCGCCCGTTAGAGATGTCACCTTCCGCATCAGGCGATGGAACAGATCAGGTCCCTGGAACATCATACGCTTGGTGTTGATAAAACGACTTGAAGGGCCACCCTCTATCATATATGCGGCTACGGTAAACGGGCCGCCGGCGAAACCGAGCAGAGGCACCCTATCCCTGAGCTCACGGCGAAGTATTTTAATGGCCTCCATCCGGTACTTCAGCTCATCTTCGGCGCTGGGCACGACAAGGTGGTCAATATCCAGCTGGGTTCTGACCGGATTCTTGAAGCGTGGTACCGCCTCGGTGGAATAATCGAGCTCCATTCCCATAGGCTCGACTGCGGTCAGTATGTCAGAAAAAGCCTGAGCCGCATCCACTCCAAGCAGGTCAACCGGGAGCATGGTGACCTCGGCAATGAGTTCAGGCTTCTTGCAAAGGTTGAGAAAACCCCACTTCTTGAGCAGTCTACGGAACTGCGGAAGATGTCTCCCTGACTGCCTCAGTATCCAGACCGGGGTATAAGGCACTTCTTCGCCGAGGCAGGCCCGCAGGATCGTATCGTTCACCGTTCCTCCGATGGCGGGATATTTGCACCAGCCGCGTCACACAGTGCATCGGCAGGGAAACCGAGCCCGGCAAGTGCCGACCATAAGAGCACGAACTGCGAGGACGAGGCAGGATTCCAGTAAATATTATAGTCTATTATCCAAACGGCGCGAAATCGACTATTCCGTCGATTTCGACTCCACAAATCGGACGCACTGTCTTACACGCCGAAAATGGCAGCCCCCTGTCATCAGGCTGATACTGGACCCCGCTACCCTGCGACTTCAGCCGATATGGTCGTACCCTTGCTTGGCTGCGACTGTATCTTGAGCCTGCCGTCGAACAGCCTGACCCTCTCCTCCATACCAACCAGCCCGAACTTGCCGTGTGCCGCCAGTTCGCTGAGACTATCAACGACCTCAAATCCTTGGCCGTTATCGGTCACTTCCAGCCTTACCGAATCCATCTCGAAGACGACGGTCACCACTACGTTGGTGGCCATAGAATGCTTCCTGACGTTCTGCAAAGCCTCTTGGACAATCCGGAACAGGGCCACCTCGAGGTCGGGGGCAAGACGTCTCTCTACACCGATAACCTCCACATGCGCCCGGATGCCGGCATCCTTCCTCAGGTCATTAGTCAACACCTCAAGCGCCGCAATCAGTCCTAGCTGGTCCAGCACGTCCGGCCTCAGTTCATAGCTGAAGCGCCTTACGCCGTCAATAATTGCATTAGTTCGGCGGCGCAAATCATCAAGACGATGCAGAATTGCCTCGGGAGGCCGCGGTCTGATTCTGGTCGCGGCCTGAATATCGAGCGATAGAGCCGCCAGTGACTGAATGGTCTCATCATGCAGTTCCCGAGCGATACGCTTGCGCTCTTCCTCCTGTGCCTTGACAACCTCAGTGACATAGTTTCTCAGCCGCTTGCGCTCAACAATATCCCGGAAAATGACGATTACCGACGGCTGGCCGTACCATACCGTCCTAGTCAGCGCCAGCTCTACCGGCAGACTCTTGCCATCCTTACGCACGAAGACGGTTTCAAATTGTCTTTCTATCGGCTTGCCTTCGCGCCGGCGTCTGGCTCTTTCGATTATTTTATGGTGCTCCCCGGGATGTGTCAGCGTTTTGACATGCATCTTAAGCAGCTCGGCGACACGATAGCCGGTAATCTCCGCCGCCGCCCGGTTGGCGTAGATATAGCGGCCCTTGAACGTCATCACCAGAATACCGTCACTTGAGTGCTCAGCCAGCGCTCGGAAGTTTTTCTCGCTCTCCGCAAGATCAAGCTCCATACGTTTGCGCTGGGTAATATCGCGCACCATCGCTTCGATGGCCACAGGTTGGTCGTCCTTAGTAATGAGCCGGGTGACCGACTCTATCACCGCCCTGGTCCCGTCCTTACGGACAAGCTCCAATTCGAATCGTTCCGTGGGAACCCCGTCGAAGAGCAGAGATTTCTGCTTGGCCATGGTGATTTGAAAGCCTATTGGCGTCAACAGTTGAAAGATATTAGTTTGCAGAAGCTCCTCGACCTGGTAGCCGGTGAGTGCGACCGCGGCGCGGTTTACCTCAATGATGTTCCCTTTGAGATCGCGAACAATGATTGCATCGCTGGCGTTGTCGAACAGGTCGCGGTAGCGCGCTTCGGATTCCCGCAACGCTTCCTCAGCTCTGACTCGCTGGATAGCTGTACCGAGCTGTATCACAGCCCTGTCAATAACATCAAGGGCATGCCGTGAAAGCAAGTCCCGGTTATTGCTCGTCAGATGGAGTAACCCGATGTTGCGGTGCCCGAGCTGGATCGGCGCCAGCAGGATTGACTCGTACCCGAACTGACCGCATAGTTTGCACAACTTTCGCCTATCCGTTTCAGAAAGACGGCCCAGAAAACGGCTTATACTTCCGGCATAAAAAGTACCTCCTTTGGTAAAGTTCGACGGGCCGATGTCGACAGCCTTGTCCATCACACGTAGGCACATGCTCCGATGAGAGCGCAGTGAGAGAACCGCCTCGCAATCAAGAAAACGTTGATTAAAACCTTCATAAACTGCGAACGGCATAATCCCTGAGTCGTCACGTAGTCTAATGCCGCCGGCTCCAAACTTGAACGACTTCAGCGTCTCCTTGAGAAAAGCCTGCAGCAGCGGGTGCATGCTGGAGTGAACACTCGTTATCCTCAGGAGGCGATGCGACGCCCGACGCATTTCGAATATCTGCCCGCGGTCAGCCATTAGAACACCCGATCAGGGCAGGTCTTCCAGTGCCAGCCACCCCTCCCTGAGAGCGTAAAGGACGGCCTCAGTGCGTGAGCCAACGTTCAGCTTACGGAAGATGTTAATCAGATGAGTGTGTACTGTCCGCTCGCTGATCACCAGGTTCCTGGCGACTTCTTTATTACCCATACCCTTAGCTACAAGCTTCAGTACCTCAAGCTCCCTGGCATGAAGCGTCTGGCCGGAACGGCCTTCTCCCTTTTGACTGGCAAGCCGACTCATCATGCGGCTTCCAGCTTTAAGGTCAAAGACACCACCGCCAGAGTGGACCAGCCTTATGGCATTAACAATTTCTGCAAGCGGCGCAGTCTTGAGCAGATACCCCGCGGCTCCCGACCTCAACGCGGCCAGCATGTAGGCTTCAATATTATGGGCGCTGACAATCAAGACCTGTGTCCCGGGATAACAGGCCCTGATTTGTTTGGTCACCTCTATGCCATTAAGCTTCGGCATTGCGACGTCAACCACCGCTAACTCGGGGGAAAGCTCTTTGACCAACCTGATTGCCTCTTCCCCGTCGGCGGCGCGGGCGACCACTTGAATATCGGACTCATCCTCAAGCAACCGGCATAAACCGTCACGGAACGCCGGATGGTCGTCGGCAATCAATATGCGTATCTTCCTCGACGGCTCACCGGCTGACGGACTGATGCCGCTTCGGAAACTCTGCTTCAACGCCTACAGCCTCACGTGGTAAAATGGGGAACGGGTTGGCATGATAAGCCGGACAGCCTGACCACGCCGAATCAGAATAGTAGAATTCTGCTTCCTGCTTGTCAAATCCTGCATCTACCCGCCGGTAACATTAGACCAAAATGGGTACTGACGTTACGTATTATGATTCAGGTAGTCTATCACGGTGTTGTGTTATTATGCGGGCGAGAACGGGTTCTAAGTAGATGTTGAAGCCATTTTCAACCAAGACCAGTGCCGCCGGGCTGTCTATTCTTTCGAACAGCCTGCTGGTTGTTTTCAAACTGGTCATCGGCATTGCCATGGGAAGCGTAAGTGTCATGGCTGAAGCAATCCACAGCGCTGTCGACCTTCTTGCCGCTCTGATTGCCTTCTTCAGTATCCGCGTCGCGGCCAAGCCAGCCGACTCCACCCACAATTTCGGCCACGGCAAGGTCGAGAATGTCTCCGGCACCGTTGAGGGGATTCTCATCTTCGGCGCCGCCGGCTTCATAATCTATGAGGCAATTGAGAAGATTATCCACGTTCCCGAAGTTGAATTGTTAGGCCTGGGCATTGCTATCATGAGTGTGTCAGCGATATTCAACTTCATCGTCTCGCGGCATCTTCACCGGGTAGCCAGGCGGACCGATTCTGTGGCGCTTGAAGCTGATGCCTGGCATCTCACTACCGATGTCTATACCTCAGCCGGCGTGATGGCCGGCCTGATAGCAGTATGGCTGACCGGCTGGCATATCCTAGACCCGCTCATCGCCATTGGTGTAGCCGCACTCATCGTTAAGGCCGCCTGGGGCATCACTCGCAAATCATTTCGCCCCCTGCTCGACACCCGCCTGCCCAAGCATGAGCTCAAAGCCATCAACGCCTGTATCACCGCCCACACCAGCCAAATCGTCGGCTTCCATGAACTCAGGACCCGCAAGTCCGGATATCAACGCTTCATTGACATGCACATTGTCTTCCCCAAATCAGTCACCGTAGAAGAAGCACACCGGACATGTGACCTCATCGAGCAGGATATCAGCAGACGCCTGCCAAACAGCCAGGTTATTATCCATTGCGAGCCCTGTGAACTCAATGCCGACGGTTCCTGTCCGACCGAGTGTTCGGCGAAAAAGACCTGCCCCACTCCACCCAAAACATTCCAGCAGGGTGGCCCATAACCCGGCCATACATCTCCAACCAGATCACCGCCAACCCGCGCTAGACCAGCGTGGTATACTCTTTGCCGCTAGGAGGACAAGCTGATGCTCTTTACTATCAATTGCCCCGGGTGTAATACCGTAAGTACCATGTCACTTCTGAGTGCCGACTACGAGGGCCCATTCTCCTGCTGGAAGTGCCACAAGCTGTACCGGATAAAGGTCACCGGCGGCGACCTGGTGTCCTCGAAAGAGTTGACTGAGGAAGAAATCCAGAAGATGCGTGAGATCGAGGGCATGCAGAGCAACTCGAGAGGCCGACTTCTCCGCCGAGACTAGATAACTCACCCAACGGACCGGGTTTCATACATCGTTTTGTCCACGGCAGTCAAATCCTGCCGGTGCCGGCACCGCATAGGACACGCTCACCACAGTAGCGGCACATCCAATCCGGGCAAGCCGGCAGTTCATCAACCTGCTTGACCGTTTCCAGCAGATTGATACGCCGCAGAACCTCGGTCTTAAGCACCTTTGTGTCTTTGAAGCTGATATCATAGACCATCAGCTTTGCGTCCTCCCGGGGAACCTTTTCATAGTAGATAACCAGACGTCCACGCCGCTGGTCAGTCAGGCCACACTCCAGGGCCAGTCTCATGATGTAGTGGGAGAAGACGCGCGGGAGATTGCCACGCTCAACCACCGAGTTCAGCCTGGCACTGCGGACAACTAGCGGTATCCCGTCGTTTAGCAGTACCATATCTTCCATAGAACCAGCCCTAACCGGCACGTGCAGTGTCGCCCCGGGTAGACCGTACCTGACGGCATCCCGAATGACGCTGAGAAAGCCGGTGCGTTCAATTGAAGTCAGACGCTCAGCCGCCTCATCCTCGGTATCAATAGCATCTTCGTCACGTGCGTGCCGCTGTTTCATTCTGGCCAGATAGGCTTTCCTCGGGAAAACAAGGTCGTTAAGACGCGGTGGCCTGACTCTATCACTTCCAGCCCTCAGTCTTTCGACCAGATAGCGAACTGCCGTTTCATCACTCTCAATAGCTGAGACCTGGCCCACCACTTCCTTCGAAACCGGCACCGTACCTGTCCGGCAATCGCAGACCCCGGCATATTCGCACTGCCAGCTTCCCCAGGGGCATACTGGCAGACGGCTTGGGTCACCCTTCTCCAACGCTTCAAGAAGTAAGTCCCGCCGTTTCCTCATCTCGGCCACGATAGCGCCGAGGTCGGAAAATGTTACCCGGAAAGCCGTCAGCGCCTGCTCAGGAGATGCGTCCCTACAGTAGACAACCACCCTGCCTTTCTTGTTATTCACCATGGCACAATAGAACCCGAGCTGCTCAAGATAATACGGCCGTTTCCGTTTGATGTCGCTCTCATCCAACGGGCTTCCCGTCGTCTTAACTTCCGTCGGCATATCCTCATAGATATCTATCCGGCCCACCACACCTTCCACCTCGACGAACTGCTCCAAATACTCCTCACGAGAAACCGCTACCCCAAAAAGCTGGTGAAACCCTGTGCCCGACCACATCAATTGCTGTCGCTCAAGAGACGGCGTGATATCCGGGAATTTCCTTTTGAAATACGCTTGCCTCAGGCCAGTCAGGTCGGTAACGGATATTCTCTGACGCTGGCTCGGCCGTTTGAGCCATGCCATGATGAGCTCTTTCACCGTCCGGTTGGCATCAATGTGTGAGACTACAGCAGAAAGGCTAAACGTTGTCATTGCCAGATCATACCTCCGTACCACTCATTATAGTCCAGTTTCGTGGCGGCCCCTTTCCAACAGTGCCCAGAATAGCTGAATTCTGCGTCCGCTCATAGCGTAACATTTTAGTCGGTTGGGGGTAGCCAGAAATAAGGAGACCTCCTAGAATCCTGAAAATACATCACAGAATCGAAGGAGGTCTCATGAC
>Ga0185342_1000238_pt1 | contig 30571 bp, 39 predicted proteins | sample ConPoolayeEmetaG_FD_128045 | JGI IMG/M metagenome (GOLD analysis project Ga0185342, IMG submission 128045) | Hot spring microbial mat communities from California, USA to study Microbial Dark Matter (Phase II) - Cone Pool mat layer E metaG... ... | reverse complement strand
AAACGCCCCCACCCTTATCTTCGGGCCTCCATCAGAAACAGGCACGCTCTGGCCGCTTTTTCCGCAAAAGCCAGGGTCCAATCTTACCTCTTTTCCTACAAGCTCAACATTTTTTATGGTTTCAAAGAAATTCCCAGAAACAACGACATCCTTAAAAGTTTCCAAAAATTTTCCATTCTTGAATTTCCATCCTATCGCCGCCTTGAACATGAACCCGCCAGTAAAGGGGTCGACGCTCCCGCCGTTCATCCCCTTCAAAAACACGCCTGTCCCTTCAAACATCTCCTCATCGCCCGCATCCCCGGGAAGAATGTAGGTGTTGCTCATGCGAACAATGGGCTGGTAGGCGAAGCTCTGCGCCCTTGCATGGCCGTTCGGCTTTCCGAAAATTTTTGCGGCGTGCTCGTCCTTTAAGTATTCTTTCAAAACCCCTTTTTCAATTATTCTTACCTCCTTTCCCTCATGCCCCTCGTCATCATAAAAATAACAGCCGAAGCCAAGCATCGGATTATCAACAATCGTAAGCTTACTGCTCGCGATCCTCTTCCCAATCTTCCCCCTGAACAACGACTCGCCTTCAAGAACAGTGTCCGCCTCGCTCGCATGCCCGACCGCTTCATGCGAAAGCAGGCCTGCTATCTCGCTGTCCAAAACAACCGCACATTTTTTTGGCTTTATCCTCTTCGCCTTAAGCAATTCTTTCGCGTATTTCTCTGCTTCTTTCGCGGCACTAAAAAATTTCTCCCTAACTTTTTCATCAAATTTTCTCTCCCCGACCCGAGAGGAATACTGTTCTATTCTGTTTCCTTTTTTCGCAAAGACGGAAATCCTCCCGTAAACATAAAACCCCTCCTCTTCTATTTCAGCCCCCTCGGTGTTCTCAAACTCCCTCCCCACCTTCCATATTCTCAGGGAGACCTGTTTTTTGTATGCATCCACAGAATCATAAACCTCCTTGATGAACCGGGCCGCATGCTCGGCATCCGGCACAACATCGCTTGTTTTTCTCCTGCCCTTCAACTGCGAAGGAACGATCTTTAGCTTTCCGCCCCGCGCAGAAGCAATCCTTTCGGCTTCTTCGACAACTTTTTTCTCATCGCTTCCGGAGGCAAACCCCCATCCATTCTTCAGAGCCCTTGCGGAAACTCCTCCGCTGCTCCCAGAACCTATCTTCATCTCGCCGTTTATAATGCTCAGAAAAAGCTCCTCAGAAATTTCCCTGCGTATCTCAGCGTACATCCGCGCCCACTGTCTCTCTCACGGCCTTCTTGTCCTGCTCGTCCTTTACAAATGCGATCAGAAACTCCTTTTCAAAAGGAACAAGCATTATCTTCTTCGAAGCGGTCTCTATCGCTATCTCCTCCACGCTGTCCTTTACCTGCTCGAAAACCACAGCCATCCTGTTTACTATGCCTGCCGAGAGAACAACCACCGAATCATCCAACGCTCCGCTCTGCTCCTTTATCTTTCCATCCCGGGTTATAACGGCGGAATCTATCCCCTTCTCCTTAAGCTTATCAACCATGCTCATACTATCTCCACCCCTGTCGGCCCTATTTTTACAGGAACATCAGCTGGAAGGAGCGAAGAGGAAAGCTCATACGCGCCCTCTTTTTCCTTAAGCTCAAAAACCTCTCCTATTGAATGCAAAAATGTATTCAGAAGCTTTTCATCATGCATCCTCTTTTCTATCAGAAGGAAGAGCGTCGCGTTCGCGGCCTTCAGCCTTCCCTCAATAACCTGGAAAAACTTCAGCACAGAATCCTGGGAATTGTAAAGGAGGAATGTTGAGAAGGAGTGGAATATGAACCGTATTTTCTTTCCGCCGCTCTCCCTTATTGCGTCGTTCACAACCAAACTCAAATCATTGAGCGCGGTCGGCCCGTCTATAAACACATCGCGCCTCGACTCGTCCTTCACCCCAACAGTTGCCGAATAGCAGTCTATGTACTTTATTCCGTTTTTCAGCTTCATTCCAAGGCCCGCTGATTTCGACTCAACCTCCTTTGGAAGCATATCCGAAGCGAGATAATAAACGGCATCCCCTTTTTTTATGCCTTCGTGCGCAAAATGGAACGCAAAAACCGCCTTCTCAATTCCGGCGGGGCCCAGAAGAACAACAGAGCCCGGGTTCGAATACCCTCCCTCCAGCATGATGTCGAGCTCCTTTATGCCTGTAGAGATTTTATTCTCCCTGAAAAGGTACTGCTCTTCCATGGGATAAAAAGAGGGGCAAGGAATTAAAAATGTATTTGATTTTTGAAAATTATTCTTCAAGTTCTCCGCGATTTATTTTTTGGCTGTTTCATAAGCGTCATACATCTATTTTCCTCATCTTTTAGGAGAAGCGAATAATATTTTTTGTTTTTATTTTTTTTTATTTAAGCGAATGCCGGTTGAAAATGTTTTAAATTTGCAACACCCTGGATAGAAAGGAAGAGAAAGATTAATAAACAATTTGCAGGAATTTTAACCTATGGCAAAGAAAACAGAAAGCAAAAAGAAGGACCCGGCAGTAGCGGCAATACTTGCTCTTGTCGGCGGGATAATCGTTGGTTTTCCGGGAATCGGCTACATGTACATGGACAACATGAAAAAAGGCCTGATATACGGAGCGATATGCTGGGTGCTGTATGGAATAATAGTAGGAGCATTCATGGTAGGCAGCATTGTAACGTTTGGAATTGGAAGCATTATCTGCCTTCCAGTATTTGCGCTCCCGCTTATATACATTGTGGTAGTGACCTACGACACATACCTTTATGCAAAGGGAGAAAAAACAATCCTGCCGGAATTCTAAATTTTTTTATTTTTTATAATACGGAACGGACGTATGGAATAAAAAAGAAAAAAAGAAAGAGTTTATTTTATTTTTTCAGTACGCTTCCTATGAAGTAGCCTATCACTGCAAGGACCAAGCCGACAAAGAAGCCGACTACCGCTCCGACCACGAGCGCGATGACGCTTACTCCAGCTCCGAACATCGCACCAAATGCATCGGTTGTGCCGGCAGCCATTCCAACACCCAGCCCAAGCATGTTCACAACAAGCGATATCACTCCGCTGACAATCGCTACGATAACCGCTGTCAGCCCTCCAACCAGCGCTGCGTCCACTATCTCCAGCTTTGCCTTGTATATGAGGAAGCCAAGCCAAAGATAAAGTGCTATATTTATCATCAGCATCGGCAGACCGATTATGCATGCAAGCGTCGCTCCGACTACCGGTATCACGCTCAGCAACGAGCTGAGAATTGCAAGGGCAAGAATTACGATCACAGGTATCTTTGCCGCTCCAAATCCTTTTCCTAAATTCATAACACCACCGAAAAAACCTCTTCTGCAAAGCTTAAAAATATTGCGACTTTCTTATAAGGTGTAGAAAGGTTTAAAAACATGTATATACATAAAAATATGTGGGTGAAAACATGGGGGTAAAGGATAGGATAAAGGAAATTATGCTCGCCCTTGGGATAGCAGTATCACCAGTGGTTGCAAATGCAGAGTTCAATATATTCAACCCGGCAACATGGGGAGGTTACAAACCAGGAAGCATTGCCGCCAGTGTGTTTGAACAGGATACTTCAAGGGTAGACACTACTTCGGTTGTCTCCGCAAAACCTTCGGGTGGAAATCTTGGTTCTCTTTTGGGCGTTGGTCAAAGCGAGATAGATAAAGCAAGAAAAGAATGGGAACAAAAGATAGCTGAAATAGAGAAAAAACGGGCGGAAGAAGAAAAGAATAAAGGAGAATACAAGGTCCAAGAAATAAAAAAAGCGAACATAGATGCAGTTAACGCAGCAATTTCTGCTCTTTATAACGAAGTTGACCCACGGGTTTTGAACATTGTTCTGCCTGCCTGGTCCTTAAGCCCTGCGACAAGAAACAGTCTTGAAGTGGCTTACGGCACTGGGTTGACGGACCTCCAATATAAACAATTGCTTTTTTGGGATGAATATAAGTATGCGAAAATAAAAGCAGGTGAAATATGCGCCCAGCTCGGAATAGCATACAACGAGGTTGATGCGAAAGAATTTGCTCTTGCCTATGCCTCCATGGCTACGCTTGGCTATGGAATAGGAAGGCCAAATATGAGAAATTCCCTTGATATTGCAACAGCAACCATGCAGGCAAATGTTGATTCTTCGCAGTGGAGCCTTCTTCTTGTCCTACAATATCTGCCACGAGGAATTCAAACAAAATATGGATATGTGAACCTGGACTATCCAAAATCAGTAATTGCTGATGTGTGGAAAGTGTACAATAGAACTTATGTTGACTATGGTTCTGGGGTTTCACCTGTTCCGGTTGAAAAACCGTCTCCTACTCAGTCAACACAAACAGGGTTATCAACAAAGCAACCACAATCCAGCCAGCAACCTTCAACACAACCTTCAACACAAGAGGAAATAAAAGTGCAAACTGCATTAGAGACAATCAATTCAGCATTAGCCGCTCTTCAAAAAGGAAAAGAGATGGATTATGAAAAAAAGGTTAGATATTTTGACAGAACGATAAATTACGGCGAGATGCTTTATGTCATAAAAACCAAATCCTCAACCATAGATGTTATTTTACTAGAAGCTAATGGAGCAGGATTGATAAGTTATTACCAAGAGGGTGGAGTGTGGAAAGCATGCCTAACCCCGGATGCTATAAGAGTTTTGAAAGAAAACTATGGATATAAGGACAAAGGAAACTTTGGCAAAAATATAGAAAATTTGAATAGAACTCTTCAAAAAATGGCGAACGCCAGAAACAGCAGCGCAGAAGAATTTGACAATACATTGGCAAAAGCATTAGAAGATGCCGGGAGAGATATTGTCCCCCAGGGGCAGATTTTGGTTGATGCGCTTAAAGATGGCGGGGTTAAGGCATTGCAGAACCAAATCACGAACTATCAGGCCATTCAAAGCGGGAATCAAGCAGAAATCGATTCGGCCTACTCTAACCGTATAAACCAACTATCAGAGCTAAAGAAGCTTGTCGAAGAATATAGTAGAGAAACAAACCCCACAAAGAAAGCCAGTATTCTTGAGGAGATAGGAAAACTTGAAGCTAGAATGAACGTTAAATTGCAACCGTCAGTTTATGAACAGCTTACTGGCAGAAAATATGAGGGGAAGGGATCGGGTGTTCCATCCGCAGACGAGGTTTTGGAAAAAGTAGATGGAATCCCAAAAACTCCGGGAGACACGTTGGAAAAGCAGCAACCTGGTTCTGTAGGAAACTTTGAAATCGTGGTCGGCGCAGGAGAAGTGACACCAGATAACATAGGGAACACGACCTTCCAGCCGAGCGGATATGACTTCCCAATGACCGTTAATGCTTACTTGGAAACTTTGCCTGTCTCACCGCACATAGCATACGATGAGCATGGAGTTGAATACGAAGCAACCGCTTTAACGCCAGAAGAAAAAGCAAAGGTCCTAGAAAAGCTTGCAGATGATATTAAAGCTGGCAAAATCAAAACAATAAATGAAAGGACAATAAAAGAAGCGGTAAAAGAAGCGACGGGGTTGGACGTATCCATGGATAAGGGCGAGCTTCAGGACTGGAAAACAGCATTCAAACCCAGAGGATACAGGTGCAACGGTACGCCAAAAAACGGCGTGCGCGTATAATTTTTTATTTTTTTGTTTTTAGCAACTTGCAAAACGCAAGAAATAAAAACCTGTGAAGCGAAAGTTTTTTGATGGATTACGCAACTCGGCCTATTCCCACAAAGGAAGTAAAACCTTTCGCAGAACCAGAAATAGTTCCAGCACTCCAGCGGGCGCAGGCTCCAAAGAAAGAAGAGAAAAAACAGGAGAGCTTTCCGAAAATATTTTTCAACTATTTCATGGAATTCTTCAAAAATCCGTTCAATCCGTTGAACCAGTATGCGATAAGGGACAATCTGAAAGAAATGGAAAAGCCCGGGAACAGGGCGGAGTTTTTCAATTATTTTGCGCTTGCTGCGGAGATGGAAGAGAAAAAAAAGAGATGGGAGAAGGAGGAGCTTGAAAGGGCAAAAAAGATTGCGGAGTATTATTTTGAGAAAAAAGGGTTTGAAGAAGGCGGAAAGGAGCTGATCGCAAAAGCAGAGAGCATGGGAAACAACCTCGAAACCCTCTCCTACGAAGTTGAAGCCATTCCGCCCGAAAATCTGCTCGAGATTGCGAGGCTTATTGAAAGCGAGGATAAAAAAGGGCTGGAGAAGGCCCTCAGCAGAATGGCGGATGAGCATCCAGCGTTTGCGGATGTAATAAATTTTATTATAACTGAAAGGGAGGCGAGATTTTTCCTAAAAAAAGCATTTCCCATTAATAAAAAAGCGTTTGCAAAAATTTTCGGAGTAAAAGGAAGAACGCATTTGATAAGGCTGCTCAGGGCGTATGCAAAAATTCTTAGCGATGAGAGATACCTCATGCTTCTGAAAGCAATGGGAAGGGCGAGGCTGAAAGAGCTGAGGGCGTTCGCCTTCTCGCTGGACCCGGTGCTCAGATACATTTTTTTGAGGAGGGTCCTTCCGGCGCTTTATGCGTGCGGGATGGTGAGCATGGACCTGGGCGAGGTCGTGAAAAGAATGATGAAAGAAAGCATGGGTGGGAGGGTAAAGGCAAACCCCGTCCTGCTTAGAATGTTCGCGAAGCTCCCGAAGTTCCTTTTCTTCTTCGGCCAACCGGATGGAAAAACCCTGGAGCTTTTTATTGAGGGGAGGATATGGAAGAGATAGAAAAACTTCTGAAAGCAGAGGGGATGGAGTATTTTGCGAAAGTTGAGGAGGGCTTCCTCTCTGAAAATGCTACGAGAACGCTGTTCGCGCCGAGCACCTCATACTTGGGAAGGGTTTTGAGAAATGCCGAAGGAGGAGACGTAAGGTCTATCGTGTTCTCCGGAATATTCCTGGATTATATGGCAAGGCATGTTGATATATTCGGCGAAACAGAGTGGGAGGTCTTCATATTCGACAGGGTAGCAAAATCAAACATCCTGGACCTTTTCATGGAAAAGAGGTTTTCAGAGCTTTCCAAAATAATCTCATTTCCGGTTGAAACCCCGTTAGGGATGAAGAGAGCAGAGCGAATTCTCATAAACGACGGAAAGAAAACAGCGGTATTTGAAGCAAGCGGAAAACCTGTCGCTGAACTAAAAACAGCAAAACCGCCCTTCCGGTTCCTAAAACCGCCTTTTGCGGTATGCTATGAAAAAGACGGAATAGAGCCGTCTTTATACCTGTCTGACAAGAAAGGCGACCTCAACCTCTCGCTTGCAAGCGTTGTTTTTGCGGTCGACAGCGAAAGCGCGTACTCCTGGGGCAGAAAAACCCTTTCCCTGAGCTCCTCGCCCCTTGTTGCGCTCTGCCAGGCAAAAAAGCGCCTGGACAATGTTATTTTCGGTGGGATAAAAAAATCAAAAAGTATTCCCTGGCACGGCATCCTCCTGAACACGGAATTTGCAAAGGAGGTCTCCTCCTTTCTGGAAGGAACGGAAAAAACAAGGGCGGAAAAAAGAGTTGAAAACATGGAAATGGCAAATAAAATCGGGCTTTACATGATGAATTTTGGCGGGGATTCCAAGATGTTCAACGAGGAGAGGAAGAGGAGGGAAAGGCTGTTCAACAAAGAAGTTGTTGTAAGCCCGGATTTTATTGAATTTTTCAAGAAGGAAGGGTTGAAGGAGGGCGTGGACTATATAATTTCCGGGGGGGAGATCGTTGCGAAGCTGGCAACGATAATAGGAATCGGGATGAGAAGGATGTTCGCCCAGAGGTTCTACATAAGGCTCAGTTATGATGAGAAAGGTGAGAATGTGAAAAAGGACATAGGTGCCTCCATAAAGACCGCGTCCATATACAGGAACAAAGCGCTTCCCGGAGATGTGGTGGTCATGGGGCAGGTTGAAAGCGCGAAAAAAATATCCATCGCCTACGGAAATGTTTTCGAGGGAGAGAGGGCGTATGTGAATAAAATATTTAATCTTTTGCCAACAGATATGTTTTTAGGGTTTGAAGAAAGCTATAGGGTTGAAACGATACTGGGCAGGGTGCTGTTCAATCCTGAAGAGGGAGTGTAGATGGAAAAGATGAAGCTCTCCATGGCGGGCGAGATCGCGATGAGCGAAAGCCCCGGAGAAACGATGAGAAAGTGGAGGGAGCTTTTTGCAATAAGCCAAGCGGAGCTCGCAAAGCACCTGAACATAAGCTCCTCAACCATAAGCGACTACGAGAGCAATAGGAGAAAAAGCCCAGGAATAAATGTAATAAAAAGGTTCGTTAACGCGCTTTTTGAGATAGATGCAAAAAGAGGCGGGATGATCGCAAAGAAGCTGAGCCAGGAGGAGAAGGAAAGCGAGGAGTATTTTGAGGTGCACGAATTTACAAGGGGAATCCTCCTTTCTGATTTCGTGGGGATTATAGGCGGAAAGGTGCTTACAAACAAGGAGCTTTTGGACGAGATAAAAATCTACGGATACACCCTTATAGACAGTATGAAGGTCATTCTTGAAATGCCATACCCGCATTTCCCAAAACTCTACGGAAGCATAGGCGACAAGGCATTTGTATTCACAGGGGTAAGCACGGGCAGAAGCCCTCTGGTTGTTATAAGGGTTGCGCCCACCAAGCCAAAGGCAGTTGTTCTTTTCAACCTTGACAAGGTCGACCCGCTTGCGCTGAAAATTTCCGAGAGGGAGAAGATTCCGGTGATAGTAACGAAGATGGAGATAAGCAAAATGAAAGAAGCGCTGAATAAAATATAGATGGATTAGAGCTTTATTATTTTTCCGTTTCTCCCCGCGGAAATTTTAAGGATGCCACCGTATTCGCTCACCCAACCGTTCTCAACCTTCACCCGGTCGCCTTTTTTTATCCTCTCCGCGTCCTCTGCCCAGAGAACAAGCGTAACTTTTCCGCTGTCATCCTGCAGAACTGCGTTCGCAACCTTCACAACCTTTCCGGACATCGTGCTGACTTCGCTCATCTCATCCTTGCTCACAACCTTTCCCTCGATAGTGGCGTTCTGGTTCGCTTTGAGCTCTGAAATTTTCATATATACACCTATTTGTTAAAAACAGGAAAAGAATTAAAGGGTTTGGTTGTTTTTGCTCAAAGCCGGCCTGCTACAAGCATCTTAATGGCATTCCAAAGAAGGTATAACGATACGCTGACCCTCTTCTCGATCTGTTTTCTGCTCCAAAAAGCCGGGTTTGCAAGGTTTCTGAACCTCAACTCGCAGCGCATCCGGTAGAGCGCTATTTCTGTATCGCTTGAGGGGAGGGACTTCTCTTCCATTACCGCATCAAATATTCTCGGGTTCTGCTCGCGGATCCACTCTTCGTTCAATTCGATGTATTTTTCCTTGAACATTTTTACATGTTCGCTCCTGCTTATTATGCCTACGCCCATCAAAACAAATACAGCGGACGCAACAGATTGAAAAATCTTGCCGGGAAGGTCTTTCTTCCGTATCTCTTTTAGGGGGGTAAAATTTTCCAAATCAAAAAACACAACGCTGCACCTGTTGCTTGAAAAATCAACGCCTATGTTTGCAAAATGAAGGTCGTGGTGGATCCCGAGCCGGGTAAAAAGAGCGAGGGCCGTTGCGGTATTTATCGCTGTATTCTCAGCAACAACGTCAGAAACCCTATCGCCGGCAATTATGGAAAGCGGGGTGTTTATCACGCTGTTTCTAGTGAAGATGGTTTCTCCGGTTTTCTCATTGAACAGCAAACATGACGGAAGCGGGACTATTTTCTGGCCGGGCCCGAACCCAAGCTCGAGAGGGTATTCAAGCAGTTCGTAAAGATAAACATTTGAATAGAATTCATGCTCTATGCCCCGGGCTTTTTTTTCGGTTATTCGTTTGCTTTCAAAAATACCATAGTCCGGCATCTTTATGATGTACAGCCTTTTTTCCTCCCTTCCGGGCGGGTATTCGAGTTCAAAAACAAGGTTTTTGCTCGGAATGCTTTCCTTATTTGCTCTTGCGCGCTCTCTTATCTTCTGCGTATTGTCGAGGATATAATTGGCAAACTGAGTTTTCGGCCTGGACCCTATGTACCTTACCAAAAGCCAGGGAGGCCGGCCGAATTCTTCAAAAACAACCACCTTCCTGACAACTTCAATAAACTCGCCTTTTATTCTTTTATCCTCCAATCTTAGTTTTCTAAGTTTCACAAAATAAATTTATGTGTAAAAAGTTTTTTAATCCTGCCTATACCTTTCTAAACTTAAAACCGTAGTGTATAAGCCCTTCCGGGTCGTCGCTCTGGATTTTTCTGAATGCCGCCTCCACCCTGTCTCCTATCTTCACATCCCCATTATCCACAAGCTGGCCGAGAACCATCGCTCCCTCTTCAAGCTTCACAAGCACTATCGTATACGGAACCTGCTCCTCAAACCCTGCCGGCGGGGAATACACGACAGAATAGCTGTAAACCTCGCCCTTTCCTGAAAATTTAAAAGGCGCTATCCTTCCCTTTCTCCTGCAATTTTGACAAACCTTTCTGGGAGGGAAAAACTTTTCGCCGCAATTAGTGCACTGCGTACCTTCTAACCTGTACCTCTCAGGATACCTTCTCCATGCCAAAGAAACTGATTCCCTCATGCTCACACCTTCGTGAATATATGAACAACTGCTGTTCCCCCGCTCCCGCCTACATTGTGCGTAAGCCCTATCTCTGCGTTCTCAACCTGCGTTTTTTCCGCCTCCCCCCTCAGCTGCCATACAACCTCAACCGCTTGCTTTATCCCGGTCGCTCCTACGGGATGGCCGCATGCCTTCAGCCCTCCGCTCGTGTTTATGACAATCTTTCCGCCAAAACTTGTTTCTCCTTCTAGAGCAGCCCTTCCCCCTTCCCCTGGCTTAAAAAATCCAAGGTCCTCTGTTGCAACTATTTCCGCAATCGTAAAGCAGTCGTGCACTTCTGCAACATCTACATCTTCGGGCTTTATTCCTGCCCTTGCATACGCCCTCTGCGCCGCAACCTTTGCGGCATTCAAGCTTGTTATTATTTTCCTGTCGTGAAGGGCTAGCGTGTCCGTTGCCTGCTCTGATGCGGCAACTTTTACGATTTTATCCCTTGGCATAAGCTCCTTTGCCTTTTCCAAAGGGGCAAGGATGACTGCTGCAGCACCATCCGTTATGGGCGAGCAATCAAAAACTTTCAGCGGAGAGGCGACAATCTTTGAATTCAAAACAGTTTCAATCGTTATCTCGTTCTGGAATTGGGCGTATGGGTTTTTCGCACCGTGCGCGTGGTTTTTCACGGCCACGCTCGCGAGCATTTCTTCTGTTGTTCCGTATTCATGCATGTGCCTTCTCGCTATGAGCGCATAGAGAGCAGGGAATGTCGCACCGAAGAAAAGCTCCCACTCCTGGTCCCCTGCTCCACCTAAGATTTCTGTAACCTGCTCCACGCTCAAATCGTTCATCTTTTCCACTCCGCCCACAACAACAAAATCATGAACGCCGCTCGCAACCGCAAGGACCCCTTGCCTAAGCGCAAGCCCTCCTGACGCGCACGCACCTTCAACCCGGGTTATAGGAATCGGGGTAAGGCCCATCTGGTCCGCAAGAAGGGAGCCGACATGCTCCTGGCCTATTAAGCTTCCGCTTGCCATTGTTCCAACATACCCTGCGCTTATCTCGTTTCCTGTTAAATTCGCGTCCTGGATTGCCTTTAAACCCGCTTCGAGCACCAGATCCCTGTATCCTTTATCCCAGTGCTCTCCGAATTTAGTCATGCCTACGCCTATCACTGCCACTTCTCTCATGGCTCGTTTTGTTTTTTGGAAGGGTTTAAAAAATTAGCGAAAGGGAGTTCGGCAGAATGCGAACATGCTCGCTCTGTTCTAAAAAATGGCTTATTGGGAACGGATTTAAAAACTTTTCTCCTCTTTAAAAATAATAAAATAACGAAGAGGATCAGAATGACGAATGGAGGTCAAATTGGGATTGGGCATAAAGGAACGAGAGCTAATCTAACGTGTAGAGGAAAGAGCGGATTTGGAGAACCTATCGTTGAAAAAGAACCTGCGCCGAAAGTAGGATGCACGCTTGTAATAATAACCGATCCAGAGAGGCGGGAAGAACTGCGCAGACTAGGCCTTACGAATCTTGGCCATATCATTGGTGTAAAAAACAACAATTTTGAAGTTTTAATTCCCGGCAGATATCCGTGGCTTGATCAATACAGAAGGAATGAGTTGAAATTCCCGTACGATTTTAAAAAACAAGAGTAGTGGGAGCATGGGATATAGAGAAATGACATGGAAGGAGATACGGAGAATAAACTGGATGCTGATGCAGTTAAAGGGCACGGGTAAGGGTAAGGATTATATCGGAACATTGGCTGCACGGGTAGGAAAGTATCCGTATTCTGAACTCGAAAAGGTTCCGGTTAGGATTAGGGAGGTTTTGGAAGAAGAAATCAGGATAATAAAAGACGACAAACCAAAAAACCCAAAAGAGTGGATAAAGAGAGCATTTTACAAGATAATGTTAAAAAATGCTATAGGGCTTTTTGATGAAGTAGCTGTTAAGGAGTATAAAAAGGAAAATGAGCAGACAAAAAATCTGCACAAGAAGAGATAAGTGGATTTTCTTACCTATTTTTAAATTTTATCTCAGAATTTAAACCGATGCTTGGATGGAAGATTCTTCCTGAGGGCGAGTACAGAATAGAAATGCCCCAGCTCAGCGAGGACGAAGAGCGGATGGTTGAGGTTGTAGAGGAGAGGTTCAAGGAGGTCGCCCGGCTTAGGGAGATGAGCAACAAAGAGGAAATTCTTGAAGCAATAAAAGAAACCCTACAAAATACCGCTGCAGAGGAGGGTATATATTTAGACAGCGACCAAGAGGAGTACCTCTCAAAGGTCGCCTACCACCACATTTACGGGTTTGCATTTTTGGATGAACTGTTGAAGGATGGGCAGATAGAGGAGATAAGCATCGTCGGCCTGAACAGGCCTGCGTATGTTTACATAAGAAAGCAGGGATGGAAAAAAGTGAACGCTGCTTTTACCGATGAAAAGGCTTTAATGGATGTTATTAATAAGATGGCAAAAACCCTGGGAAGGAGGATCACTCTCCAGAACCCTAGACTGGATACGATGCTCCCGGACGGCTCAAGGCTCCACGCGTCCCTTCCGCCGATTTCTGATGGGGAGATAACGATAAGGAGGTTCAGGGACAGGCCGTTCTCGCCTAAGGAGATAGTCGAGCTGAAAACAGCCAGCTACGAAACAATGGCGATCCTCTCCCTCCTCATGCAGAGCGACAGCTCCATTCTCATTGCCGGAAACACCGCAAGCGGAAAAACAACAACGATGAACGCTCTGTTTTCCTTTGTACCAAAAAACGAAAGGGCACTTATCACAGAAGAAACTCCGGAGATAAACATCCCGCACGAGCATAAAGTAAGGATGGTCGCGAACAAGGAGATGGGAGTAAGTTTGATGGACCTAGTGTACGATTCTTTGAGAATGAGGCCAGACAGGATAGTTGTCGGGGAGGTAAGAAACAAAGAGGAGGCGAGGGCTCTTGTGGACGTCCTTCTCGGAGGGCAGGCAAGAGGAGCGTACGCAACATTCCACGCCCAGAGCGCGAACGAGGCGCTTTTGAGGTTAGAAAGCTTCGGGATAAGCGAGATGGATTTGAACAGCATAGACGCTATTCTTGTGCAAAGGAGGATGCTCATATACGATTTGAAGGAGAGGAAGAACATGGAAGTAAGAAGGGTTGTGGAGCTCAGCGTTGTTGAAAACGCAAAGGCAATCCCGATAATAAAATACAACCCGGCGAGGGATGTGTGGGATGACAAAAACATAAAAAAAGTTTTCCCAATGCTCAGCGAAAAACTTGGAATAGGGGAAGAAGAAGTAGAAGAGGAGTACAAAAAGAGAAAAACGGAAATTGAAAAGGCGCCGGTGGAATTCGGGGAGTTTTTTGCGAGCGTGCAGAAAGCGTTCTATGGGTTGGAAAAATAGTTGTTTGCACTAGATTATAAAAACTTTAATCTAGTGAAAACAGACACGAATATAAATTTTTTGGTAGAAATATGCACATGGACAAAGTATTTTTAAGAAGATACAAAAGGGTTCTAGAAATCCTTCCGGCTGTAGCTGAGTGTTTGAACATGAGAGCCGTTCTAGTGGGCGGAACTGCACTCGCACTTTTTCGTCTACAACATTTTCATTTTTAAAAGCATGAAAAACGAGGGCGAAATTTACGAGATAATAAAAAAGAATGGGCTTCCGAAAAATATAGAAGAATTGAGGATGGTGACTGAGGAGGAAAGATACAAGGAGTTTATCGAGGTGTTGAAGAATGCTTCCTAAACAAGTGGTAAGCTATAAGCAGCTTTTAGAAGAGGGACTTACAAAAAAGGAGATTTTATTGTTGTTTTCATCGCTTAAACTTTTTCCAACCCCTTTCAAGGGCATATACTATGTCCCTATGAATGAGGAAAGAAAAGCGTGGTTCATAGAAAAACCTCTGCAGGTCCTGAGCATGGCAACAGCTATTTTCCTTGGAACAAATAATTTTTACTATACTTGCGAAACTGCCGAAGAGTACTTGGGGATAAAGTGGAGGCCGATGGGAAGGGTGCATATTGCAAATGAAAGAATAAGCAAAAGAATAAACTTAGTAGAAAGAATAAAACGGAACCTCTCAAAAGGAACATTCAGAGCGAAAAAAATAGCAACGATCCTTTCTTTCTACGGAAAAGAGATCATATTCCACAGGACGAAAAACCTTGAAAAGGCAAAAACAAAATCAACGCCTTATGGAAAATTTGCCTTGAGGAGGCAGATAGCAAAGGATAAAAAAAGTTTTAAATGTTAAAACAGCAGGATGGTTGGAAAAATGAACCTCTTTGAACTCGCAGAAAGGATGCCCGCGCTGAACGTGAAGGCGCCGGGCGTAAAAAAAGCCCTCAGAAGTCTAGGGTATGAAATAGACGAGGGAAAGTTCGTTTCCCTTGGGATTGTTTTTGGGCTGGTTTTTTTTGTTTTAGGCCTTTTATTGGGCGGGCTTCTGTTCGGGGTTGTATTTTTCGCATTCGGCTATGTGTATGTGCTCTACTACCCGCAGATGAAGGTTGCGAAAAGGATCGCGGATATAGAAGCAGAGATGCCGCTTTCGCTGAGAACATTGGGAATGCTCCTGAATATGAATGTTCCTTTTGTGAAGGCGCTGAAGGTTGTTGCGGAAACAAAAAGCCCGTTTGGGGAGGAATTGGAAAGGGCGGTGAAGGAGATAGAAAGAGGCTCAAGCATTCCGAAAGCATTGGGAAGCATAGCCGAAAGGATGGACAGCATCCCAGTGAAAAGGGCGATGGCGCAGGTAATCTCTGCATACGAGCAGGGCGCCGGAGGAAACGAGATAAAGAGAATAGCGAACGAATTGCTAAGCGTGCAGAGGCACAAGATAAAAGAGTTTTCCTCAAAAAGCGCAATGTACGGGCTGTTTTTCATAGTCATGGCCGCTGTTGCGCCGACATTCTTTCTCGTGATGAGCGTTGTTGGAAGGTTCGCATTCCAGATGGATGTTTCCGGAGAAATGGTTTACATAATGTATCTCATTGTTTTTCCTCTTTTGAGCCTTCTCATCCTTCTCCTTTCAAAATCCTCCCTTCCGCCCTCCCTTTTCAAAGAGAAGAGGCAGTTCAAGGCATACCTTCCTCTTCTCGTGGCGGCAGGGGTTGTTGCAGCCGTGTGGCTCATACCCATAGATGTAATTTTTAAGGTGGCGGCGCTTGGAGTAATCCTTCTCATAAGCGCAAAGAATTTCTACTCCTCCTATAAAGAGGGAAAAGAAGTGGAAAGCATAGAGAGCAACCTTCCGGATGCGCTTTTCAGCATAGCCGGAATGCCAAAGGGAGCGCACATAGAAAAGATATTTGAAAGGATAGCGCGTGCTGGTTTTGGAAGGCTGAGCGAGGAGTTTGAAACAGCCAGCAAGCAGATGAAGGCGAACGTAAAGCCCGAGATTGTTGTGAAGGATTTGGGCGAAAGGGTGGGAAGCGACATGCTCATGAGAGCTGGAGAGATAATGGTCAAAGTTTTCGAGGCAGGCGGGCATATAGGCGAAAGGCTCGCCGAGCTTGCAGAGGACATGCTTTTGTTCTATGAAATGAAGAGGGAAAGGGCGAATGTCCTGAGCATGCAGAAATACACGCTTATTGCAGGGGCGGTGATAATCCCGCTCATACTCGCAACCGCGCTAGGGCTTGTTGGAAAGATCGCCGCACTCATGGAGGAGCAGTCTGATATTGTCGATGTTGCGCACTCAGTTATCCCGGTATATCTGATAATCTACTCCGGACTAACCGCTTTCTACATAAGCGATAGCGAAGGAAAGCCATCAAAAGGGCTCGTTTATTTTGTTGGGATTGCGATCGCCTCCATTGCGATATTCTACCTCTCAGGGAGCAGCGGGGTGGTTGGGTAGATGATAGACAAAGCGACATATTTTGTTTATTCCCTGAACAACCCTGTCCTTGATTTTGTTTCAACCCTTATGAACAGCCAGGCATTCCTCGTCATAGCGATCGCGTTCCTGATAGTCCTTTTTGAAAGAAAGGAAAGAAACTTCGCGAGAATAAGCAAGATACTTTTCATAATATTTCTCGCGTACATTTTAACAGAAGGGCTGAAAAGCTTTTTTGCTGCCCAGCGGCCGTGCGTCTCTGAAATTGTTTCAAAAATTCCCTGCCCTGCTGATTTCGGCTTCCCGAGCGGGCATGTCCTCATAGCCGCATCGGTTATGTTCGCGTATATAAAAAGAAAGGAGTTTATTGTTTTCTGGCTCTTCACTATTCTCATAGCCTTTACAAGGATGTATTTGGGGGTGCACACGCTGGTTGATGTCGCCGGAAGCATAGCCCTCGCCCCCCTCATCTTCCATTTTTCAAATGTTCTCTGGAGGTGGGTTTTTGGAACTGAATAAAGAGACGAGCAGGCAGGCGCTCCATTTCGCTCTCGGCATGGGATTTCTTCTCCTGCTTCTTTTGATGGGAAGGAACACCCTTCTTTTTGCCCTTTCGATAGCGCTTGCCTCAGGGATACTTTTGATAAACCAGCTCATCCTCGGGAGATTCGAAAGGATTAAAAAAATTGTAAGCATGTTTGAGAGAAAGGACGCTAGGTTCTTTGGGGAATCCACTGTTTGGTATGTTTCCGGCCTGCTGATCTGCTCAACATTCCTCCAAAACCCGAACGAGATTTCCGCGGCGATAATCGCGCTCGGCGTTGGCGATTCGTTTTCAAACATATTCGGGAGAATGGGGCGAATGAGAATTCCTTGGAACAAAGGCAAAACGCTAGAAGGAATGGTCGCATTCTTCGCAGGAACGCTCCTATCGTATTTTTTCATAGGCCCTACAGCAATTGTTTTCTCTCTTGCGATGGCTGTTGTTGAAACCCTTCCGCAGGGAATGGATGATAACTTTGTGATACCGATAGCCAGCGCCATCTTTTTCCATGTGATTGTATGAGAGCGAAAAAATCTCTCGGCCAGAATTTTATAAAGAATAGGGATGTCCTAAAAAAGGAAGCGAACCTCGTAAGCATAAAGGATAAAATCGTTCTTGAGATAGGCGCAGGAGACGGAAGGCTGAGCGAAATTCTTCTCAGTAGGGGTCCAAAAAAACTTTTTTTGGTTGAGTTGGACGGCGAACTCGCGGATATTCTAAGGAAAAAATTTGCTGAAAAAGAAAATGTAGAGGTTTTCACCGGCGATTTTCTTAAACTGAATCCGTTTTCTGTCGATATAATTTTTGGAAACATCCCGTATTACATCTCCTCAAAAATAATATTCCGGCTCTTGGAGTGGGATTTCAAAAGCGCAGTCCTTATTGTGCAGAAAGAGTTCGGGGAGAAGATGGCGGCGAAGCCGGGAGACAGCAACTACGGAAGGCTGAGCGTAACCTCGCAGATTTGTTTTGAAGTGAAAAAAGGGTTTGTTGTTTTTAAGGAAAATTTTTTCCCAAAACCGAAAGTCGACTCGATTGCAATAGTTCTGAAAAAGAAAAGAAAACTAACCGAATGGGAGGAGAGACTAATCCGCGAGCTTTATGCGCACAAAAATAAGACCGTAGAAAATGCGCTCAAAAAAATTCCAGCAGAGATTCCTGAAAGCTTGAGGAAAAAAAGGCCTAGGCACATGAGCATTGAAGCGGTTTTGAGCATAAAACCTAAACAGTAATGTTTATCTTTCCTTCCCCATCGCTTATGGAAACCGGATTTGTGCTGTGAAGGAGAACGATCTCGATCTTCTCTCCTTTTTTTAGATTGTTTCGAACGATTGCCAGATGGCCCCTCTTCACGATGAGTTTCTTAATCGGCTTTTTTGGTGTTATTGTTATAATATCCCTCGCCCCTTTGTTCACCTTGCTCACCGCCAAAGGGCGGGTGATCATAAACGCGAGCGCAAAAATAACAATCGCCAGAAGGATAATGGCGTACTCTATCATGCAAAATCTATCCTCGCTTTTCCTTTTAAAACTATCACATTCAGGCCGTTTGCCTTTGCCATCTCTTTTAGCCTTATATCGTTTGTGCAAACTATTCCGTTGTTCTCTTTCGCATACCGGACTATCCACCTGTCCACATCCCCCTTCCCTTCTACAACCTCAACGAATTTCTTGTATTTTTCTATAAAGAGAAGGGCGACAGAGGCACCCTTGGCCGCCTTCCCCTTCCCCCTCCGCAGCCTGTCAAGCTCGGCAATAACATTCGTTCCAACAACTATTTTGAAAGGCTCTTCCAAAAGGGAGAAAAGCTGGTCGAAAACATCTACATTAAAATAGAACGGGACGAGCAAAAAATTTGTATCAACAACCAACTTTTTCATGTCAATCTTGCCCATCATCCAACTATTCTCCTTGCTATCTCCCTTGCGTCAAACTTCTCCAGGTCCTCGTATTTCTGCCCAGTGCCTACGTATACAACCGGCACTGAGGTCGCTTTCCTCACCGAGAGTATCGTTCCGCCTTTTGGGTCCACATCTATCTTTGTAAGGATCACCCCATCCATTCCGACCTTTTCGTTGAACTCCTTCACCTGCTCAAGAAGGGCGTGGCCGGCTATGCTTTCTCCGATGTAGATTTTTAAATCCGGCTTTATCACCCGAACCATCTTCTCTATCTCGCGCATGAGGTTTGAGGAGGTCTCCTGCCTCCCGGCCGTATCTATCAGCACAACATCAATCCCTTTAGCCTTTGCATGCTCAACCGCATCATACGCAACCGCGGTCGGGTCGGCTCCATAAGAAGACTTTATTACAGGAACGCCGAGCCTTTTTCCGTGCTCCTCAAGCTGCTCTATCGCAGCGGCCCTGAACGTATCCGATGCTGAAAGAACAACGCTCATTTTGTTTTTCATGAAAAGGTGTGCGACCTTTGCGATGGTAGTTGTTTTCCCGGCCCCGTTCGGGCCGAAAAACATTATCTTGAACGGTTTTTCTTTCTTATCCCTCGCAAGCTTTACGATATCGAGCTCCGGGCCTTCCATAATTTCTACCAGCGTTTTCTCGAACGCGCTTCTTAAAAAACTCTCCGCGTCCTTGACCTCGGTGCCGACAACCTGCTTTTTGAACTCGTTTTTTATCTCTTCGGCAACCTCTATTGCCACATCCCCTTCAATAAGATAAAGTTCAAAATCCTCGAGTGCATCGCTTATGTCGCTCTCGTCTATCCTTACCTTCCCGGAGAGCATGCTCGTAATGGTTTTGAGAAGGCCGACCTTTACTTTCGGCTTTCTTTCCTCCCTAAACTTCGGGACCTCGACCTTCCTTTCCTCCTTTTTCTCTTCAACAAGTTTTCTCGGTTTTTCTTCTTTTTTTTTCTCCTTTTTCTTTTTCTCTTCCGGCATTTCCTCTTTTTTTATTTCTTCTTTCTTCTCTGCTCTCGGTTTTTCTTTTGGCTTTTCCCGGGGCTTTTCTTTTTTCTCTTCTTTCTTCTCCTCTTTTCTCTCTTTCTTTTTTTCCTCTTTTGGCTTTTCCTCTTTCTTCTTGCCGACTATCTTCTGGATAAACCCGCCTATCTTCTCTTTAAGAAAACCGAACATCAAAGACCCCTTGCTTTTTCAAGAAGAACCTTGAGCCTCATCTCAACCTTTTTTATTTCATCGTTGAGCTTATCGGCCGCCTCTTTTGTTTTCTCTATCCTTTTTTCCACTTCTTCCTTGGCTGTTTTTTCATCCATGAGAAGGAGGTAGCCGCCGCCTATCGGTACTATTACATTCTTCTCCGAAACCTCTGCCTTTACAAATGCGCCGCCGCCTATGGGAACAAGGGCATTCTTCACTTCCAGGTTCTCAACGCTGTGGAGGGAGTTTGTAAGGTCAAGGAGCGCAAGCCCAACCTTGTCAAGCTCTGCCCTCAGCATCCTAAGCTGCGCATCAAGAACCCTCGCTTCGTAAAGAATCTTCTGCTGCTCTTCGCTAAGCTCCGGCATGCTCAACCACCTCAATTTTTATCCTGTCTCTTTTTATCCTGTTCACAGAACCGAAGAGAGCGTACACCCGTTCTCTCGCGTCTTTCTCGCTCTTCGCATCAACCTTTTTCTCGAATTTTCTCTCTTCACCTTTGCCGAATTTTATCTTCCCTTTTATTATGAATTCCATATCAGCACCCCGCTTTGTTTATTTTGCATTATTTTTCAACCGCAAAGGATTTTAAGCATGCGGATATTACGAAACCCTCAAGCCCGGCTTTACCTCCCGGTCTGTTGTAAGCAGAGAGACGCCGTTCTCGTCCTCAACCGCAAGGAGCATCCCCTGGCTCTCCAACCCGAAAACTTTTTTCGGCTTAAGGTTTGCAGCAACGATTATTGTTTTTCCCGCGAGCTTTTCTGGGGGATAGTTCTTCGCTATCCCAGCCACAAGCTGCCTCTTCTCCTCGCCCGTATCAACCTGCATCCTCACGAGCTTCTCAGACCCGGCAACCTTCTCGGCAGAAATAATCCTTCCTGTTTTGAAAACAATTTTCGCAAAATCCGAAAACTCAACCATTTCCATCATATCACCCCAAATACCCAAGCCCTTCCTCTATTCTTGCAATCTCTACGCCTGTTGTTCCTTCCCCGACAACATACCCCTTTGAGTTTGCGATTATGCCTATGGAAACAAACCCGTTTCCCATGTTCGCGGTTGCCCTGCTTCCCTTAACCCCAAGAACCTTCTCAACGAATTTTATCTCATCGTCGCTCGCTTTGTAATGAATAACGAAGCCTTTTGAATTGCTGCAAACAAGCGAACCAACAGTGCTGTAGCCGGCCATGCTTCTCCTGAAAACCTCCTTTCCGAGCGCATTCTCGACGGCTTTTGCCTCCTTATCATTCATGCGCGGGTTTGCAATAACAGATTTCCCTATTATTATGTTGTTTCCCCAAGCATTAAACCTGCCGCCTATCTTTAGAACCTCAACATGCTGAGAAATTATTTCCTCTTCTGAAGGAAGGATGGTATATGGAACCACCGCAAATTTATCGGTGAGGGCCATGTACACCCCTAAAAGGTTGCTTTCAAGAATGGATGTTTTTACAACCTCTACGCCGGTTCTTTCGCGCAGTGAATAAAAAAGCGATTTGTTCGCATCGCGCGGAAGGAACGCTACCTTATCGTTTGCCTTTCCGAAAAGTCCTATGTACTGGTTCCCATGGTAGGATGCTCTCATTTATTCTTACCTTTCTTTTCCCAGTTGTGCTTCGGCGCCTTTTTCTTTTCCTCTTCCTTCTCCTCAGCCTTTTCCTCCTTCTTCTCTTCTTTCTTCTCAGCTTCTTTCGGCTTCTCCTCCTTCTTTTCCTCTTTCGTCTCTTCCTTTTTCTCTTCCTTCACTTCTTTCGGCTTCTCTTCCAGCTTCTCGTCCATCATAAGAACATAAACCTTCCCGTCCTTCGCAAGCATCTTCACCTTCACCTTTCTCGGCGGCTTCTGTATCCCGCGCGCCCACAGGAACGCATTCACCATGTTGCTGATTAGAACATTCTCCGGGTCGGTTTTCATGTGCCTCGCTGCAAACTCCCTAAGAATCTTAATTGCCCTTGGCGTTCTTTTGTTTCTCGGCTTTACGAAAGCATCCCTCAGCGGAACAGTATAAACCCTTTCATTTCCTTCCATACTCCCGCCTCCATTTTTTCGTTCCAATCTTATCCGTTCTCCAGCTTCTCCTGAATTTGTTGTAGGCAACCTTCCTCTTTGTTTTTGCGACTATAAAGTTCGGTATCCTTCTGTTTTTTTTCCTTTCCTTGTTCAGCCTCATTTTCAGAGCAAGATTGTTTTTCGCCATATTTCCACCCTTTCATTTTCTCTTAAAGCTTATCTCAACCCCTTTTTCCTCCCCTTTCAATCTCACGAGTATCCTCCTTACCTCCTCATCTGTAAGCTTTCTCCCGACTTTTTGGTACAGGGCAACTATGTACTGCACAGTGCCCTGAAAAAGTTCGGGGTTTGCGAGCATGACATTCATGACCCTTTCGTAAGCATCCGGGTGGAGAGCAATTCTCAGAGCAGCTTTTATCTGCTCTATTTTTTCACTCTCTTCCTGCCTCTTTTTCAGCTCCTCAAGCTTTTTTTTTCTTATTTCCTCTTCGTTCATTTCGCAACCTCTTTTGCAGCGTTGTCCAGGAGCTTTCTTCCTTTTGCTGTAAGCACCCTTCCCTTTCCATCCGGAGCTTTCGCCATATACCCTGCTTTTTCAAGCACCTGCATACCCTTCCTTATCGTATTCCCGCCTGCCGGCCTGAAGTGCGCGGGCTTTACGGTATGCTCCTTCCTTCCGCCATAGTGCCTTCTCAGCCTGTTCACCCCTACCGTTCCACGCACATACGCCTGCCTAAGGAGGGATGCAAGCCTCATGTACCAGAAATTCGCCTGCTCCGGAGGCCTTTCGGCGTGGCATCCTGTCTTCACATAGCCGACGAACTTCGGCTTTTCCAGCCCTTCCTTCTCAAGCTTGACCGCAACATTCTTTATTAGCTTGTTCGGATTTACATCTAATGCAGTAACCATCTTCTCACCTTTACGTAAGAGTTTTATTTTTGGAGCATTTCTTATTTAAATGTTTTCCTGGTTTGTTGGCATACATATTTAAACATTGCTAGACATAAATAATTCTCTGGTGATGGAATGGGAAAAAAAGCGAACACTATAAGAAACGCTATGCTGGCTCTTGGATTGTCCGCTGGCTTGGGCGCGCTTGGATGCGCATCATCCGCATTAAACCGGGATGGATACTGGGCCGGAAGAGAAATTATTGAAAATACGAACATAAAAAGGACAAAGGTTAATGTTGCCACCGCATCCGGGGAGAATACCCAGATGGTTCTTGTTGAAGAGCCCGGCGGAGGGAAATGGATAGAAGATAACGCTGGGAATGTTGTTTACAGATGGGACCCTTCGAGCAGAGGATGGAGACCCAATTCCAATCCTGCCGTGGCGCTTCAATTGGAAATAACTGCTTTTGCTGAAGAAAAATGGGGGCCAGATGAGTTTGCAATCCCAAAAAGCACTACGAAAACCGCAACCGTGAAGGCAGGGAGTGATGTATTCGAGAACGCAACGGTTGTTGAAGCGTCGAACGGGGCCGTGCTAATTTACGATAAGGACGGAAAAAAAATATTCGAAAGGGACAGCAAAGGGCAGTGGTACAAGATAACTCCTTATGGCATAAGCGCGCCAATAGACATTCCGATTGAGTATTAGTGATAAAACACAAGCAAAAGCAGAATTACTACTAGGAACGGAAAAGCAAAATAAACCATATTTATTCTTCCATAATCATAGCTTACGCTCGGCCTGTAAAAAACATCTCCATAGAAATTTCCTGCTGTGTTTTCCCTGTGCGCGATATATTTGTCGTGTTTGTATGTTCTGAGGAAATGGTCGTAGGCTTCTGCTGAGATGATTTTCGGGCCGAAAGAAGGGTAGTGGGGAAAATCGCACCTGTATATGTAGCAGAAAGTTTCCGGCATTTCTTCGATTAGGTAGGGTTTTACATTATTTTTGTACCATGTCTCTTCGCTCTCTCCGTCTCCGTACTCATCCTTCTCGCTTTCTATGTACCATACCCCATAGACATCGTCGTAGGTGTCAAATGTGTAGAGCTGCCTCCTTCCATACTCCATTCCATCTATGTAAAAAACAAACCGGTAGAATTTTCTCTTTGAAAAAACTAAATTGTTGAAATGGTTGTTCTGCGTCCACTGTTCTGTTATGGGCGGCTGAAAAGTGAAAAAAAGAACATTCCCTCCTTCCACTGTGTACGCAATAGAGCTGTAGAATTCCTTTACAACCGTTGCGTCGCTCGTTGAGGTTGTTTTCTCGCAGTCGCAATCCTCGTTTCCCTCTTCATCAGTTTCGCATTCCTCCTCCCACCTAACATGGGTAATCTGATAGGGAAACTCGATTTTGCCGTCAAGCGTTGCCCTCAGTTCATTATGCCCATCCGTGACCCAAAGCTCGCTGGTCCTAAAAGGAACCTCAACAATAGTTTTGCCTTTATCTACCTCAACCACTTTTGTCCTGCCCTTGAATTTGAATGTAATGTTGCCATAAACCTTCGGCTCTCCGGTTGCTCTCTTTATGTCCACATTCTCATGTCCATCGCATCCTCCTCCTACTTCTTTCTCAAACCTCTCGCCATGATGCTCCCCCCATGTCCATATTAAAAAATGCTCATCCTCTGCCGCAATCCTGTCATCAACGCTCGGGTCTATAGAGAGAAGCTTCATGCTCGCGTAGGAAACTGGCTCTTGAAATGTCGGCACACCCTCCATTCCAGGAGGAACAAAATCCACGAGCTGAGGGGCAATCTGCTGGTTATGGAAAAGAACTTCTTGGATGGGCGGGTCTTCGTACTGGCCTGAAAAGAGCGCGGAAAAAAGCAATAAAAAAAATAAAACAACCCTCCCCTCCATGCTACAAGAATGCGCAAAAGAATTTTTAAACTATTTTAAAAGCGACATGAGCACTTCGTACGCCTTTGCGGTGTCCGCCTGCCTGACAACGAGCATCGTGTCTGTGTAGCATGAAATTATCTCGCAAACATTTATGCCCTCGAGGGCAAGCGCCCTTAGCAAAAGGGATACAACCCCGGGGGTTTCCTCTATTTCTTCGCTGCTCTTTATCACTATGAGGTCCAAGTTCTCCTCCACCCTGTGCACGTTCTTTTTCTTTATTTTCGAAAGCTCGCTCTCAGGAACAACGTATGTATAGTACCTGCTTTTTGCATGCGTAATAGAATCGATATTCAGCCTTTGGGAGGATGTGACCACAGCGACCTTTGTCTTTATTGAAAGGGAGCTGTTTTTTAGAAGGGAAAGAACTTTATACTCAAGGTCCTCCTGCGCCGCTGTAAGTTTTTTCGACGCCCGTATAATCGCCATCTTAACCGCCTGCATGTTTCTTTCACCCCCGTAAATTTCATTGCATATCTTCCTCGCAAGCGCGCTGTTGTTTATTATTCCAGCCCTTACAAGCTCCTTTATGAACGGCCTTCTTTTTATGTACAGCCAGACAAGCTCGCTGATTTTTTGTTCCATTTATAACACCTTTGTATATATTTATAACATTTATAACGATAAATTAAAATATCTATGCATTACTTTAATATTCCCTCATGTCAGACTGTCCAGGTGCGCAATGGAATTATGCAAATGCAAAGGGAATGGCAAAACAAAAGCCAACGAACAATGGGTTTAACGGGAAACAGCCGCTAGAGGGGCCAGATAAGAAAGCAGAGGAACTAGACAGGATAGTGAAGGAAAAGATCGACAAATACACAGAAGAAACCGGCAGACGACCCAGCGAAAGCATGATTGACAATTGGTACATGGAAGCGGCTCGGTCCATTAACGGGAAACAGCTATAAGACCTCTCCCAGCTCTTCTATCGTCATGATTTTTACTATCCCGTTTCCCATTTTCAGCCGTATTTTCGGCTCCATATCCCCCAAACCACGCATGAACTCCCGCTTCTCCTTCTCATCAAAAACAACAATAATCTCGTTTTTTCCTATCCTATCCCTAGGAGGACCTATCTTCCAGCCATCTGTTTTAAATACGCCATCTTCCTCCTTAAAAACGATGCCCTTCTCCACAAGAATATCCCGTATCATCCTCTTCAGAACATTCGTCTTTATATCGCCCGCGCCTTTTATCTGGTAGTACCCAGCGTACCCTTCAACAACCCCTTTTTTCTCAAGCTTTTTCAAAATTTCCTCAACATTTCCCTCGCTGACATCCATTCCTTCTGTAATCGTCTCCTTTATGCCCCATGAAACATCCTTCACGGTAAGCGGAACATCCTTCCATCCGAACTTCTTCTCCACATACCTAAAAACATCTGTAATACTCTCTGCGGTGACAACCTTTCTCCCAAGAAGCTCCTCCGCAACCTCGTGCGTTATTATCCGGTATGTCGGTTTTTTTGCCATCTTTCCGTAAGCGAACGCGGCCGCAACGAGGATCAGCCCGGGAATGCCAAATGTAATGTAGATGTCCCATACGCTTGAAACATCGCTCTGCACATTTATCTCCTTCTCAAAATTCAGATATTTTATTTTGAAAATGTTGTCTCCTTTTTTTAGCTTGGCCGGAACAACGAGAATTCCGTCAACTATCGGCAGTCTCCTCTCTGCCCCTCCGGCAACCGAAACATAAGCGAACCCCGAGGGAACCGGCTCGCCGTTCATAGTAATGTTGAATATCTGGTTAACGTCTTTTTTCCCGGCATATTCGATCTCCACGCCCTTTGCAGTAATGAGCATCGCGCCAAGAAGGTTAATCCGGTCATAAACTTTTGCTACATATGTACCGCTTTCGTTGAAAGAAAGCCTTTCCACAAACGCTTTCGGAGAGGTGACAAACCCGAGTTTTTTTTCGTAGACATTCTTCCCATCTTTCTCAAGAGAAAAAAACACCGCGCCGTCCGCCCTCGGAACCGTGAAGGTAAGTTCCGTGGCCTCCCATAAGTATATTTCATCCTTTCCGTTTATGCGGACAGAAAGCATCTGAAAGGAGCCGTCAGTAAGCTCTTTGTTGAGCATGAGCCTTCCGTTCCTCGCCTCCTTTGCGGAAACATAAACTGTTCCCGCCCCCTCCCTTATCTCTTCTATTTCGTAGACATCAAAAAGGAAATAGTTCTCGTTTTTGGCGAGGAGCGCATCCAAGCTTTCAAGGGCAACGAACTGCTTTGTTAGGTTAAGAGACCACTCTTCCTCCTTCATTCCATCTGCGTCGAGAACAAGGTTCGGCTTTCCGAAATAAACCACCCTGTTGTTATCAAAAACAGAAGGATCAACAAGAAAATCTCTGGGCATCGCAGAAGAGCATATGAGTATAAGCGAGTCCTTGGAGGATGCAGCTAGGGCGGGTGAAAGCTCCTTTATGGTTATTCCATACTGGGCCAGCCCCGCGGTTTTTTCCTTGATGGCGTCCTTGTACATGCCATCAACCAGAACTATTGTTTTGTACGGAGGGTATTTCAATGAAGCGAGAACCGCCGTTTTATCTCCTGTATAAGCATATATTTTATCCTGCGCGATTCCAATTGTCGCAGCGTGCGAAAGACAGAGCAGGAAGACAAGCAAAACAATTTTTTTCAATTAAAACACACCCCTGAGAGAAACCGATTCAAGCCATTTCAAATCGTTTTTGTAGAATGTTCTTATATCCTCAAGCCCAAGGACCATCATAAGGGGCCTTTCGAGGCTTAGCCCCCACGCAAGAACCGGCCAGGTCGCGCCCAGAGGTTTGCACACCTCCGGCCTGAAAATTCCTGCGCCTCCGAGCTCTATCCACTGCTTCCTGGGCTCGAAAAACACTTCAACCTCCAAGCTCGGCTCTGTGTACGGAAAATAGCTTGGCCTGAACCTTATCTTCTCAAACCCCAATCTCGAATAAAACTCCTTGAGGAGCCCCAGAAGATGCCGGAAATTCGCCTTTTTCCACACAACAATTCCTTCTATCTGATAAAACTCTGCGAGATGCTTGAAATCTATCGCTTCGTTCCTGAAAACCCTTCCTATGGAGAAGAATTTGCCGGTTCCCTTCTTTATATCCGCAAGCGTCCTCGCGCTGAGGACTGTTGTGTGCGTCCTGAGAACAAGCTTCCTCGCCTCTTCTGCGCTCCACTTGTACCCCCATGATTTTTCATGCTGCCTCTTCACCCTGCTGATTGTCTGCTCATCTATTTTCTCATCGCTTTCGCCCTCTAAATAAAATGTGTCCGCAAGGTCTCTTGCCGGATGGTCCTGCGGCTGGAAAAGGGCGTCGAAGTTCCAGAACGCGGTTTCAACATAGTTCCCGCGCATCTCCACAAACCCCATGTCCCTGAAAATCCTGCTTATTCTCTCTATCGCAACAGTTATGGGGTGCTTTTTTCCCGGCTTCATCTCTCCCTTTTCAAATTTTATGTTGTAGGGTTTGAAGCCCTTTTCCCTCCACTCCCCGCTTTTTATTACTGCTTGGGTAAGATCCCCTATCCCGCCCTCCTCTTGCGGCGAGAAGCCCATCCCGGCTTCTGTAATTTCAACAGAATAGTGCTTTTTCTTTTTCTCCTCCAAAAGTTTTCTCTGCAGAAGCTCGCGGTCCGGCTTTTTGAGCTCCAGCGCCTCGCGCAGGTGGTATTTTTCGGGTTTTTTCAGAACCTTTATCAGGCCGTTTTCAATCCCAACCCATCCTTCTTTTTTCGCCTTTCCCAAACCTATTGTTTTTAATTCGCTGTCAAGCTCGGCTATGCTTTTTCCTCCACACTCAACCACCCTTTCCTCTGGAAATCCCTCGGAGAGAAAACGCTTTCCCTCATCCGTAATATCATAACTCGCCTCTTCCTTCTCCGAAATCTTTGCAAGCCCCTTTTCGCTGAGCCAGTAGGAGGCCCTTCTGGCCGCATCCAGCGGGATGGAAAGCTCTTCCGAGAGCTCTTCAACGCTCGCTTTTTTTGCCTTTTTTAGATAAATCAGAACGCCCCTTTCATATTCGTGCAGTATCATGTTTTCTTCCTCGCTATCTTGCTGTACTGGAGATAGGTGTAGGTAAGAAATATGCTGCCGAGCATGAGCAACAACGCCATTCCTTCCGGCGTTTTCCCGAGGTCAACGATCATCCTCTCGGCATCCTTGAAAAAGCTGTAAATCTCATCATCCATGCCCTTCTCAACCCTGAAAACGAGCGTGAGGCCCACGAGAATTGAATCAGACCAGCTCACGCTTTCCAGCCTAGCTGGGAGGACGGCGCTGATGGCCCGCGGCATTGGGTTGAGGTCGGTTACAACTGCATTTTTCGGCAGATAGAAAGTCATTTTTTGGGTGCTGTCGAGGATGTAGTGGTCGCCCATCGTTGTTTTAAGGGAGAGTGGGTTGCTTCTCAGCCTGTACTCGGTGATTCTTGGGCTTGTTTCAATCTCTTCAAACATTCCGGTTCCAGCTATGGGTTTTCCTTCAGCCATGTATCTTAAAGCATCGTATGTTATCACAATCTCGCCTCTCCAAGTATCGGAAAGGGGGTTGTGGCCGTAAAGCGGCTGAGGCCTTACTGCAAGGTTCTGCACATCCACAACTTCGGTGTTTACATGCACCTTCAGGTCGCTGCTTCCTATAAGTTCCGCCCAGGTTGCAAGGTCGTTTTTGTTCAGCGCCGCGTTGTACCTCGCAACATCCGTCTCGCCCTCAACCAAAATTTTTATCGTTTCGCGCGCATTCACGCTTCCATCATTGTTGACAAAAAAATCTATGTTTACCTGCTGGACGTAGAATGCGGCATTGGACAGAAATACAAGCAGCAGCATGGCGAGAGCGCGTTTCATGGTTTAGGAATGCGCAAAAGGATTTTTATACATTATGGATAAAAAACCCCATTCGCTAAATAAAAAAAGCAAAATAAACTCGCCCGCTTTCTCTGGCTTTCGCTTCTATTATGCTTCTCTCTTTTTTGCGTTCTCTTGAAAAGCGAGTGTTTTTTGTTTTTGTTTTGCGAAGGCGGATATTTGGGCGCTTACGAAGCCAAACAAAAACTTAAAAACCTTTCTGCTATTTATGGGTTAGAATTTAAGGTGATGGCATGAGACCATTGAGAATGGATGAGGATGAGGATTGGGAAGAAGAGGACTTCGATGAAGAGGAAGATGTTGAAGAGGAAGAAGAGTCCGAGTAATTTTTCCTTCCCCTTTTTTTGTTCTCAATTTTATTTTTAATTCTTTTTGTTGTCAAACGACCACGGCCTAAAGGCCATGGATTTCTTGACACCCGTGCAGTCAAAAATTCTGAGGCAACTTTAAAAATATAATGCCGCAAAATGAAGTTACCTTAGGAAATTTAGAAATGGACACCTTCCAAAATGGGCCCGTAAAAAGTAATTTCGGGACGCTCAGCTTGGATAGAGCGACGCTCTCCTAAGGCGAAGGTCGAGGGTTCAAAGAACCTTTCTTCGGGTTGCCAAGAAAGGTCTCATCCAAAGAAGGTTTGAGAATCCCTCCGGGCCCGTAAGCCAGGGGGAGCTTTAGGTAATTCTCATCTCCCCCTAGCTTCAACCCCCTTATGTGATTAGGAGGTTTGGCGGAGGCCAGGGGGAGCTTTAGGTAATTC
>Ga0185342_1000237_pt1 | contig 30609 bp, 32 predicted proteins | sample ConPoolayeEmetaG_FD_128045 | JGI IMG/M metagenome (GOLD analysis project Ga0185342, IMG submission 128045) | Hot spring microbial mat communities from California, USA to study Microbial Dark Matter (Phase II) - Cone Pool mat layer E metaG... ... | reverse complement strand
CCTGAGTTGTATCATACTTATATATTATTTTTTTGATTCAGGGTCTAAAACAAAAAATAAATTACGGTCAGCAAATCCATAAACCAACTTTGTTTCTTCATCGTAAAAAAGGTCAGTATAATTTTCAACCCCTTCTAAAACAGGACTGTGCCATATAACTTTTTTTGTATCTATATCCATAATATAAAGTTCTGCAAGATTAACTTTTTTCTCTCCTCCTGTACCAGGAGAAGTTGTTGTTCCACATAAAATTTTCCCATTTTTTAAAGGAACAATACTCATTGTAGAATGAAAAGGTAAAATATCTGTATGTTTTATCAATGTTTTTGTTTTATTTTCTACATCCCAAAAAAGTAATCCTCCACCTGTATAACCATAACCAGGAGTTCCTGCAAGAATTAATATTTTTCCATCAGAATATGGCAATAAATCATGCGGTCTATTAATATCAGGAGCACTTTCTGTAAAATATTTAGGATTTGAATTTTCATTATTTTTTTGAGTGCCAGTCCAGGGTAAAAACGGGTCATATTCTAACAAAAAACCACCTGTATAACCACCAACAAAAACTTTTCTTCCTCCTGTGTCTATTGTATTCCATTGTCCATAACATGGATATTTTATCCAATTGTCTGTTTTTGGGTCATATTTGAAAAAATAAAAAGGGAAGGCAGTTCCACCACATATTGTTCCATCGGGAGAAACAGTAATACCCATAATATGTGCACCCTCTGTTTTATAATCAAATTTAATTTCAAATTCCTTCTTTAATTCTGGATTTTCTATTATTAAAATCCTTTCTGCTAAATCCAGAAATTTTATCCTTTTACCATCAGGAAAAATTTTATGAAAAAGTCCCTGACTCCCTGAAATATATTTTTTTTGTTTTATATCAGAAGGAAGGACACCGATTTTTATTTTTTCTCCATTATAAAACTCATACCAATTATCTTTTATTCCAGCAACTGGCTGACCATAAACCTTTCCATTTGTTGCACGAAATAAATAAGCACCTCCCTGTTTCCTTTCATCTTCTTCAAGTATATATTTTATTTGTTTTGTTTCAGGGTTAAACCCAATTATATTACTTTTTGTATAACCAATTCCAACATAAACCCAGTTTTTATCATCAACTGCAATATAACAGGGATATTGAGCCCAGTTTTCCTTTTTCAATGAACCATAATCAGAAAATTCTCCAGTTTTAGAATTATAAGAAACCAAACCAGATTGAGGATAAGTTGCAGACCATATAGTTCCGTTATCATCTTCTGTCATACTCATTGCCATTTTAGGATATGTTTTTTTAAAAAATGTAAAACTCTTTTTTACAGGGTCAAATTCAACAAAATGGCTTCCAAAATGGGAATAAAATTTGTTTTCATTAGAAAGAATTGAAGCAAATGGAGCATCACCAGCCCAATTAAATGGAATTTCAAATGTTTCACTTTTACCTGTATCTATATTTATATAAAGAAGCCCATAACACCCTCTCATATCATAAAGCCATAAACAAACAACATTTTGATTATTTTCTCCTTTTGTTGCAACAACTCCTCTATGAGTGCTGAAAGGAACTGCAACACCATGGTCAATTAAATTTTTTGATAATTCCTCACAAGAGACATTCAGAAAAAAAATAAAAAAAATTATTAACTTTTTCATTTAATCAACATCAGGACCTAAAATTCCATAACTCCATGAAGTTTTTGAAATTTCTGCTTGCTTTACAGGTATTTTTTCAGGTACAAATTTTCCTATAAGTTTTATACTTTCTTCCACTATTTTCTCTCCTGTTTCTATATCTGCATTTGAATAACTTGTTAAAACTGTTTCATATCCACCACCTGATGAAGAAAAGGCATCTTTGTCAGGAATATATCCGATACAACCATTTGCAAGTTCAACTACAAATGTAAATTGGAAATTGGAATTTTCTTTTATCCTTTTGCCAAGAGAACAGAAAAATTCTGCTGGATTTGTTATTATAATTACAGGTCCTATCTGAATTGCTTGAATTTCTACCTCTATATATGGCTCTTTTTTAAATAAATAATCTGCTATTAACCTTTCTTTTGCAAATGTCCATTCTGTTGTGTTTCTTATCTTTTCATCCTTTAATCCTTTTTCAACTATTTCTTTTGCTTTTTTTAATTTTTCCTCTGACTGCGCTCTTCTTTTAACTTTAAAAACAACATTTTTAGTATCAACTTTATTAAACTCATATTTCTCCTCTGTTAGTATTATCTTTAAACTCTCAAGTCCTACACGGCTTCCTACATAATTTGCTCCTTTTTCTCCATATTCTAATTCTCTTGGTCTTAATGAAAAATTGTCAACCTGAGTTACATCTCCACTTGCTCCTTGTAAAACCACCACATTTGAAGTATCACCCATTGCCTTTCTTATTATCTTTTCAGTATAATATATCCAGTCAGACGAAATTCCTCCTGGACTTGTTGTACAATGGCATGCGAAATTTAAAAGACATCCTTTAAATTTCTCATCCATACTCCAGAAAGATAAAACGCCTACATCATAATCAACAGGACCTGCTGGCTCCAATATATCTGGATGCATTTTCCCTGGATGAGTATATACCCTTCCATTTTTCATCTTTGCTCTTCTATTAAATGAAACCTTATTTTCAAAACCATATCCTACCTGACATATAACTTCCTCTTTTACCATATCTGCCATTATTACCGAATCTATAACTCTTTTTTTCGCAATTTCATAATAAAAAGGGTCCGCGATTGTACTATATTTTGAAAGAAGTGTTTTTATTAAATCTGGAGCATCTTCATATTCTTCTGGAAGAAAACCAAAAAGAGGACCTCCTGAATGAGTATGAGTAGCCCCTATCAAAATATTTTCTTTTTTTATTCCTATCTTTTTTTCAATCTCTTCTCTCGTTTCTTTTACAAATTTTCTTGAAATGTCCAAAGTATCAAGAATACATATTGCAACTTTGTTTCCATTTTCCTCACAAACAAATGCTCTTGCTTTAAGAGGATCATGAACTTTCTCACTGTATATTTTCCCATATCCACCAGGTCTTTCCATACCCAAAAATGGAGTAATATCCAGTTCAAAAAATCCTGCTTTCATACCCCCTCCTATTTATCAATTTTTTACCTTTTTGTAAATAATATAAAAAATTTAAAAAGCGGAGGGTGAGGGACTCGAACCCCCATGTCCCGAAAGGGACGGCGGATTTCAAGTCCGCTGCCTTACCGATTAGGCTAACCCTCCTTTTTCTTTAATTTTCAATAGGTTTAATAGATTTTTCAATTTCTTCTATTCCTTCAAAATAAAGTTCAACTGCTTCTTTTAAGTTTTTTCTTGCCTCATCTATTGTTTCTCCAAAAGAAGATATATCAACATTTAAACATTGGGCTACATAATACTTGCCTTCTTTCCATATAACAAATCCTCTTTCTTTCATAAAAACCCTTTTTTATTATAATACCATATTTTTTAAAAACTTTTCAAATATAAAAATTGTGGTAAAATAAAAATGAAAGTATTTATAAACAAATTCTTCTTAATTTTTTTTACCATCTCAGTTTTCTTATTAGCAAGCCCTCAAAAAGTTCAAATAAGTGAAGTAATAAAAAATACTGATAAATATGATGAAAAAATTATTTTAGTTGAAGGATATATACAAAATATAAAACAAAAAATCTCTTAAAAAGGAAATAAATACACTACTTTTTCAATTTTTGATAGAAATTGCTTTAAAACAAAAAAGGGAGATAAACTTCAAAAGTTGGACTAGTAAAGGTTGCATGATAAGATAAGTTAGTATAGAGTAATAATCTATGCATATCTCATTTTTGGAATATTTGAGATAAAAAAATACAAAGAATTTTGGCTATAAAGGGAAAAAAGTTGAGATGACCACCGATTTTAATTTTTTAAATGTGAGAAACAATTTAAAAATTTGTAGAGTGTATTTTAAAATTCTTAAATCTATTGTGTATCAATAGTTTTTACATCTATTGACAAATTCTTAGGGGTATGTAGAATTGACATTATTTTTAAAAAAGGATATAATTAAAATATGGGTAATCAAACTACAATTTTTTCAAAAAGGAAAATAAAAAATTTGGGTAATTTAGAAATAATGGGAGAGAAATTTGTTGTTTTGAAAAAGGAATATTTAGAAGAATTGTTAACTTTGCTAAAAAGCGTTATGGAAGGGGAGAAATTATTAAAAGAAAAGAAAACAAGAACTTTTAATGAATTTTTAAAAACACTTTCTGAAAAATGAAAATTTCTCGTTCTCATACAACTCCCCAATTTGAAAAAGATTTCATTTCCCTTCCAAAAACAATTCGCCAAAAAGCAACAAAAAAAATTAAATTATTTGAAGAAAATTGTTTTCACCCAAGTTTAAAAACTCATAAGTTAAAAGGCATCCTTAAAGATTTTTGGTCATTTTCTATTGACAAAAATTATCGTGTCATTTTTAGATTTTTACCTCAAAAAGAAGTAATATATTATCGTATTGGGTCTCACCAAATATATAAGGAATTAGAGAAATTAGTTTAATTCTTATCAAAGTTTCCTTTTTTGGTATACAATTGAGTATTTTGTACCTTACTTCATCAAACTTTTATTTTTCTTTTAGTTAACTTCAATGTTTTGTTAATTACTTCATTAAAAATCTGATTAAAATTTTTCATTAGACGCATTCATCCTTCTCTTAAAAAATAATAAAATATTGAAAAAATTACAGAAAATTTCTGTGCAAGATTTGTGCAAAAAAATAAGGAATTTTGAGGAAATATGATAATATTTATATAAGATAAAAGGATATCTAAAATGAAAATACCTTTGCCATATTCAGGCGGAATAATACTTTCTTATCAGTGTAATCTTTCATGTATTCACTGTCTTTACAATTGCAGGGGAAATTGGTATGGATGGATGAAAATAGAGGATTTTGAAAAATGTATTGATTTTTTAAGCAAAATTCCTTCCTTTCATTCTCTTCATTTAACTGGTGGAGAACCATTTATGAATTTATCTCTTCTTATTGAGTGTATAAAAATATGCAGGGGGAAAAACATTCCATTTTTTGTTGAAACGAATTGTTTTTGGGCAAAAAATGAAGAAATTGCTGAAGAAAATTTAAGAAAGTTAAAAGAGATAGGATTAAACTCAATAATGCTAAGTTATTCAATTTTTTATTTGGATAAAATTTCTATTGAAAATTTTGAAATTGCAATGAAAAAATCTATTGAAATATTTGGAAGAGAAAATGTTTCTTTTTGTACATTTAGTGGATATAAAATTTTAAAAGAAAAGGGAATAAAAAATAAAATCTCTTTTGATAAAGCATTGCAAATTCTTGGAGAAAGGGAATTTGTAAAATTTTTAGGAAATTATATTGTTCCAAAAGGAAAATGTTTATATACTCTTCAAAATTATTTCTGTAAATTTCCACCCGAAAAGTTTAAAGGTCAGAATTGTATTTTTGATTTTTTAAATCCATACCATATTCATATTGACCTTTATGGAAATTATTTAACAAGTTTCTGTTCAGGAATAACTATGGGAAATTATGAAAAAGTTTTAAATGAAGGGATTGAAATTGAAAAAGATATAATTCTTAAACTATTATTTACAGATATCTATAAATTTTTATTGTGGGCAGAGGAAAAAGGTTATAAAAGAAAGGAAGGATATATAAATAAATGTCATCTCTGTCTGGATATAAGAAAATTCTTAATTGAAAACAATTTAGAGTTTAATTCTCTTAAACCTGTAGAATTTTATTTTTTCTGAACCAACCCCTATTGTAAATTACATAATTGAAGACATTTCAAGTGCAGGATGTTTTTTCTCCTGCAAAAATGGTAATATTTCTTCTTCTGTAATACCTACTGTTTCATCAGCAATCCTATCAAGTAAATCAGGAATTCCTATTTCTTCTGCTCTTTTTATGAATCTTTCTTTAATCTCTTCTTTTAACATTTTTGGCATCCATACAAGTCGCAAAATTCCACCTTCTGCCTGAAGAAATTTTTTCTGTGTTATATTAAATTTTGAATGCCCAAGAAAACCAGGAATCTGTCTTCCACCACCTACATTTCCAGCAAGAGTTGTAAATTTCATTCCGCAAGGTGTCTCTCCTTTGTATTCCCTATTAACTGTCATAATTCCATTACATAAAGGTAAAACAACTGCAATACATTCACAACAACCACAAGTAGTCATAGGGTCAACCATTAAACTATAAACACTAACTCTTTCAATTGCGCCTCTACTGGCTTTTTTTACAAATTCATTAACTTCTTCCCATTGTCCATATTTTTCATCAAGAACTTTTCCCTTTTTAACTGGTTGATTCGGTCCTGTTGGATTTATTCTATTTGATGCTCTACAATCAAGCCAGGAAAATGCACCACAAAGGCCAGTTCTTTCAGGAGTTACAATACATACATGACTTGGAGCAAATGATTGACATAGTGTGCAAGAATAAAATATATCAACTTCTTCATCTGTAATTCCTGCAAGCCTTTCATCCCTATGTCTCCATACTTTTCTTGCTTTTTCAAGTATTTCTTTGACTTTTTCTTCTTCTGTATAAATTTTAACCTGAACCTTATCAAGAATATTTGAAAAAATTTCATGATATTTTGCATGTATTACAACTCCAAGATGTTTAAGTTTAAGTCCTTTTTCTTTTGCTTTTTTACTTATTCTTATCCATACAATATCTCTTTGACCTATATGCATAACACCATTTATATAATTTATGTAATCGTGAATCTGTCTCTCCAAAATTGGTTCAAATTCTTCCTGCATTTCCCTTCCAGCAACTTCAACAACAATTGCAAGGGGTATTGAACTTCCTTCTGGAATTTCATCTATTTCAGGACCAATAACTTCTATTTTTCCATCTTCAACTTCATTTAAAGGTAAACTTGTTGTCCATTCACAGGAAAGTGTTTTTGCTCCTCCTGCTTCAAGATATAAATCTTCTTTTCTTACTCTTTCTCCTTCAAATGCAGGACCATAAGAAACAGGTATATCAATTTTAGAGACAACTACTTTTAAACCTCTAACTTCAACTGCTTTTGTAACAATTTCAGAATGTGGAATATTTGAAACAACATGCTCATAAGTGCATATTCCTGTTGGTAAAATCTGGGGTATTGGAGTATCTGCAATTGTTGGAAATCCAAAATTTATTGCTCCTGCTGCATTTGCATACCATTCCTCATTTACATATCCAAAAGCAAGAACAAAAGCAAAAATTCTATCTTTATTGTAAATTAAAATTCTTCTATAATCTCCTGGTTCAATTCCACCGAAACTCATGGCAGCCCTTACAGCAAAACCGAGTGCAAAGACTGCCTGATATATTTCAGGACCAAAGGGAACAAGACGAACCGGCCATCCAAGTTGTATACCTTCTTCTTTAAGTTGTTCAGCAAATCTTTTACCATTATATTCTGCGCACATAAAAACATATAAATTTTTTTCAATAAGTTCAGTAGCAATTTTAACTGCTGTTTCATTATCAGGAACAGACCCAACAACAGCAGCAAATCCAGGTGCTGTTCCATCAACAAATTCAATCCCTCTTTTTCTCAAAATAATATCATTTGCTGCACCAAGCCAGAGTTTATCTTCCGGAGGTTCTTCTTCTTGAAAATAAAAATCGGGTTCTTCTATATATCTGATTGCTTCCATCATTTCCTCTGCAAAAAGAGTCGCCATTCCCGCATCAAGAACAGGACCTAAATATGGAAGATGGCATTCTTTCTTTACAGGTTCGGGAAGTAAATTTTTACATATTTTAAAAACCTTCTCCATATGTGATAATTTTGAAATAGGAATACCAAGAATTCCATAAATTATTGGTAAATAATAGGCGGTTTCGGGAAAAGACACATCCTGATTTGGACCATACTTATCCATCGCTTCTTTCCATTTTTCTTCAGATATATTTACAATTTTATGTGCTCCATTTATTGCAGCAGAAGCAATTATTTTTGACATACCTTCCTCCTTTTATCATTCAAGTTCTCTCCTCATTGCCATATCATACAATACTCTTTCTCTTGCCTTATCAATACCAAGTTTTTTTCTTTTCTCATCAATATGTTTTATCATTAAATCAGCCATTTTATCAGGGTCTGGCTCATAAGCCCATTTCCCTCCAAATTCTTTTTCAATATCATCAAATAAATATTTTGTTAAATTTTTACTTCCAAAAGTTGGCCAAGTTACACCAAATACAACAAATACACCTGAAGAAACAAAATATTGTCCTATACTTAATGCTTTCTCGCTCATCCATTCAGGTGCTGCACCTGCTGCTGGTAATTCAGAAATATCATCTCCAAGCCCTCCTTCCTTAACAACACAAGTTGCAGCAAGTAAAATTCTTGAATTATCAACACAACTACCCATATGAATAACAGGTGGAATACCAACTGCTTCACATACCTCTCTTAATCCTTTTCCCGCATAATCAAGTCCTTTAACTGAATCAAGAAATCCTGCTTTTGCACATGCAATTGCTGAACAACCTGTTTGAAGAACTAAAACATCATTTTCTATAAGTTTACTAACAAGTTTTATATGGATTTCGTCATGAACTACTTTTGGATTATTACAGCCAACAACTCCTGCAATTCCTTTTATCCTCCCATTTATTATATTATCATTCAATGGTTTATAAGAAGCTCTAAATCTTCCACCAAGAATATAATAAATACTTTCATAAGAAAACCCAGCAACAAGATTGGAAATATTTTCAGGTATTAAAATATTTTCTTTATTTCTTTTTTCAAAATTTTCAATCGCCATCTTAACTATCTCTTTTGCCTTCTGCAACGCTTCCTCTTCTGTAAATTGAATATGTATGGCACCTGGTATTTTTGCCTTTTCAGATGTTGTTATTATTTTTGTATGGAAACAGGAAGCAACTTCTGGTAATGAAGCTATTATACATTGCACATCAACAACCATAACTTCAACTGCTCCTGTTGTTATTGCCATTTCCTGATTTAAAAAATTACCTATTATTGATATTCCATGTCTCATTAAAATTTCATTTGCAGTACAGCATATCCCTCCTATATTTATTCCTTTTGCTCCTTTACTTTTTGCATAATTTATAAGTTCAGGATCTTCTGCTGCAATAACAATCATTTCAGATAAAAGTGGTTCATGTCCATGGACAATAATATTTACATAGTCCTCTTTTAAAACACCAAAATTTACCTGTCCAATTATTGGCTCTGGAGTTCCAAATAAAACATCCTGAAGGTCTGTTGCTATCATTGAACCACCCCATCCATCAGACAATGCACATCTTGTTGCCTGCTTCATTAAATTTAAATAATCCTGATCTGTTCCCATATGGGTTCTATGTAATGATTCAACAACTTCTCTATCAATACCTCTTGGAATAACACCTTCTTCTTTCCATATTTTCTGCCTTTTTAAAGGTGCTCTTTTCGTAAAAATTAATTCTCCTTCCTGCTGACCAAATTGAGAAAGACATATCTCTCCAACTTTTAATGCAATTTCTTCTGTCTTTTTCCCTTTTATATCTATTCCGAGTTCAAGAGCAAGTTTAACAAGTTTAAATTCATCTTTAATTTCATATCCTGGTGCTTCATTCCTTGCAACTTTAATTAATGTTTCAGCAACTGCTCTTCCATGGTCTGAATGTGAACTTGCTCCTGCTGCTATTTTCCTTAAAAAATTCCTTGCAACAATTGTATCTGCATTTGCTCCACATACACCATATTTAGGACCTTTTTCTGAAAGACCTATTCTACATGGCCCCATTCCACAAATTCTACAACATATTTCAAGTAATCCAAATCTACATTGTGGTTGCTGTTCTTCAAATCTTTTCTCTATTGTTTTAATTTCCTTTTCCATTATTTCCTCCCTAAAAATCTTTTTTATTTTCCCAATTGCTCACACATTTCTTCTCTCAACTTATCTATCAACTTTACTGTTTCAGGATGTCTTATAACAACAATATCTGCTCCTGCAAGTAAAAGTAGAGTTGCTGTTATTGCTTCAAACATAATCCCTCTCTCTTTTTCTTTTCCAAGTTTAATATCAATAGTTTCAAGAATTCCTACTTCCTTAATTTTCCATACTTCTTTTGATAAATAGCAATAAATTGGAAAGGCAAGTTTATCATCTCCCTGTAAAAGTCCTGCTATTCTATCCCTCTCCATAACAGAATATGTATATTCAATACCATATCCAAGAGCACCAACTGTTGGGTCCATTATAATTTTATTTTCAGGAACACCAAGTTCTAAAAGTAAAATATTCAATTGTTTTGCAAGATTTATATCTATTGGACTTGATGCAATAACTACCTGTTTGTAAGCAATTGCACTTCCTCCAATCTGCTTATAATTTTTATCAACAACAGGACCAAGTGCAACATTTTTTCCTTCGCAAACTTCACAAACCATTTTTAAAACATCTATATCTTTTTTTACATCTCCAGAACCCCAGAATATCAAAGGAACATCTATTTCTTTTACAATCTTTTCAACAACTGGTTTTACTTCTTCTGCACTTTTATTCATTCCATTTGGGTCTGTTGAATTAAGAAAAACAGTTAAACATTTTGCTCCATATTCATTTATACATTTTTTTGCCCAACTTACCGGGTCATCAATTACATCATTAAAAGGACCAATACAAGAATCAGGCCATTCATCCGGTTTTGAATCCCATATTTCAAATGATATTACAGGTTGATTGGGAAATTCTCCTTCAAAAGAATGGAAATTGAGTGCAGATTGTCCTCCAATTTTTATTTTTTTATCCCCTGCCCCTATTTCAACTTCTCTTATTTTTCCTGTATAATTCAATTTTATATCTTCCATTTTTTCTCCTTTTTATGCAGGTGTTTTTCTTTTCTCACTTCCATATCCTTCTCCAAACCAGTATCTTTCACTTGTTTTTATAAATTTTATTATCTCTTCAATATCTTCAAACTTTTTCCATTTAAGAGGCTTTTCAGGTTTCCCTTCTTCATATGTCTCTCCAAGAATTTTATTTCTATCCATCCTTTCCCTCCATTTTATCAACTATTTTCTCAATATAGTTTAATATTTCTGGAGTTATTTCCCAAGGCGGCTTTCCTTCTATCTCACCTTTTTTAAATTCAGTAAAAAATGGAATAAAACCAAGAATTTCTTTATCTTTCAATTTTTCAATAAGAAAATTTTTCTGTTTTTCTATTTCTATCTTATTTCCTATTATTCCAGTTTTTTTTATCTTAATTTCTCTTGCGAGTTTTTCAATCCTTTCTGTTGTTTCAATACTTTTTTCTGTTGGTTCAGTTATTATTAAAAGATAATCAATCCCTTCAGTTGTCCCTCTTCCAAGGTGCTCAATTCCTGCTTCCATATCAAGTATAACAACATCCTCTTTTTTCAATATCAAATTCCTCAAAACCGCCTTTAAAAAAGCATTTTCAGGACACATACATCCAAGTCCACCTCCTCTCACAGTTCCCATAATTCCCAAAAGTAAATTACCATTTTTATAGAAAAATCTATCAGGAATATCATCAACATAGGGATTCATTTTAAAAAAAATCGTCCTTTCTCCTGGTTTTGCTCCTGTTCTTTCTTCAATAATCTCTTTAAGTTCAATCAAAGGTGTGATTTCTTCCTTTATATTTAGAGTTGTTTTCAAATTTGAGTCAGGGTCAGCATCTATCAAAATTACTCTTTTGCCTTTTTTTAAAAAAATCTGTGCTAAACAAGCAGCAATTGTCGTTTTTCCTGTTCCTCCCTTTCCAGATATTGCGATTTTCATAAGAGAATATTATAAAATTATTTTCTTTAAAAAGTCAAATTTTCTATTTTCCCTTTGCTCCTTATTGTTTCCCAAATTTATATCTTCTTGAAATCATTTTTTCAGTAATTCTTTTAAACAACTTTGATGGTTCAGCAATTCCAGCACTACTTCTATCTATGGCTTGTAATATTCTATCAAACCTCACAAAAGGAATAGATACTATTAGTAAAGTTGGATCATAATTTTCCATCCTTCTTGCAGTAATATCTCCAAGAGAAACATTCACATTTCCTGAAACAAAAGGATATGTTACTGAACTCCAACAAAGAGAACCTCTCATTTCCATGGGCTTCTGCTTACCATCCCAGAATTGGTCCAATGTAATTAATCTGCATGCCTGTTCTGCATTAACAAGAAAAATTATCAAATCCGGATTATAAATTTCTTCCCTCAATGGATAAAAAACTATATTATTACTCAAACCTAAAGGAGGCATGGCTATTTTACGAGTATCTTTTATTGCTTTACAGAATGCTTTTAAATCTACCCATAATTTTTCTCCTTCAACCAGTATTTTTCCATGCAATCTAACCCCCTTTGCCAAGCCAAGATGAACAATTCCTCCAGGACATGCACATGTTTCTTTAGAGATAACAATTATTTTTCCTTCAGAAGCTGCAAGTATCGCTCCACAAACAGTATAGTAGCCATCTTCTTTTTCTTTAGGTAGGTCATCTGTATATTTTACTCCAACAGGTTCTTTTTCTAATTTCAAAACATCCTTTATTTTCTCAATTTTACTTTTCATAATTTAAAAAATTAAAATTCCTGATTAAGTTTTCCGTAAATATTCAGATATCCTATCTCCTCTTAAATATTATAACTCCAAAAATTTTTAATTTCACCCTCACCTTTATCCTCTCCCGTCAAGGGAGAGGTGATTTAACAAAAATTTACAAGTTTCTTAATGGAGCTTCAGGTGGGCGGGACGACTGGCTCACCATCTCGCCACTCCTGCTAAACAATGCTCATTATTCTTCACATTAGCAGGGACTTGGCGCCTTCGCCCGTTTATCTCATATTCGCCTTTTTGGCGAATACGGGCTCCGGTCGGCCATCCGCCAATAAATTGCTTGTCGCAATTTATAAACTGGCTCCTTTCAAGTCCCGGTAAATACTTGTTCATTATGTTTTTCCCCTTCTCTAACTAAATTCTTCAATGGAGCTTCAGGTGGGCGGTACAGGACTTGAACCTGTGGCCTCCACGATGTCAACGTGGCACTCTAACCAACTGAGCTAACCGCCCATCACATTAAAAATTATACTTAAAATAATAAAGATGTCAATTTCAGAATAAAATGATATAATTTAAAATATGGGAAAAAATATTTTTATTGCAGCAACAAGACAGAATGATGGTAAAACAGTTATAAGTGTTGGGCTTTTTCTTGCTTTAAAAAAATATACAGAAAAAGTTGGATTTATAAAACCTGTTGGTCAGAAATATGTAGTAGTTGATGGTAAAAAGGTTGATAAAGATGTTGTTTTAATTAAAAAAATATGTAATTTAGATGATGACCTTGAGGACATGAATCCAATAGCAGTTGAAGAAGGATTTACAAGGAATTATCTTGACAATCCTATAAAAGAAAAACTTATTGAAAAAATTAAAAATAGTTATAAAAAAATTTCAGAAGGTAAAGATATAGTAATTATTGAAGGAACAGGACATGCAGGTGTTGGCTCAATATTTGACCTTAATAATGCTGAAGTTGCAAATTTACTCAATGCTCCTGTAATTATAATTTCAATTGGTGGAATAGGAAAACCTGCCGATGAAATCGTTTTAAATCTTTCTTTATTTAAAGAAAAAAATGTGCATGTAAAGGGAGTTATTATAAATAAAGTTCAGGAAGAAAAAAAATATATTCTTGAAAAATATCTCAAAAAATTCTTTACAAAAATTGATTTAAAACTTTTTGGGCTTATTCCTTATGTATCCTATCTTGCAGAACCAAATCTCTTTCAAATATGCGAAGCAGTGAAAGGCAAAATTCTTACAGGTCAGGAGAAAATGAATGAAAAAGTAAGAAATATTGTTGTAGGTGCTATGACTCCAAGACATGCACTTGATTATTTTAAACCAGATTCTTTATTAATTACTCCTGGAGACAGAGAAGATATAATTCTTGCAGCACTTTCTACATCAATGCAGAATTTAATTAAAGGTATAGTTTTAACAGGTGGCTTATATCCTCATAAAACAATACTTGACCTTATAAAAAAATATAATTTTCCAACAATTATGTCTCCAGAAGGGACATATGAAGTTGCTTCCAGAATTAATGAACTTGTAGTAAAACTTACTGAAAACGATATAGACAAAATTGAAATAGCAAGAAAACTTGTAGAAGAAAATGTTGATATAGAAGAAATTTTAAAATGAAAGAACATTTTATTCTTGATGTGAAAACATTTAATAAAAAAATTCCTGTAAGAAAAGGAACTGATATTTTATCAGGACTTATTAAAGGAAATATTTTTATTACTTCAAGTTGTGGTGGAAAAGGTATTTGTGGAAGATGCAAAGTGAAAATTTTAAAAGGAGATTTTTACTCAGAACCAACTGGAAAAATAAGTGATGAGGAAAAGAAGAATAACATTTATTTAGCATGCAGAACAACCATACTTGGAAATATAGAAATTGAAATACTTCCTGAAACAATTATCCCTAAAAAAATAGAAGAGGTATTTGAAAAAGGAGAGGAATTTGCTCGTGAAATATATAACATTAAAGAATTATTTAGTTTCTCTCCCCTTGTTAAAAAATTATTTCTAAGACTGCCTCCTCCAAATTTTAAAGATACATTAAGTGATTGTGAAAGATTAATAAGAAGTTTAAAAAAATTTGAGAAGAGTGAAAAATTCTATATAGATATTGCAAATTTAAGAAAATTGCCAAACATATTGAGAAATAGTTTTTGGGAAATTACAGTGAGTTATGTAAGAGATGGAGAAATAAATGAAATTATAAATATTGAACCAGGAGATACATCAAAAAAAAATTATGGAATTGCTGTTGATGTCGGAACCACAACTATTTCAGCAAGTATAGTAGATTTAAATAAAGGCATCCCTTTAAAAACAGAAATCACCTTTAACAGACAGGCATCTTTTGGAGATGATATAATTTCAAGAATTGTATTTGCTGAAAAAAAAGATGGGATTGAAAAACTTCATCATACAGTAACTGAAACAATAAACGAACTGATATTAAATCTATCAAAAACTTGCAATATTTCAATTGATGAAATAACAGCGATTGTTATTTCAGGAAATATGACAATGGTTCATTTGCTTCTAAAGATAAATCCTTCTTTTTTAAGAAAAGAACCATACATTCCTGTAGCAAACATCTTTCCATTATTTAAAAGCAGTGAAATTGGAATAAGAATAAATCCAAATGGAATTTTAGCAGTTGTTCCTGGAGGATATCCATATGTAGGAGGAGATATAACATCAGGGATAATTGTTTCTGGAATTTATAAAGAGAAAGACCTTTCTCTTTTTGTTGATATTGGTACAAATGGTGAAATTGTTGTTGGAAATAAGGATTTTCTTGTATGCTGTTCTGCTTCTGCTGGTCCTTGTTTTGAAGGGAGTGGAGTAAAAAATGGTGTTAGAGCAATAAAAGGAGCAATTCAGAAAGTAAAGATAGATAATGAAAAAGTATATTATGAAACGATAGGAAATGGAGAACCAGTTGGAATATGTGGTTCTGGATATATTGAATTGTTATCTGAACTTTTCAAAAATGGAATAATAAATAGAAGTGGAATATTCATAAGTGAAAATAAAAGAATTATTGAAGAAGATGGAATGAAAGAATTTGTTATAACAGAAAATGAGAATCAAGAAAAAATTGTCATAACTCAGGCAGATATAGAAAACTTAATAAGAGCAAAGGGAGCGATATTTTCTGCGATTTCAACTATTTTAAAAACAATTGGAATGAAACCAGAGGATATAAAAAAAGTTTACATAGCAGGTGGATTTGGAAGCCATTTAAATATAGAAAAGGCGATTGAAATTGGACTTTTACCAGATTTACCTGTTGAAAGATTTAAATTCCTCGGTAATACTTCTTTAACAGGTGCTGAAGGATATTTACTGAGCGAAGAATTTAGAAAATTATCAGAGGAAATAATAAAAAAACTTACTTATATTGACCTATCAAGAAGCCCTATTTATATGGAAGAATATTTAAAATCACTTTTTATTCCCCATACTGACTATTTAGAAAGGAGTTAAAATGTTAAAAATAGGGGTTGCAGGGAAAGGAGGAACTGGAAAGACAACAATTTCTTCTTTAATAATCCTATCTCTTTTAAGGACGAATAAAAAACCAATACTTGCAATAGATGCAGACCCAAATAGTAATCTTGCGGATAATCTTGGTATTAAATCACCTAAATCTCTTGTTGAAATTATTACTGAAATTGAAAAAATAAAAGATAATATTCCTTATGGAATTGAAAAACCAAAATATATTGAAATGAGAATACAGGAAGCAATAAGAGAAGAAGAGGGTTTTGATTTACTTGTTATGGGAAGAACAGAAGGACCTGGATGTTATTGTTATGCAAATAATTTATTAAGGGAATGGATGGAAAAAATAGAAAAAAATTATAAATTTATTGTAATGGACAATGAGGCAGGAATGGAACATGTTTCAAGAAGGACATCTGGTAATCTTGATATACTTTTTATTGTCTCTCTTTGTGATAAAATTTCATTAAGAACTGCAGAAAATATTTATAAAATGATAAACTCCCTTGAACTCAATATAAAAAAGACGTATCTTGTTTTAAATGAATTCCCTGGCAAGAAAATAAATTATGAATTGAAAACATCTCTTCCGGTTGCTTTTTCCATACCCTTTGATGAAGAAATATATAAACTCTTAGAAGAAAATAAAGGTATTTTAAATCTATCTGAAAATTCAGTCGCTTACAGAAAAGTAAAAGAATTTTTATGCAGTTTTTTATAATGACTATCAATCGGATAATAAATTGAATAAAATTGCGGGCACTTCTTCTTTTCTCAATTTAAACTTTAAAATCTTTCCTTCTTTTAATATAAAATAAACAGTTGATTTTTTCCCTTCTCCAAAAAAGTCAGGAGTATTTCCGACAATAAGGTCTAATTTTTTTTCATCCAGTTTCTTTTTTGCATTTTTGATGATATTTCCTGTCTCTAAAGCAAAACCAACTATTTTCTGATTTTTCTTTTTAATTCTTGCAACACTTTTCAAAATATCAGGATTTGGAACAAGTTTTAAATTCCATCTATTTTTTATCTTTAATTTGCTTTTAAATTTCCTGTAGGGTCTCCAATCACTAACCGCTGCTGTCATTATAAGAAAATCTACTTTTGGGAAATGCTTTAAAATTTCTTTTTCCATTTCTCTTGCTGATTCAACTTTAATCAATTTAACATTTTCGGGTGGATTTAAATAAGTTGGACCACTTACAAGAATAACATCATATCCAATATTTTTTGCATATTCAGCAATTAAATATCCCATTTTTCCTGTTGAAGGATTGCTTATAAATCTCACTGGGTCAATATATTCTCTTGTGGGACCAGCACTCACAAGAACTTTTATTTTTTTGCCAGCCATTCTATTTCTGCCTCCAGAAATATATCAATCTCACCATCCATTACACTTTCAACATCTGAAGTTTCAATTTCTGTTCTGTGGTCTTTAACAAGTGTATATGGACAGAATATATATGATCTTATCTGACTTCCCCATGTTATCTCTTTTTCTTGACTTCTTTTTTCTTCCTCCTTTTTTCTTTTTTCTTCAAGATATAACTGATATAATCTACTCTTCAATATTTTTAAAGCGATCTCTTTATTTTTAAATTGACTTCTTTCATTCTGGCACTGAACCACAATTCCTGTAGGTTTATGTTTTATTCTTACCGCTGTTTCTACCTTATTTACATTCTGACCACCATGACCACCTGCTCTAAATGTTTCAATTTCAATATCTTCTTCTTTAATCTCAATTTTTATATCTTCTTTAATTTCAGGAATAACATTTACACCTGCAAAACTTGTATGTCTTCTTTTGTTAGCATCAAATGGTGAAATACGGACAAGACGATGAACCCCTGTTTCTCCTTTTAAATAACCATATGCTTTCTCACCTGAAATTATTGCAGTTATCCTTTTAAGACCCGCTTCTTCCCCAGGAAGAAAATCAACAACTTTAATATCATAACCTTTTTTCGTTGCCCACTTACTGTACATCCTCCACAACATACTCACCCAATCACATGCTTCTGTTCCACCTGTGCCTGAATGTAATGTTATAATCGCATTATTCAAATCCTCTGGAGTCCATATAAGTTCAACTTTAATTTTTCTTATATTTTCCTCCAACCTATTTAAAATCTCCTCCCCTTCTTTCTCAAGTTCTTCATCAGGAGATACTTGTAAAAGTTCATATAATGTCTCACATTCTTTTATATCCTTTTCAATCTCATCCACTTTTTCCTTTCTTTCTTTCAGCAAATTCCACTTTTCTATTTTTTTCTTATCATCAAGAAAACCCTTTTCATGCATCTCTTTTTCAAGTATTTTAAAATCTTCTAAATCTTCCTCAATTTTAAATTTTCCCTTCAAGTCCTGCCATTTTCTTTTAATTTCATCAAGTTTCTCACCTATTTCAGTCATCTTTTAACTCCTTCCATATTTTTTCAAGCAATTCTTTAATACCATCTCCTCTTAACGCTGAAATAAAATAAATTTCTTTAAAATAACTTCTTGCCAATTCAATATTCTCTTTACTTTTCTCAAGGTCTATTTTATTTCCTACAATAATTTCCTTTTTTTCAACCAGTTTTTTACTGTAATTTTCAAGTTCCTTCCTTATTGTTTCATACCTATTTATTATACCATTTTCGCTCATATCTATAAGATGAACTATTATTTTGGTTCTTTCTATATGTCTTAAAAACTTAATTCCCAGCCCCCTCCCCTTTGATGCTCCCTCTATTAATCCTGGAATATCAGCAACAACAAAACTTCTGAAATCTCCAATATCAACAAGTCCAAGATTGGGTTCAATTGTTGTAAATGGATAATCAGCAATTTTAGGTCTTGCTTTTGAAATTTTTGATAAAAGAGTACTTTTCCCACTATTCGGATAACCAACTATTCCAACATCAGCAATAAGTTTCAATTCCAGTTTTATTTTCTTTTCTTCACCTTTTTCTCCTTTTGTTGCAATCCTTGGGGCTTGATTTGTTGGAGATTTAAAATGAGTATTTCCAAGACCGCCTTTTCCTCCTTTTGCAACAATTACTTTATCTCCCTCATTTACAAGGTCTGCAATTGGTTTTTCTTCCCCATCTATTATTTCTTTTATTACTGTGCCACATGGGACTTCTATAATTAAATCTTCTCCATCCTTTCCCTTTTTATTATTACTACTTCCATGGCCTCCATTTTCAGCAAAAAAATGTTTTTGAAAATGAAAATCTACAAGGGTTTTTTTATTTCTTACTGCTTTAAATATAACATCTCCACCTTTACCTCCATCTCCTCCCCATGGACCACCCTTTGGAATTCCTCTTTCCCTCCTGAAAGCCACACATCCATCTCCACCCTTACCTGCTTTAACAAAAATTTCTGCCTCATCAACAAATTTAACCATTTTTAATTTCTTCCTTAAATCTTTCAAAATCTTCCTTTGTGATGAAACCACAAGATTTTATAAAATTTTCAAACAATTTTTTAGGAACTTTTAATAATTTAGAAATCTCTTTATTAAATTTTTCCATATCATGAGAATGTTCTTCCCCTCTTTTTTCAATTTCTTCTATAACTACTTTAAGTTTATCCTTGAAGTAATAAAAAGAACCTATACCAAAATTTAAAAATTTTTTACTCAGTTTTTTCATAATTCATCACCTCCTTTGCTTTTTCAATAATTTTTTCTCCTGTTTTTTCTCCTATTCCTATTTTTTTTAAATCTTCAATTTTAGCATTTGCAAGAAGATTAACATCAGGAAAATTCATAACAACTTTGGTTTTTATTTTTTCTCCAATTCCATATATTTCATCAAGAAAGGAAAATTTAAACCTTTTACTTCTTAATTTTCTATGGTAAGAAATAGCAAATCTGTGTGCCTCATTTCTAATTCTTTGAAGAAGTTGTAATTCAGGAGAGGAAAAATCAAGTTTTATCGGCTCTTCCTTCCAGTCCACATAAATTTTTTCTTCTTTTTTTGCTAAAGAAATAACAGGAATTTTCAGATTATATCTTTTTAAAACAGATATAGCAATCCCAAGTTGTCCTTTTCCTCCATCAATAAGAATTAAATCAGGCAATTGTTTTCTTTCCTCTTCTGTATCAAATCTTCTTATTAAAACTTCCTCAAGCATTTTATAATCGTCAATTCCTTTTACTGTTTTTATCTTATACCTTCTGTATCCATCTTTATAAGGAATCCCTCCTAAAAAAGATACTTTACTTCCAACTGCAAGAGTTCCTGAGATATTTGAAACATCATATCCCTCAATCAAATTTGGTATTTTCTCAAGATTAAGAATTTTTGAAAGATTAAAAAGTATATTTTCCTGACCATATTTATATAAATCTTCTTCTTCCCTTATTGGAAATTTTTTTGCCATTTCATTCAATAAAAACAACCTTTTTTTTATTTTATCCGCTTCTTCAAAATTCAAATTTTTAATTTCTTCTAACATCCATTTTTTCAATTTTTTTTCAAACTCTTTATATTTCCCTTCAAAAAAAGCAATAATTCCTTCAACCAATCTTTGATATTCTTCTTTTGTTATTTTATTTTCACAGGGTCCTGCACACCTTCCTATATGATACTGAATGCATAATTTAACCTTCCCTGAATAAATATCCTTTTTACAGTTTCTCACAGGATAAAATTTTCTGAGAAATCTCATTGTTTCCTTTAAAAGTTTTTTATTTGTAAAAGGACCAAAATAAATTGCATTCTTTTCTTTCTTTTCTCTTACTATTTGAACTGAAGGAAAATCTTCCTTTGTAATTTTAAGCAATGGATAACTTTTTCCATCCTTTAAATTTGTATTATATTTTGGCTGATATTTTTTGATAAGTTGATTTTCAAGAATAAGTGCCTCTGCCTCTGATGCAACAGGTATAACTTCAAAATCATAAATTTTTTCTGAAAGAATAAGAACTTTTGTATTATTTCCAGAAGAGGTAAAATATGAACGAACTCTTTTTGAAAGAGAGGATGCTTTTCCTACATATATAACATTTCCTTCTTTATCCTTCATCAAATAAACACCTGGAGAATCAGGCAATTTTTTAAGTTTGTTTTTTATCTGTTCCATCTTTTTTCTGTTCTTTTGAAATTTCCTCTACATAATTTAACTGTAAATCTGTAATAGTAGAAATTAAAAATCTATTTTCCTGCTCTGTTAAATTTCCCTTTGTCTTTTCTTTAAGGGTTTCAAGAATTTCTATAATCTGTTTCGCCATTTCAAGATTTTTTTCCATTTTACCTGTCAAAGGATTTGCAATTTTCCCAAGGGACTGCCATCCAATTTCAGCAAAAAAACTTACAATAACATTAAAATTATCATTCATACTCCCTCCTCTTTTGAATTATTAAATTATACCTGTAAAAAATTAGTATTTTAAAGATTAACAAAGAATCTAAATAAAGAAAAACTCAAAGGAGAAAGCCAGTTTAATAGTCCAATCATCGCCATAAAGATAATTATAAATATCCCGTATCTTTCAAACATTTCATATTTAATTCTCAAATTATAAGGCAATAAAACAGAAATAACTCTTGAACCATCAAGTGGAGGGATTGGAATTAAATTAAAAAAAGCAAGTATAAAATTTATAAAACTACCCACTTTTAAATATTCACTAAAAATTCCAGAAGGAAAAAATTTATAAAAAAAAGCAAAAATAATTCCAAGAACTATATTACTTAAAGGTCCTGAAAGACCAACTGTTATCATACCTGTTTTATAATTTCTGAAATAGTAAGGATTTATAGGAACAGGTTTTGCAATTCCTATTAATATCGGTGAACGAAGAATTATAAGAAGAAAAGGCAACAAAAAAGTCCCTATCGGGTCTATATGAGAAATTGGATTTAATGTAAGACGACCCATATATTTTGCAGTTGGGTCTCCATTTTTAAAAGCAACATAACCATGTGAAATTTCATGGATTATAATTGAAAAAAACAAAATTATGATGAAAATAATTATCTCTATCATTTTTATAAGAATTTAGTTTATCATTTTCTATTCACTCTGGCAAAAACTTTTTCTTTTATAAATTTGGTAAGTTAAAAAACCATCTTCAGGGCTAAAAAACAATTCATATAAAACTTTTTCAAATTTATCTCCTTTCTTCTTTATAAATTCTTTTTTTACTTTACCAAGTATATAACTCAGAATTTGAACATTTTCTACTCCTGCATTTAGATATTCCCAAATATGCCTTCCCGTATAAATTCCTCCTGTTCCTGAAATTGAAATATAAGGAAATGTCTTTTTAACTTCTTTTATAATTTCTAAATTCCTTTCCCTTAATTCCTTACCTCCCCATGCAGATTTTATTTCCTCTTTAAAAATTCTATTTCCAATTACTATACCATCTGCTTTACTTTTTGTTATTTCCTCTACAATTTTCATTTGAAAATCAATTCCATAATCAAGATTTAACATCTTTGGGAATACATATATTTCATCTCCAACACTTTTGATAATATCTGGAATTTCTCTGTACCATCTTAATACATTCTCTCTTTCCATTAATCTCTTTTCATTTTTTAATCCAGGACAAAAATCTATTTCAAAAATTCTATATCCAATTTCAAAAAATCTTCTTGTCGTATATATCCATTCTTCTTTTTTAATCTCTTCTTCTGGAAAAGGTAAATGACACAAAATTGAAGTTATAATTAAAAAATTATTATCTGAAAAATTAAAAATATCCCTTGCAAACTTTAAGTAATCATTCAAATTTCTTGTATCTGCCCTTCCATTCCAGACAATTACAGGAAAAGAGCCCTTTTTATCAAATCCTTCATAAACTGTTTTCAAATATGTCATTTTCTTCCTGTAATCTATCATTGAACAGTTTCCATTTTCATCCTCTCCTACAACTGATTTCAAAACGCATCCTGAAAAACCTGCTTTCTTTATCCTTTCTATTTGATTTCTTTCCCTCGTTAACTGACCAGGTGCAACAAGAACAGGATGTTTTAAAATAAACTTTCCATATTTCCCTTTTAAATCAATCCCGAGTTCAGTTTTAATTATTTCAGGAAATTTCTCATCTATTGGATTTTCAAGATAGTATTTTCTCAATTCCTGAAGTTTTTTTTCAACAGTGTTCATTTTTTTTAAATTCTTCGTAAAGTTTCTTTATCTCTCTTTTTTCTTCTTCCTCTAACGATAAAAGAGGCGGTCTTACCAGTGAATTTTTAAAAAATCCCATACAAACAAGAAATTCTTTAATTCTTGCTTTATAATCTCTTATTGGATTTTTAAAACAATAAGCACATATTTTTTCAATTTTTTTAAAAATAGCAAATGCTTCTTCATATCTTTTAATTTTTAAATTTCTTATCACATTTACCTGAATATCAGTAAAGATTGAACCAAATCCAATCAAAGCACCATCTGCACCAAGTAAAAAAGATTCAGGAATAAAGTTATCATTTCCAGTCAGAATTATTATTTGTTTTTTCAAAGACCTTAAATATTCTACAATTTCTTTAAACCTTAAAGCATTAAAACTTGCTTCTTTTATTGCAACTACATTTTCTATATTTACAAGTTCTTTAAGTGTATCCGGCTGATAAAAAGTTCCTCCTAAAATTTCCTGGAGTTGAAAAATAATCATACTAATTCCTATCTTTGAAATTTCCTCATGATACTTTATTATTACTTGGTCTTTCGGAGGACCTCCCCTGAAAGTCGGGTGAGGAAAAACTAAAAAATAATCAATCCCTAAATCTCTGTATTCTTTTCCATATTCAACTACATCCTTTGTCGTTGAACCTCCAAGTCCACTTATCAATGGAATTCTATTTTTTATAATTTTTTTTGCAATTTTTATTATATTTTTTCTCTCTCCATGAGATAGAAAATGGCCTTCTCCTGCATCACTATTTACAACCAGCCCTTTTATATCAAATTGAGTTATCCATTCAATGTATTCTACGAGAAGTTTTTCATCAATCTCAAAATTTTCCTTAAAGGGAATTACTATTGCAGGAACCAAACCATTCAATTCTTTTTTCACCTCTTCCTCCTTTTTTCATAAAGATATTTTATAATTAAAAGGGAAAAATATAAAGATAGCGCTCCTATAGCCGAAATAGATAAAAACAGAAAAACTGATATTTTAAAGGAAAAGAAAATTTCCAAAAAAATTATGAATATAATTGAGGGTATAAAGAAAAAAAGTAGTTCATAAAAGGTTTTCAAAATTGGAATGTAATTAAATTTAAAATGCTTTTTATAGAAGAAGTATGATAAAAGGAAAAAATTTATAAGTCCAACAATGGATGTAGAAAGAGCAATTCCTCCATGAGCAAGAAATTTCATTAATATTATATCAAGAATAAAATTTGTCATTATACTTAAAAGTCCTATCTTTACAGGAGTTTTTGTATCATTAAAAGCATAGAAGCATCTTGTGATTATTGAAATTCCGCCATAAAAAATAATACCTGTTGAATAAAAAAGGAGTGGATATGCAGTTAACCTTACAGAATTTATGTCAAATAATCCTCTCTTAAAAAGAATTGTAATTATTTCTTCTCTCAAAAAAATCATTAAAAAAGTAGATGGGATAAGAGTTAGAAAAAGGATTCTGAAAGAATAAAAAAGATTATTTTCAAACTCTTCCAGATTTCTCTTTACAACATTTTCACTTAACCATGGTAAAATTGCTGTAGAAATAGAAATCCCAAATATTCCAAGAGGCAATTGATATAACCTTGTTGCGTACCATAAACCAGAAACCATACCTGAAGAAAGAAAATTTGCAAGTGAATAATCAATGAGTAAATTTATAGGACCTATCGCAACTCCTATAATCATTGGTAAAAATAAAGTCCCCATTTTTCTTATTGCTGGATGTGAAAAATTAAAAGATAATTTTGGAAAATATTTTAATTTTCTAACAGATGGAACAAGGATTAAATACTGACCCAACCCTCCCAAAATTACTCCTATACATAGAGCAAAAATTTTCTCTTCAAGAGTGTTGCCAAAAAATTTTGTTATGAAAAATAGAGAAAAAATCCAGAAAAAATCAAGAATAATTGGAGAAATAGATGGTAAAAAAAATGATTTATAACAATTCAAAATTCCTGTATATAAAGCAGAAAGGGAAATAAATATTAAATATGGAAATGTAAATTTAACAAGTAGCCATACATAAAACCATTTACTTTCAAACGATAAAAATTTTACAGCAATTCCACCAAAAAAGAAGAAAAGGGAAAATAAAGAAAAGGTAAAAATCAAAGAAAGAGTGAAACATAAATTTACAATCTCTGCAGTTTGATTCTTTTTACTTTCATCTGATAAGTATTCTGTAAAAACAGGTATAAATGAAGAAGTCAAAGCACCTTCTGCAAGAAGTCCTCTAAAAAAATTTGGTATCATAAAAGCGATAAGAAAAGCATCATAAATTTTTGTTGTCCCAAAGAAATTTGCACTTACTATTTCTCTGAATAATCCAAAAATTCTTGAAATTATGGTTCCGATGGCCAGTAAAGATATTGCTTTAAAAATTTTTTTGCTCATTCTTTAAATTTTACCACATTATTAATATACTCTGGATTATTTTGGTTTTAAAAGGGGAAAAAAGATTACCTCTCTTATTGAAGAAGAATCTGTAAAAAGCATAACAAGACGGTCTACACCAATCCCAAGTCCTCCTGCTGGTGGCATCCCATACTCAAGTGCTTCAATAAAATCATAATCAATCTTTTTTTCTCTCTCTTTTTCATCCTTCACTTTCTTTTCAAATCTTTTCAATTGTTCCAAAGGGTCGTTTAGTTCTGAATATGCATTTGCAATTTCAATTCCACCAATAAAAAGTTCAAACCTTTCAGTTAATCTTGGATTATCTTTGAATGTTTTCGCAAGAGGAGAAATTTCAACAGGATAACCTATTATAAAAGTAGGATTTATAAGTAATGGTTGTATTTTTTTCTTAAAAATAGATTCAAGTTTATCAAAAAGATTTTCTCCCTCTTCTACCTCTATTTCATATTCTTTTATTTTTTCATCAATTTTTCTCTCATCCTCCCAGTTCTCTATCCCTAAAAACTCTTTAAATACCTCTGTCCACTTAATTCTTCTCCATGGTTTTTCAAGATTAACATTTTGCCCCTGATATTTAAATATTAGAGTTCCAAAAATTTTCTGTGAAAGAAAGCATATAAGTTCCTCTGTAATCTCCATCATCTCTTCATAATCTCCATAGGCAGAATAAAGTTCAAGCATTGTAAATTCTGGATTATGAAGAGTGGAAATACCTTCATTTCTAAACGACCTGTTAATCTCATAAATTTTTTCAAAATTTCCTACAAGGAGGCGTTTTAAATATAATTCAGGAGCAATTCTTAAATAAAGTTCCATATCAAGAGCATTATGATATGTTATAAAAGGTTTTGCTTCTGCTCCACCAGGAATAGAATGCATCATAGGAGTTTCTACCTCAATAAATCCAATACTGTTTAAAAATTCCCTTATATACTTCAAAATCTCTATTCTTCTTTTAAATATTTCTCTAACATCAGGATTCATTATTAAATCAAGATATCTTTGCCTGAATCTAATCTCTATATCTTTCAAACCATGCCATTTTTCTGGCAAAGGTCTTAATGATTTTGAGAGGATTGTGAAACTTTTCACAAGGATTGTTTTTTCCCCTGTTTTTGTTTTAAAAATGTCTCCCTCAACTCCTATAATATCTCCAATATCAATTTTTTTAAAAATCTCATAATTTTTCTCACCTATTACATCTTTTTTAAAATAAATTTGAATTTTACCTGAACTGTCAACAATATCAGCAAAAGAAGCATTCCCATGTTTTCTTAAAGCCATAATTCTTCCTGCAACTTTAACCACACCTTCTTCTTTTACATCAGAAATATTTGTTTTTAAGAATTTCCTTCCATATGGCTCTATTCCCAAATTCTCCAGTTCTTCCTTTTTTTTAATTCTAATTTCTCTCATCTCATAACTCATCTTCTTCTCCTTGTTCATTTTCAAGTTTTTCAATTTTAATCCATTTGATAATTTTATCACTTGCATCCTGAACAACAATTTTATACCCCATATATTCAAACTCCTCTCCCTTTTTTGGAAATTTGCCAAAATGAGATAAAACAAAACCTGCTATCGTTTCAACATCTATTTCTTCTGGAATTTTAATACCCAATATATCCTCCACTTTTTCAATCTCCGTACTACCTTTAACAAGATATCTCCCTTCATTAATTTTTATATATTCTTTTTCATCCTTTTTAAATTCATCGGAAATCTCACCCACTATTTCTTCAATAAGGTCTTCCATGGTAACCAGCCCAGCAGTTCCTCCATATTCATCAATTACAATTGCCATCTGTAATTTCAATATCTGCAATTCTCTCAAAAGTTCTATTACCTTTTTTGTTTCGGGAACAAAATAAACATTCCTCATAATATCTTTTGCTTTCAAATTTTCCCAGTTTTCTTGTGACTGCTTTGAAATAATATCTTTAATATAAACAAGCCCTAAAATTTTATCTATGTTTTTTTCATAAACAGGCATTCTGGAGTATCCATAGATTCCTATCATTTTTACTATTTCCTTTAGATATGTATTTTCCTCAACAGCAATAATATTAACTCTCGGTGTCATTATTTCTTTAACCATTTTATCCCCAAATTCAAAGATACTGTGAATCATCTCTTTTTCTTTTTCTTCTATAACGCCTTCTTCTTCACCTGCCGTAATCATCGCTTTAACATCTTCTTCCGTTAAAACAGGTATTATTGTTTCAATTTTTTCTCCAAAAATCATCAAGAAAATATTTGATATAAATAAAAGAAATTTAACAAAAGGAGTAAAGATAATAGAAAAAATCTTTAAAGGAAAAGATGCTAAAAGAGCGACCTTTTCTGAATGTTTCTTGGCTATACTTTTTGGAATTATTTCACCAAACACCAAAATAATAAAAGTCATTATTCCAGCAATAAAAGAAGGAATTATTTTATGAAAATATTGATAAGAAATTGTAGCAGCAAAGACAGATGCAAGTATATTAACAAAATTATTCCCAATAAGTGTAGTTATTAAAATCTTTTCAGGATTTTCAAACCAGAAACTTAATTTTTCTGCTCTTCTTCTGTCTCTTTCAAGAAGTTTTTGATAATGATACTTGCCAAGAGAGATAAAAGCAGTCTCTGAAGCAGAAAAAAATGCAGAAAGCAAAATTAAAAATAAAAGTAAAATATAAGAAGTAAATGGAATTTCTGTCATTTTATAAGATTTTCACTCCAGATTTTTAATCCATATTCAATATCTTCTTCAAATAATTTAACCATCTCTCCAAAATTTTTAAAAAAATTTACAAGAACCTCCTCAATTTTTATATTTTTCTTTGTCAGTTCTTCCATTGTTATGTAATTAAATTTTTTAAAAATTTCATTCATTTTCACATTAATTCCAATTCCTATTATATAAAAATTACCACTCTTTTCAATCAAAATTCCAGATATTTTTTTCCCTCTTATTATTATATCATTTGGAAACTTTATTTTACAATCATTTATTCCAAAATTAATTAAGGTTTTAATTAAACTTAAGGCAACAATCTCTGAAATAAAGTCGGTTATATTATTTTTTCGCACAAAAAAGGAAAAGTAAAGACCTCCTTTAGGTGATAACCATTCTCTTCCATATCTTCCTCTACCTGTTGTTTGCTCTTCTGCCCATACAATAACTTTTCCTTTTTTATCTAAATAGTTTTTTATAACATCCATTGTAGAAGTAACTTTATCAAATTTAATTATTAAAAAATTATCAATCTTCATTTTCTTCCAGTATAATATTTATCCCTTCAAGCGTTAAGTATTTTCTTACTATTTTCTCAAAATTTAATTTTCTCTTAAAATAATCGCACCATCCACCAGTTAAAATAATTTTTGAAATCTCATATTTTCCTTTTAATTTTGCAACTATTTTTTCAATTGCTCCAGAAATTCCTTCTTTCATTCCAAGATTTACAGCAGAAGATGTATCTTTACCAATATATCCTGAAGAAAAATTTTCTATTTTTTTAATAAGGGCTGTTTTTTTCAGTGAATCAACCCATAATTCAGGTCCTGGTAAAATAAATCCACCAACAAAATTTTTATCGTCATCAACCAAATCTATTGTTACTGCGGTTCCTATATCAATAACTGCAACAGGATAACCAAAAATTTCAGAGGCACCTTTACAATTCACTATTCTATCTATTCCTGCTTTTTCAGGATTTTTAATTTTTATCTTAATTTTACAGTTTTTATAATTTAAAAATAAAGGTTCAATTTTAAAATTTTTTTTTATTTTACTTCTGATTAAATCGTTTACATCAGGAAAAACAGAAGCAATACCACATCTTTCAATCCTAAAATTATGCCATCTATCAGAAAAAGAAAAATCTTTTATTTCTGAAGTCAAAAAGTCAACAGAATAGACCATTTTTCTATTTTTAAAAACTCCTATTTTGACTTTTTTGTTTCCTATATCAACAGTTAAATTCATAATTTTATATTGACAAATTTTAAAAATTTTTTTATAAATATATTATAGTATTTTTTCTTTTTAAAAAGAAGGGAGGTGAAATATGAAGAAAGAAGGAGGAAGAAATGAAGAAATTTCCATCCCTCGTTCCTCCATCTGGAGTTCACATTATTTTAGATCTATATGAGTGTGAAGATGTCTCTATCTTGAACTCTCCAGAAAAAATAAAAGAAATATTAATAAAATCAGTTGAAGAGGCCAAAGCAACCCTAATAGATATAAAAATTCATAAATTTTCTCCTTTTGGTGTAAGTGGATTTGCTTTAATTTCAGAAAGTCATATAAGTATTCATACATGGCCTGAAGCAAAATATGCAGGAGTTGACATTTATACCTGTGGGGAAAAAACTCTTCCAAAAATAGCAGCAGATTTTTTTATTAAAGAATTGAAAAGTAAAAAACCATCTATAATAAAAATTGAAAGGGGAATATATGCAGAAAAAGTCTCATGTAGTGATTGACTGGTATAATCCTTATGGAATAGGGATTGCTTTAAAAATTAAAAAGAAAATTATTGGTAAAAAAACGAAATATCAAAATATTGAAGTTTATCAAACAACTAATTTTGGAAAAGTATTATTTATAGATGGATTAATCCAATCAATAGAAAAAGGAGAAGAAAGTTATCATGAAATACTTGTCCATCCCGCTTTATTTTCACATCCAGAACCCAAAAATATTCTTATAATTGGAGGAGGAGAAGGAGCAACTTTAAGAGAGGTTTTAAAACATAATATAAAAAAAGTTCAAATGGTTGATATTGATGGAGAAATGGTAGAAATTGCCAAAAGATATTTAAAATTTGATAAAGGTGCATTTAAAGATAAAAGGGCAGAAGTTATAATTGATGATGGATTTGAGTTTCTTAAAAAAACTGATCAGATATATGA
>Ga0185342_1000234_pt1 | contig 30678 bp, 25 predicted proteins | sample ConPoolayeEmetaG_FD_128045 | JGI IMG/M metagenome (GOLD analysis project Ga0185342, IMG submission 128045) | Hot spring microbial mat communities from California, USA to study Microbial Dark Matter (Phase II) - Cone Pool mat layer E metaG... ... | reverse complement strand
TAAGAATTTGCTTGACCAGCTTCCGGATTTTATAAAGCAAAATGTAATTAACCATCTTCTTCATGATAATAACAGCTCGAAGGAAATATGTAAAGCCAGACCCGCTTAGCATTGTGCTGGTCAGGATGAGTTTGCAGAACCTAAAGGCTTTTTCTAAAATAAGCTTTCAGAAAAACCTATGAACAGGCAAAAGATTAGACATGCAGGTAGGTCAGGCTGGGCTGTCATCCAAGCTTTTTTTGCCCTTCTTTCTTCAGCCGGTCTTCTTTTTTCTCAAACTTTAACCCTGGAGCAGGGTGCGATTGTCCGGGGTCCAAAAGATAAGAGGCAGATAGCTCTGGTCTTTACCGCTGATACTTACGGTGACGGTGTCGGCTATGTTTTAAGCGTTCTTGAAGAAAGAAAAATTAGAGGTTCATTTTTTTTGACCGGTAATTTTCTTCGAACCGGGGCTTTTTCTGTCTGGGTGGAAAGAATACTGCACTCGGGCCATTATCTCGGTCCACATTCTGACAGACATTTGCTTTACTGTGACTGGCAGGACCGGAAGAAAACGCTGGTTAGCAGAGAAGAATTTCTGTCTGACCTGGAAAAGAATTACGAGGAACTCGGAAAGTTTGGAGTGAACAAGGAAAGCGCCCGTTATTTTATACCGCCTTACGAGTGGTACAATCAGGAAATTACCGATTGGGCTCTGGCAGCCGGAATAACTATTGTCAATATTACTCCCGGCCTTTATTCGGCCTTGGATTACACTACCCCGGACCTGCCCAATTACCGTTCCTCAGAAGAAATCTTAAGACAGATTATAGAGTACGAAGCGACTGCCCCTGAGGGTCTTAACGGTTTTATTATCCTGATTCATCCTGGTGTGGCTTCTGAAAGGACAGACCTTTTGTATTTCAGGCTTGGTGAGCTCCTGGATGAGCTGCTGGCCCGTGGCTATTCCTTGGTCAGTATAGATGAAATGCTGGCCGGGGCGGAAAAGTTGAGCCAGGGCAAAAGTGAAAAAGCAGTGCTCAGAGATAAAGAAAAGAAAGCGAGCAGGGAACGGGAAGCCTTAACTGCTTTGACTGAGAAATCAAGCAGGACTGATGCTGACAGTCAGGTTATCGGCAGTGAAATCTATGTCTCAAAAACTGCCAAAAAGACCGGTAAACCAGAAGGATTGGACACCAGGTCGGAAGTCTGGAAATCTTCGCTCACAAGAGATGGGATAAACTGGTTTTATGGCCGTGTACAGGAGCTGGTTTCAGTTGATGGTCTGGTTATTTGCTTTTACGAAAATGAAAAAGCTGAATATGGACAAGTTGAGATTTCCTCCGGATTTTCCTCTCAACTGCTCGATTCTAAGCCCGGGTTTCATCTGACTCAAAAACCGGTTGCTGGAAAGTTAGGTCTCTGGCTGACTTCGCTAAATAAAATCTACCGCCTGACTCCGGACTCTGGATCAGTCCAGCTCTCACTCTCAATAGAACTTACTGAGCCTCTCGCTGGCCCTCCGGTTAAGGCGGGCGGACGTCTTTTTCTGCCTTTTATAAAATCAGTTGAGGCCAGAGATTTTCTCACCGGTCAGCTCCTCTGGAGGTCTGAACTTTCTGAAGAATCTTCAGGTCTTCTGGTTGCTTCTGAATCTGAAGTTCTAGTTTTCTGTGAGACCGGACGGCTGCTCAAATTAAACATTAAGACCGGCCAGAAAATAAAACAGTATGAACATAAAGGTAGACCCACTGCTGTTCTTCTGGGAAAAAGAGGCCAGCTTTACTTCGGTCTTGATTCGGGCCGGATGGGCTGTTTTGATTTATTAAAAGAAAAAATACGCTGGCAGGTTGACCTGGGAGCTCAGCGGATTGAACATCTGCTGGCTGATGGTAGTTATCTTTATGTGCTCACTTCAGGGGGTCTGCTGTATAAGTTGAACTCAGGTGGCGACCTTATCTACTGGCAGACCATACCCGGCCGGACTTTTTTTCGACCAGTAATTTTCCAGGGGGAAATCATTGTTCCCTCTTCTAACATACTTTATGGTTTTGACTGCAGAACTGGAAAGATCTCTTCTCAGACCGTTTTAACCTTCGAGGTAAAAACTGATTTAATCGTAATCGGAGACCAGCTCTTTGTTGGAACCTCTGACCACAGCCAGAACCTAAGCCTGGTTTATGTCTTAAAAAAGGAGCCTCGGGTTGTAATCAGAGCTTCGAGCAGTTCACCTCAATCTGTGGGGAGGCGGATAGTTTTTAGTGCTCTGGCTTCTGGCTTTGAAAATCCTAAATATGAATTCTATCTCCGACTGGTCGGGGGGCAGGAAAAAACGGTCAGCAAAGCTTCGAGTAAGAATACCTGGACCTGGGTTCCGGTTCAGCCGGGTCAATATCTGATAACAGTTAGAGTTTTTGATAAAAAACAAAGCAAACTCGCTGAATTGAGCTATAATATTATTTCTTTAAATGACCAAAATGACCTTGGTAAGGAGTGAATGATGACCAGAGAAGAAGCCCTGGAGCTGGTTAAACAGCATCTCCACAACAAAAACCTGGTGAAACACTGTCTGGCCGTGGAAGCCTGCCTGAAAGGCCTGGCCAGGAGGCTGGGTGGAAATGAAGAAACCTGGGGGCTGGCTGGGCTGCTCCATGACCTGGATTATGAGCTTACGGAAAAGAGTCCTGAGCTTCATACCAGTGAGACGGTTAAAATTCTGGAAAAGTACAATCTGCCGGCTGAGGTCATCCAGGCCATTCAAGCCCATGCCGGGCGGGTTCCCTGCCAGAGTCCCATGGATTGGTCCATTTATGCAGCTGACCCGACCACCGGGCTGATAATAGCCGCCACTTTGATGCACCCTGAAAAAAAGCTAAAAGCTGTGGACCTGGAATTCTTAAAGAGGCGCTACAAAGAGAAACACTTCGCTCGTGGGGCCAGAAGGGAAGAGATTGAAAAATGTGTCAACCTCGGCTTGAGCCTTGATGAATTTCTTTCCATTTGCCTGGAAGCCATGCAGGGCATAGACCAGGACCTGGGACTGGCTTGAGGCTGAATTCTTCCCTGGTTTTGAAAGTAAAAGAATTTTGTTAAGGTCTATTTTCAGTCCTGGCCAGATATCTAAATCTGAAATATCAGTTCTGTATTTTATATTTCGCTCAGAGAGTCGAAAGGGAAAGGAATTGCTCTGTCTTCCCAGACAGAGATTCTTAATATCTGGATAAAGACTTATTAGAGGCTTTTCAGGATTAACCTGAGGATGATAATGGGCAATATTATAGTGGTCCAAAAATTGAGGGAAGGCAGAGCTCCAGTTGAATTTTCGTTAAACACAGAATCTAAAACTTATGGCAGAAAGGTCTCTTTTACTTTTATTCCTATTTGTGATAAAAATTACTGAAAATTTTAAAAGCTGAATATGAATTAGTAAGGAGACTGGAAATGAGCAGTCCTGAGGCTCGAGGAAACTGGGGTTCAAAAATAGCCTTTATCTTTGCCGCCTCTGGCTCAGCCATCGGTCTGGGAAGCATCTGGCGTTTTCCCATAATGGTCAGCCATAACGGCGGAGCCATTTTTGTCTTTGCTTACATCCTGGCGGTCATTTTTATCGGCTTTACCGTTATGCTGGCCGAGCTGGCCATTGGCCGTCATGCCCAGAAGAATCCAGTAGGAGCTTTCAAGTATCTCAAGCCCGGAACTCCCTGGAAGTTTGTTGGCTACATGGGAGTTATTACCGGGGTGTGCATACTTTCTTATTATTCAGTGGTGGCGGGCTGGGCTTTCGGCTATCTCTACAAAACCGTAGTTGGAACTTTTAAAGGCGAAGTCAGCTGGGCTGAGTCGGAAAGAATTTTTTCAAATTTTGCGGCAAACCCTTTAGAGACAATTATCTGTCTTTTCATAATCATCGCTCTTACTACCTGGGTGATTTCGCGGGGAGTTAAAGGCGGAATTGAAAGATGGTCCAAGATTCTGATGCCCATGCTATTCGGGCTTATTATTTTTCTGGCCATAAGAGCGCTGACTCTTCCCGGGGCGGGAACCGGGATAAGCTTCTACCTTAAACCGGACTTATCCAGGCTTAACATCAATGTCTTCTTCTTTGCAGTCGGGCAGGCCTTCTTTTCTTTAAGTTTGGGCATGGGCACAATGATGACCTATGGAAGTTACATCTCTAAAAGGGACAACCTGGTCAGCTCAGCCGGCTGGGTTTGCTTTTCTACCACCCTGGTGGCCTTTCTGGCCGGGATGATAATTTTCCCGACTCTTTTTGCCACACCGGGCATAAATCCCGGAGAATTTAAAGCCGGCACTGGTTTGATGTTCCAGGTTTTTCCTATCATCATCTCCAAACTTCCAGGCGGTTATATTTTCGGAGTCTTATTCTTTATTCTTTTACTGGTAGCAGCTCTAACTTCTACCATTTCCTTGCTTGAGGTTCCCACAGCTTTCCTGATTGACGAACATAACTGGAGACGGGAAAAAGCAGCTTCCTTCATCGGAGCTCTATCTTTTCTGTTAGGGATACCTTCGGCGCTATCGGTAGGTGGCTCTTCCTATTTGAGCCATCTGGGAATAATGGGGAAAATGGATTTGGTCTTCGGCAACATTATGCTGGCAGTTGGGGCTTTGCTTATCTGTATCTTCCTGGCTTATTCCTGGGGGGTGACCAGCGCTCTCAAAGAAATTTCTTCAGGTAACCCTGACTTTCGTTTGAAACCACTCTGGGTATTCAACGTAAAGATACTGGCTCCGCTGGCTATTATCTTAATATTGATTTTCATAAAGAGAATTACTGGCTAAACCATTATTTCTTGAATCCAGGGGACTTATCATATTTATATTCGATCTGACCTGAAAGAAATTTGCTTGACTTAAGAAGCAAATTAGGGTAATTTCTCATCGTAAGGAAAGGCATTTAAATTGTGCTGTGGAAGGCCTGCTCAGCCAAGGGAGCTTGAAAAGAGTGAGGACCTAAAGCTTCTTATTTCCTCTTTTTTTTTCTCTCTCTCAACCTTTTTCCTTTGCCATACCATAATTTTTATGCCTGCCTTTTTACTCTTGATCGTTTGATTTGAATTTAGTCAAGAAAGGAGACTGAGATGCTATCCGGATTTCGAGGAAGGATTACTTTCATATTTTTCTTCTTTATATTAACCGCCATTGTTTCATTGGAAATTGGAATTGCTTCTGCGGATATTATCTACTATGACTTTGTCAAGAAAGCCCCGGAGGCTAAATGGTACCGGGCAATTGCTGCTGGCGGAGAGCTTCCCTGGAATGGAGCCGATAACGATAGCCGCGGCTTTGCCCGTCATTTGACCGACGTTGTTCTGGAAGATGGCAACAGGTATGCCCTGGTTCTGGAAACTCACCCCGAGTGGAAAAATAACGGAAATATAATTGGTGTCTTCCCCGACATCCAGATTCCAGCCGGGGCCACCTTTAAGGCCTCGGTCGGTTTTGTTAAAGGAGCCACTCAGACTGATGGGGTTAGATACTATGTTTCAATCATTAGTCCAGGTGGCGGGGCTGTTTTGTTAAAGGAATTAGCAGCCTCCTATGACGGTAAATTTGACCAGATTTCTGTGGATTTATCACCCTATGCTGGAAGTAAAGTAGATTTCAGGCTATCGGTCTCAGCTGCTGGTCGGGCTAATCAGGATTGGGCAGTCTGGGCTTCGGCTGCCATTTATGTGCCGCTATCTGTTCAGAAGGTCAGTCCTTCAACGGATATGAGCAGGGCGAAGGTCGGGGCTTCAGCTACCCAGCAGCCGACAGAGAAACTGAACCTTCAGCTGGTAAAACCGGCTGTCATCAAAACCATACCCTTGAACCCGGCTGGGGCTCTGCCTCCCCGTCATAAAATTGAAGATATTGGTCCTCTGTCTATAGAAGAGCCTTTAACTCTTCTCAACCGCATTTACAAAGACAATGAAAAACCTGACACTTACTATTACCTCCCGAGAGAAATCAACCTGATCAGGGACAAGGCAGCCGGTGGTTACCGACTCAGTGCGGTCTGGACCAACGACCAGAAGGTCAGGACGACTATGACTCTTCGGGCCAACATTGACCCGGCCGACGTCAAGTTGATGGAAGAAGCGTTAAAGGCGGCTAGGGGACAACAGGCCGTTCTCAGGTCCCTGCCTTACGATGAGGCTTCTATCATTGATATGAAGGGCTGGGAGGACTGGGAAATCGAGAATATCCGGATTCCGAGCTTCGGTTCTCTGGAAACAGAGCTTCCCATTAACATTTCCATGACTCCAGATACCCTGGCTGAACTAAAGCCTCTGCTGGAAAAGGAAGGTTTAACGGCCGGGATGAAAATCAAATCAGGAACGGTGGAAAGAGAAATTCCCATCAGAGTTGGTTTAAAGTATTTTACCGGCCGCTGGTATTCAGGCGTGGAAGAGCTTGGCTTTTCCATAGATGAAAAGAATTCGGTGCTTTATCTTCATGGTGTCAGAAACCTGTCTGATTTTCCCTTGAAGGTTTCTTCGGTCAGCCTCCGCTTCCGTTTACCAAACGGGGAAGAAGTTTATAAGAATTTGAAATGCCTGAAGGAAGCGGTCATCCAGCCGGGTCAAGCTCTGGACCTGGAAGTCCAGTTTGCCCCGAAAGGTCTTCTCCTGGCCGAGTACCGCAAAACCTTTCCCACGGCTCCACCAGCCCCAAAGAAAAAAAGTTCACTTCTGGAAAAAGGCCTGGGTGCCTTAAAAGGTGAATTAGAGAAAAAATTAGATAAGGATAAGGTTAAAGAAGCCGAAGAAATGCTGGTCAAGGATGAGGTTGGCCAGCCAGCCAGCCCTAAAGTGGACGCTTTCTTCAAGCAGTATGCCAGAAGTTTTTGGATGGAAATTGAACCTGATTTTGGCTGTCAGCCCTGCCTGGACAAGATCTGGAGCAACGTTGAAGTTGTTTCTTACATTGAAAGAATGAGAAAACTTCAGGTAGAAGTTCTATCCAGCGTGTTTGATCCCTCGGCTTTTGAAACGCCGCTGGAAGTGGAAAAAGTCCGGGTTGAAATTCGCTCTCCCTATCTCAGCGCCCAGGGTCGCAGCGGACTGGCAACCGGGATGGATTTTAACAAGAACAAACTTAAAGAGCTGGTTACCGTTTACCTGCCGATGTCCAGCGGCGAGCAATTTAGTTTTGAATACAAAATCAAAGCCGTCTTAAAATCAGGAGAAATCGCCGAATCGGCCAGCTGGGAAAAGGTGATTGATTCTCTGGACCTGACCATAGGACCTTACCACCTTAAAAATCTTTTTAATCGCTAAGAAAAGTTAGCCCGCGTTATTTTTTTAACCAAGGGCGAAAAAGGAGGCAGAAATGATTAGTTCGGCAGCAAGAAGGTATAAGATTTGTCTATTAATTTCTGTTCTTATTCTTTTAACGGCATTTTCTGCGTTGAAGGCTGAAGTGCTTCTGGATAAGGAGCCGATACAGGTCAGCGGGGCTCTGCTATTTAGGGACCACGCTAACGAACATGCCTATCACTACCTGCCGCTGGCGCCAAGGATTGCTACCTGGCCTGACGGCCGGCCGAAATTCAGTTTTATCCAGTATGTCCGGACCGGTAAAGAAATAACCGGAGGAATTTTGCATTTTCTCTGCACTTTTGGCCTGACCAAAGAGGAGCTGGAGAAAGCAGAGCAGGAGCTGACCAGGATAGATAAAGACGGCAAAATAGTTGGCCCGGTGATGTTTACTTCCGGTGAATTCCATCTTATTTCAACCTCAGCCGGAGAAGGCGGTATTTTCAGCCGCAAGGTGGTTGGGACAGGTAAAGCTCCACTTCTGGCTGGTTCAGAAGCGGCTGTGTCCATAGCTCTGACTGAAGAGGGATCTACTCTTTTAATGGAGTCTTTTAAAAAACCAACTTCAGATATTTCTGTCCAGTTTGTCATGACCTACCAGGGGTTAACTCCAGCTTACAATGCCCTGCTGACTGTTGATTGGGATAAGGTTTATGACCATAAAGAGTTTAAGGCCGATGTCGGTGGCTTTTTCGTCAGCGCCAGAATTCAAAAAATCTATTCCGAATTGAGAGAACAGGGGGCTATCAAGATGGAGGTTATAGGCGAAGATACCAAGATGGACGAACTTCTTGATACCGCCTATAACACCATTACCAAAATGATGTTTGAAGCCAAACCGGTAAAACCCGAAGACATCGGAAAATCGGAAGCTTCCACCGGTTCTAATTGGCTGGGCAAACTGTTCGGACAGGCTCATTTTGGCTTCTACCGAAAACAGGTCAAGCTAACCGGCAAGTACACAGTGGACCTTACCCGACGCAAGAGAGACCAGCGAGAAATTCCTCTGACCGGTAATATTGGCGGACTTTACAAGAAGCTGGGCAATAATCCTGAATTTTTTGCGGTGGTGGACCTGGATGACCCGACCTTTGAAGAGCGGACCATTAACGTCATTCTGGATGGAGAAGATTTCCAGACTTTTCAGCAGTACCTGAATTTTGCCGGCATTACTTTTAAGAAAGAATACGAAAGCGTAGACATGAAATCTATTACTGAAGATTTGATTTTTGACCGGACCAAGTTCGGTCAGAACGGGAACAAACTTTCTCTGAAATACAGACGGAAGGGTGACCAGACTGATAAATGGCTGGAGTACGAATACCGCCCAATCTGGAGTTATGTAGGTGGCCTGGAAGTAGCCGGGGATTGGATTAAAACCAGCCAGCCAGTCATAACCCTGACTCCACCACACAAATACAGATACCTTGAGGTCCTGGCGGAAGAAGAAAATATGAATAAAAACGGAATTATCCGGATTGCGGTTCAGTTCCGGCATAAAAATTTCGGCCGGCAGCTGCAGAAAGAAGTTGTCCTGCGTAAGGGCGAGCCCCTTAATATCAACTATGTCTATTTCCATGAGCCGAACAACCTGGAGTATGAATACAACATAACCTGGCTGTTTAAGGACAATACCCGCATTTCTTCTGGCTGGAAGAAGGCTACCGACCCGTTTATCTACGCTTATTATGAAAAATTTTGAGTGAGAGAAAACTCTTGGGTCTGAGGAGAAGAGTTTTTCTGCTGGTCTTGATGCTGTCTGTGGCCGCAGGCTCCTTGCTGGCCGACCCGGTGCTGACCAGGCCAGAAACAGTAGCCGGCCGGATTATCATCTATCCGGACCATAGAAATCCAAAACTCTTTTACTATGTGCCCACGGCGCTCCGGTTAAGCCAGTCCTTTGGCCAGCCCAGTTTCTTTTTCTACAAATATGTCTATGTCAAAGACCAGGGAGAGTCTGGCCCCAGAACCACAGCCGGCGGAGTGCTGACTCTGTCCGTGGAATTTGGTGATGATTCTGAAGTCTTAAAGAGAGAAAAAGGAGTTCAGTATGAATACCGCCCGGTTCCGATTGAAACTATGGAAATCAATCTAAGTTATACAGGTCTGGAAGGAGAAAAAGAGAAAGGTGAAGCAGCCGCCGAAAGCAAAGCCCTGGGTTCCAACAAGATTTTATGGAGCGGGAAAAGCTTTACTTTTCCCCTGAGCCGGGAATCGGCTTCTTACCTCTGGAAAATCTATGAAGAAAAAAAGGCAGCCGGGCTTAGTGTTGAATGCGAATTTTCCTACAGCGGTTATGAAATAAACGAGGAAGGCAAGCTCCAGCCCGGCGAGAGAAGCGGTCGCTTGAGCCTGGATGTTCCGGTGTCTATGGAACAGTACCCCGAGCTTTTTAAGGTCATCAACCTGGCCCAGAAATTTTCTTTTAATTACCGGAAAATGAGCGTCATCTGTTTTGATTTCGTTAACGGCCTGAACAAGGACGTGGTCAAGATGACAGTAGAGGTGGAAAGCACCACTGCTCGGGGGCAAAAAGATGTAAAAAGTGTCGTCTTTTCGTCTGACAGTCAACCGCAGTATGACCTGGAGTTTAATGTTCCGGAAGCCAAGGGTGGCAAGTACCGATACCGGATTACCAGGGTATATGCTGATGGCCGTTCGGTCCGCAGCGATTGGCAGGAAGGTGATAACGCTTTCCTGGATTTATCAAGTTATGAACTGGTTATCAGGGGTAATTCAGTGGAATAAGGCAGTAGCAACAGAGATTAAAGAGATATAAACACCATGGAAAATGGCAGATTAGGAGAAAATGGAAAAAGGCTGGGGAAACAAAAAATTTTATCTTATCATAACCAGTTGAGTCATCTCGGCTGGACTATTTTGCTTGTGGCAGGAGGAAGAAAATGAGAAAAAAATCAATGATTTTTATGGCTATTATCAGTCTGCTGATAATGGCCGGCCTTCGCCTGGCAGCTGAAGTGACTGTGGAGGAAGTGGTCCAGGCTGGGAGGTTTGTTTTTTACCGGGACCATGCTGACCCGCATAAATATTACTATGTGCCGGACCAACCGCGTTTAGCCACCAAGAGGGATGGCACCCCTGAATTTACCTTTATCAAGTACACCAAGACTGATGGTACGACCAAGGGTGGGGTGCTGCATTTTCTGGTGACCTGGGGGTTTACTTCAGGCGAGTTGAGCTCGGCTGAATCGGCCCTCAAAGGCATAGACTCGCAAGCCAGGCTGGCTGGGCCGGTTCCATTTAAGGAAGGGACGTTTCAGGTGGTTTCAGCCACAGCTGGCAAAGATGGTACTTTCAACCGGCGGATCGTAGGGGAGGGGAAAGCTCCGGTTTTGCCGGGACAGAAGGCGGCAGTTTCGATTGCTCTGACGGAAGAAGGGGCTTCACTTCTGTGGGAATCATTTAAGAATCCGACTTCAGATGTATCGGTTCAGTATGTGCTGAAATTTTCCGGGATAACACCGGCTTTTCAGGCTAAGCTAAAAGTGGACTGGGATAAGGTTTACACCCAGCATGACATTAAGGCTGCGGTGGAAGGGACGGTTAAGGTGGTGAAGCTGCGGGCTGACCTGGGGGCCACGCTGGAAGAGCTGCGTCAGAAAGGGGCGATTCAGCTGGAGATAGTTGGTGAAAATGAGAACATGCAGAAGCTGCTGGAGACCGCCTATAACCACATTCTGCAGCTGATGTGCGATAAGGTGCCGGTTGGTACCGGTGCGGCCAGAACTTCATCTAAGTTTAAGGTAATTTATCCTGCCAGGCCAATGAATTTATTTCAACGTTTCGATCTGGCTGAACTATTCCAATCTGGTAATTCTTCTAACCAATATTTTGGAAACACTTTTTCTGAGGAAGATACTCTTCAGAATGGTCCCCATGCCCGCCCTAATGTAGCAGAAATAATTCAAAATGTAGATTGTCCAGCCGGTGCCAAAGAGCAAGCTACTCTTCTGGAAAATAGGGCCAAATCGTTCTATGCAGCCGGGCAATTTCGCCAGGCTGTTCAATATTATGAAAAGGCTTATGCGGCCTGCCCTGACCCACGATATTTATACCAGCTTGGTTTAATCTGGGAAGAAAATTTAAAATCATACAGTAAGGCCAGAGAAAAATATGAAGCTTTTATCATGGCGACTGAAACAACCAACCGTTATCCTGAGCTGCGCCAAAAAGCCAGGCAGCGTCTGCAAATATTCAATGAAGCCAGAGATCTATTTCAGAAAGGAAACAATATTTACTTTGAAGCAGACAGATTAGACCAGTCTGGTCAGAAAGAGCAGGCTAAAACGAGATATCTGGAGGCGTTAAGTATATATCTTCGGATACAAGAATTAGTTCCTGATTCAGTAAGTGTTATGAATAATAGTGCCAACTGTTACTTCTGCATTGGCGATATGATGAGCGATAGAGCCTACCTGGAAAAAGCCCTGGAAGCCTTTAAGAAACTCTGGGAATTCTTGACCAGGTATCCTGAATCTCGGGAAGATTTGAGCGAGACGCTTGAATATGTCGAAGGAAAGATTATAGAAATTAACAAAAAGCTAATGTCTTTACCTGCTGACCAGGCAGCCAGCCCAACCGGAACTGGAGAAAGTAGACCTCAATCAGGAAATGTTCAGGAGACCCGGGGTCAGCAGACAACTACTACGGGGCAGACAACAGGACAAGCTGCTGGCCAGCAAGCTTCGGCCCAGCATACAAGCGGCAGCCAGACGACAACCGGGGCTACTTCAACTCGACCGTCCACTCCGCCGTCAACCTCTGGCCAGAGCGCGACACAGGCCCAGGCTACCGCTTCTCAGCCTGCAGGGGCGACGCCAGAGGTCAAGCCAATAGTGAGCGTCCAGCTGGGCTACAGTTTTAAGCGGACCAAGCTCTCGGGCAAGTATGAAGTGGACATGAGGCGCAGGCTGAGGGAAGACCGGGAAATAGTCATGAGCGGCAACATCAGCGGTGTTTTCCAGAAATACGGAGAAGACAAGAGGTTTTTCACGGTGGTCAGCCTGGATGACCCGACTTTTCAGGAAAGAACCATAGAAGTCATCCTAGACGGTCAGGATGCTGAGGATTTTAAGAATTACGTTAACAGCGTGTCGGTGATATTCCGCAAGCAGCGGATAGCCGGGCCGGTGATGACCGGGGAGGTGAAGTTTTTTGAGCAGCAGTTTGCCGAGCGGGGTAATCGCCTGAGCTTCAAGTACGGCCGGGTAAACGAGGCGGCCACTGAGTGGTTGAATTATGAATACAAGACCAAATGGAACTTCTACGGTGGAGTAGAGTGGGAGAGTGATTGGGTTAAGACCCAGGACTCGGTTTTGACTCTGACGCCCCCGGTCAGGCGGCGGACGATAGAGATCTCGCTAGATGAGGACAACATTTTACAGAATAAGATTAAAGCCGTGGCCATACAGGTGAAGCACAACATTTATGGTAAGGATATACTGAAAGAAGTGGTCATTAATTATGACAAGGGCGACCCGCTGACGGTGAATTACACTTATCTGCATGAGGAAGGAAAACCCGGGTACAGCTACCGGACAATCTGGCTGACGCTGGACGGCAAGGAAGTAGAAACCAACTGGGTCAACCGGGAAGGGCCATTCATCTATGCCGTGTTCACCAAATAAAAGCTTTGAAAATTTGGACCGTTGAAAATGAAAAAACAACAAAAAATAAAAGAGATGGTAAAAGGAGGCTTAAATGAGCGGGAAAAGGATGGCATCAATTTTACTGACAGTATTATGCCTTTTTGGACTAACTTCATTTGCCGCGGCCGAGGTTGAACTTGATTCTGCGCCGCTGCAGGTAGCTAATGCCATACTTTACCGGGACCACGCCGACCCCAACGTTTTTTATTACATGCCGAATCAGCCGAGACTGGCTTACTGGCCTGATGGCACACCCAAATTAACCTTTCTTAAATATACCAAAGCAGGCAAGGAAGAAGCCAAGGGCGGAATTCTGCACTTTTTTGTTAAGTACGGGCTGGACGAGCAGGAACTCAATAAAGTCCGCCAGGAACTGACTAAGATTAATCCCAGGGCCACCATTAAAGGCCCGCTGGTTTTTAAAAAAGGTTCATTTATGGTTGTTTCGGCCGCAGTCGGTGAAGGCGGAGTGTTTACCAGAAAAATCATCGGCGAGGGCAAAGCGCCTTTAATTTCTGGTTCAGAAGTATCAGTGTCTATTGCCGTGACACCTGAAGGGGCGACTTTTCTGGAAGAAGCACTGAAGCAGCCAACCTACCCGGTCAGCGTGCGTTTTGAGATGACTTTTGAAGGCCTGACCCCTAAATACCAGGCCACAGCCACCATTCACTGGTCCAAAGTCCGGGAATATTTTGACCAGTACAGCAAATGGAAAATTTACAAAAAGAAAAAGCTGGGCATCTGGACCTGGTATGTAAGGACCGGAACCGGGGAGATGCGGGAGATAAAAGATGAGCTGACCTCAAAGGGAGCGGTAAAAATTGATATAACCGGTGAAGACCAGAACCTGGATGGTCTGATGCAGACCCTGGTTGATACCATCATGCGGGAAATGTTTGAGACCAAGCTTGAGCTGCCTGAGGAAGACCAGAAAGAGGAAGGGAAAGAAAGTGAAAAACAGGATAGACCCTATGGAGTGAGTACCACCAGAAAAAAGGTTTCCCGGACAGACGACTGGACCATCAACATGACCAAGCGCCTGCGTCAGGAGAGAGATACCGGACCCATGGATGCCAGCCTCGGCGATGTCCTCCGTAAGTTCAAAAACAACAAGAAGGTTTATGACATCATCAACCTGGATGACCCGGACCTTCAGGACCGCGTAGTCTATGCTATCCTGGATGGTGAAGATTTTGAGACTTTCAAGAAATACATTAACTTTGTCACTGTCAGCTTTAAGAAGGTTCATAAAACTGGGGAACCGACCACCAGAGACCTGATTTTCAACGCTCAGACCTTTGCTGAGCGCGGCAACATGCTGTCCTTCGTTTATCCCCGACTGGGAGAGGGTGCCACCTGGCTGAGTTATGAATACAAAACCACCTGGAGTTTTATGGGCGGCATCAAAGTAGAAGGGCAGTGGACCCGGAGCGAAGAAGCGGCCATCAACCTGTTCCCGCCGCACCGTTACCGGCAGGTTGACATAATTGCGGATGAAGAAAACGTCAGAGCCTACAACATAAAACTGATAACCGTGACTTTTAAGAACAGGTTTGCCGACCGGGAAAAGACGGGAGAAGTAAAGCTATTACCCGGCGAAACATTGCTTGGTAAATATGAATATGTCCATGCTGAAAATGACCTGAATTACCAGTATCAGATAACCTGGCTGCTGGGAGACGGCCGGCGGGTATCTTCCGGCTGGCAAACGACCACCGAGCCTTTTGTCTATGCCCTGTACCAGGAGAGATAATATCCTGACTTGTTTGTTATTGGAGAGTAAAATATTGAACTTTCCGCAGCGGAGATTATCAGACTGAAATGATTATTGAGTAGTTCTGGGCGAGAACAATAAGAGTATTTACAATTTATCAATTTCATAGTTTTATGGATGAGCTGCAGTTCAATTTTATTTTAAAGCTTGGTTATTTCTTAGTTCGGCAAAAATTTTGATGAATTAGATAGTAAGCGGTAGTGATATGGAAAGATGTCCTGGATTGAGGTGATGAAATAAGCCAGGCCCGCTCCAGCCTACCAGGGGAAAGTTGCGCAAATATCAATTGACAGGCACCCTGTTTAATGAAAGGATGAAATAATAGAAGGTTGTAATGTGTAATTTTTGTCATCAGCACGGGGAAGGCAAGAAGTGGTACCTGGAGGCCCGGAACTATTCCGAAGACCTGCTGAGCGACCTTAGAAGGCGGCGGCTGATAGAGAAATTCTTCAGGGGTTCAGATCATTTAAATAAGAGCGAAAAGGGTCTGGCCAGCCTGGATAAGCTGCCGGCGTTTCTGAGTAATTTTATCCGGAAAAAGATAACCAAAAAGCAGATGCCTTACCACTTCGGTCAGGTCATTCCCATTGAGGATGTGGAAAAAATCCTGGAGATGGCTACCTCGGTTGTCCGGCTGGCCTGCATCTGCCGGAAAGCAATTCTTGGTTCGGAACAGCGTTTCTGCTATGGCCTCAGCCTGGCTCCCCAGGGTGGGGAGATGGTAAATATCCTGAAAGGGATTGATGCTTCTTATCTAATAGGCCCGCAAACTGGTGGCCTGGAATATCTCTCCAGAGAGAAGGCACTGGAACATATGCGCCAATGCGAGCAGGACGGGCTGTGCCACAGCGTCTGGACTTTTCTGACGCCTTTTATCGGTGGACTGTGTAACTGCTCTCTTCCTGGCTGTATGGCCCTGAGAACTTCTCTCCTTCACAAAACACCGGTTATGTTCAGGGGAGAATACGTGGCAGTGGTTGATCAGGAGAAGTGTATTGCTTGCGGTGAGTGCCAGAAGATCTGTCCATTTGGAGCATATCTATCTACTAAAAATGGAAACAAGGCACAAGTAAACCTTAAAAATTGCTACGGCTGCGGGATCTGCCGCAGTGTCTGCCCGACCGGGGCCATCAGCCTGGTTGACCGGGTTTCTGTGCCTGAGGTGGCTCAGCTCTGGCTGTGATGTTTGCTTTTTCCTGATGGTTGATATTTATTATATGGCACAATAACTGACAGCTAAATGGCCAAGAGACTTTGACCAATAATTTCATCGATTCACTGAACCAAGAAGGGGCTTGACCCCGACAAGAAATAAAGGTATAAAAATATCTCTTTATCAATCGGTCTTTGAAATCTGACTGAACTCCGAGCCGGCGAGCCTGGAGCCCCTTGGGTATGGACGCTGGCCGACAGGGTGTGGCTGGAAACAGCTATTGCCTCCCGCTCAGGAAAGGAGTTAAGGATGAATTTTCAGGGCATGCTTTCCGGGTGGAAGGCATGCCTTTTTTTTTGATATCAAGGTCTTTTTCAGAAAAAGAATGCTTGTAAACAAAATGGTGACTTAAAAAGATGGATGGTTATAAAAATGTTGAGTTAGAAACAAAGGTTGACCCCAGAAATAGATGGCAATCGGGCTTGAGCCTGACTATTTTTCATTTAAGATGCAGGCCATTCAAAATTGGAGTTTACATAAAGGAAGCCTTAAAAATAACTTGGATGGAAGGCATTTGAGATAGTTAAGGCCGAATAAATTGAGAGCAAGAGAGAGAACAAGAGTTGAACCAGAGCAAAAGTTTTAATAAAGAGTGAATTTTTTAAAATGACAGAAGAAAGAGAAAAGCCGATATTGATAACCAAAAGCAAAAACAAAAAGGTAAAAATATTCTATGTTGTTCTAGCAGTTCTAATAGTCTTGCTCAGCTGGAGACTGAGCAGCCATATTAACCAGGTTAAAAAAGCTGAAGGTCAGGAAGATGGTCAGGATGGTAAGAAGAAAGCCGTAATTAAAAAAAGTATCATACGGGAACTGATTGTGGCTACTACCTTTAGCCTTGAAGACAGCGGGCTGCTAAATTTCCTCGTTCCTGAATTTGAAAGACTCTCAGGGTACAGGGTTAAGGTTCTGGCTGTTGGAACTGGAGAAGCTCTGGAAATGGGACGTCGCCAGGTAGCTGATGTTCTTCTGGTCCATGCCCCTGAGATGGAAGAGAAATTTATGGCCGCCGGCTATGGGGAGAGACGCGAGATGATCATGGCCAGCGATTTTGTAATTGCTGGCCCTGAGTCTGATCCGGTCGGGATAAAGAACCTTAATTTTGTTGATGCTTTCTTGCAAATTGCCAGGAAAAAGTATTTTTTTGTCAGCCGGGCAGATAATTCCGGGACAAATTTTCTGGAGAAACAAATCTGGAAGTCAGCCGGAATCAAGCCTGAGGGCAGGTGGTATTTAGAGACGGGGCAGGGGATGGCTGAAAGTCTGCGGATTGCCTCAGAAAAGCAGGCATACATTCTGGTTGACCTCCCCACCTTTATGAAATTAAGCCGGGGGATAGAACTGGCTATCCTGGCCACAGATAGCCAGTATCAGAACCTCTATTCAGTAATCACCGTAAAAAATCTGAGCGGCAAAGTTAATGAAAAAGGTGGCCAGGCTCTACTGGAATATTTGACCTCGGAAAAAGCGCAGAGATTAATAGTTGAATTTAACATCGAGGCCAGAAAAAGTAGAGAACAGGATAAGCAAAATCAGGAAGGTAAACAGAGTTTATATTATCCATTAAGACTGAGAACCGCCGATTCAGAAGAATCTAAAGCAATAGAAGCAAACCTGAAGAGATAATTTTTTTAGATAATAAGATGATAAAAACAACAGAAAATTCAGTTTAAAGAGGATTGATGAGCTTATCAGAAATTGTCCAAATTACCTGGTTGAGCTTGGCTGTCTCCGGGTCGGCTACGGTTCTGGCGCTTCTGGTTGGCCTGCCAGCTGCCATCTTACTTTATTTTAAGAATTTTTCAGGCAAAAGACTGGTGGTGACTCTGATTAACACCGGAATGGGACTACCACCGGTAGTAGTTGGTCTCTTCGTAGCTGTTGTTTTCTGGCGCAACGGGCTGCTCGGTTTTCTTCAGCTAATGTACACCCCTGCGGCCATGGTCATAGCTCAATTCATAATTGCCCTTCCGGTAGTGGCTGGGCTGTCTCTGGCTGCCTTTGAGCAGGTGGACTCTGAACTTCTTCTTCAAGCCAGAGCTCTTGGAGCCTCTAACTGGCAGATGGTTGGAATTCTATTACGTCAGTCAAAAATGGGGCAATTAGCGGCGGTAATTGCGGCTTTTGGGGGAGTTATTTCTGAAGTGGGAGCAGTGATGATGGTCGGAGGAAATCTTAAGGGCTACACCCGGGTGCTAACTACCTCAATTGTTCAGGAAACCAGAATGGGTAATTTTCACTCGGCCGGATATCTGGCGGTTATTCTGCTGGCTCTGAGTTTTGCGGTCAACTGGTTTCTAACCACGCTTCAGCAAAAAGAAGATATGAAACGGAAAGGCTGGAGATGGAAATAAGAGACCTGAAGGTGTTTGAAGGCGGTTTAAGGATCCTGGAAGTGCCTTATTTCAGGGTTAAGGAAAAGGAATGTCTGGTTCTCTTCGGACCAAATGGTGCTGGTAAAAGCACTTTCTTAAAAGTGGCTTCGCTTCTGAAAAAACCAGATTCTGGTCGAATTTTTTATCATGATACAGAAGTCAACGATAAAAATCGGGCTGAAATCAGAAAAAAAATTGCCTGTCTTCTTCAGAAACCGGTTTTCTTCCGGGGCACGGTGCGGGAAAATCTCCTTCTCGGGTTGAAATTCCGCCGGGTTGAACCGAGCGAGCAGAAAAAGAGACTTGAAAAGATTTCTTGCTTATTCAATCTCAAGCCTCTGCTGGACCGCAGCCCCCAGCAGCTTTCGGGGGGAGAAAAGCAAAGAGTGCATCTGGCCAGGGCCTTCATTCTGGAGCCGGAATTTCTTTTTCTGGATGAGCCCTTTAATGGCCTGGATGTCTCCCTGAAGGAAAATCTGCTTCAGGATTTTGTTAGAATAAGAAGAGAGATGAACATAACTACTATTCTGGTGACCCATAACCGGGATGAGGCAGCGCTCCTGTCTGACAGGGTGGCGGTGATGATTTCGGGACAGATTGTTCAGACCGGGCGACTGGAGGAAATTATCTCCAGCCCGGCCACACCTGAAGTTTCCAGACTTATGGGTCAGGAAATCCTGGTGGAAGGGCTGGTGGAAGACTCGGATAATGGACTGCTCAGGGTTTCAGCCCACGGTCAGGTGGTTTTTGCCTTCGGCCCCTATAAAAAAGGCGAGAAAGTCATCCTGACTTTTAGACCAGAAGAGGTCATTTTGGCCAGGCAAAAACCGGCTACCAGCGTCAGAAACTGGTTTTATGGGTTGGTTTATGACCTGAAATTGCTGGACCGGCTGGCCCTGGTGAGTGTGGATTGCGGATTCAGAATAAAAGCTCTAATATCAAAGGTTTCGCTGGAAGAGCTGGAGCTCAAACCTGGAAAAAATATCTGGGCCGGGATTAAAGCTTCAGCCCTTGGAACCTGGCTGCCTTCAGGTTCGGCTGACATCTTAAATCAGAGGAAGGTGAATGATGATTAAGTATGAGGAAGCCAGACGTCTGGTTATGGAAAAAGCGGAGATTATTGGGAAAGAGAAAATCAGACTGGAAGAGGCTCTCGGTCTGGTGGCGGCAGAAGAACTAAAATCCAGGATACCGGTTCCTCCGTTCAGGAATTCAGCTGTGGATGGCTACGCCCTGAAAAGTGAAGATACAAGAGTTAAGAACGGAGTGGTGCGGCTCAGGATTATGGCTGAGCAGCCGGCTGGAAATTTTTTAAGTCAAAAGGTTCGAAGAGGACAGGCAGTCAAGGTGATGACTGGAGCTCCGGTTCCGGCCGGAGCAGATGCAGTGGTTCCGATAGAAGAAGTGGTGGAGAAAGAAGGTTTTATTGAATTAAAGCGAGAGGTTAAAGCCCTGGAAAATATTAGAGCAGCTGGAGAGGATGTGCCAAGGGGAAAGGTAATAATCTCCAGAGGAACAGTGTTGAAGGCTCCGCAGCTGGGGCTTTTAGCTGCCTGTGGCTTCAGCAAAGTGGTCGTTTACCGCAGGCCACGGGTAGTGGTTTTAATAACCGGGAATGAACTCTGCCAGCCGGGAGAGAAACTCCATCCGGGTAAGATTTATGATTCCAATTCTACTATCCTTAAAGCTTTACTGAAATCCAGCCAGGCTGAGTTGGTAGCGGTAAAAAAGATCGGCGATAACCTGAAATCACTTCGAGCAGCTCTGAATAGAGCTGCCAGAGAGGCAGACCTGATCATCACCTCGGGTGGGGTTTCGGTTGGTGATTATGATCTGGTTAAAGAAGCAGCTCAAGGAGTAGGAGCCAAACAGATTTTCTGGAAAGTGGCTCAAAAGCCGGCCAAACCGCTGGCTTTTTTTAAGCTGAAAAAAGGTAAAAAATCAGTCTGGATTTTCGGATTGCCCGGCAATCCGGGGGCAGTCATAATTTCTTTTGAAGAATATGTCAGACCATTCATCAAAAAAATTATGGGCTTTAAGGAATCCGGGCCCAGAGAAATAGAAGCCAGCCTGACTGAAGTTGTCAAAAAGAAGAAAGGCCGCTTGAATTTTTTAAGGGTTAAACTGGAGTGGAGTGAGGGGGGGTGGTTAGCCGCCCCCTGCGGGGCACAGGAATCTGGCATTATCTCCAGTCTGACTGAGACCGATGGCCTGGCCCTAATCCCGGCTGAAGCTGAATATTTGCCAGCAGGCAGCCGGGTAAAAGTTCATCTGGTTGAATGGTAGCCAGGGGTTCTGGAGAAAATTTAGAAAAAAGATGGAAGATAATAAAAAGATCAGCCGGGGAAAAATTGAATTCAGGTCTGAAAATTATAGATCTGGTTCATGTCTGTTAGATTTTAGCTCTGGTGCCAGAGAAAGGAGTAGGAAAATTAATCCTGGACAACGGAGGAGGCAAGAAAGCTTGAAATATGAATAAATAATCATATATATCGGAGAGGAATACCTGAATGCATGATAAATACAATCGCCAGATAAACTATATGAGGATTTCGGTTACCGACAGATGTAACCTGCGCTGTTTTTACTGTCGTGGAGTCCAGGATTTTTCTTTTATTCCTCCTGCCGAGATTCTGAGCTATGAAGAAATTATCAGGCTGGCCAAGCTGGCCTTAAAATTAGGCATTGATAGATTCAGAATCACTGGCGGAGAACCTTTAGTCAGAAAGGATGTGGATGAACTGGTGGTGGGGATAAACAGTTTGCCCGGGGTTAAGGACCTTTCCCTGACTACCAACGGTTTGCTGCTGGTTGACTACCTGGAAAAGCTTCGGAATGCCGGTCTAAAGAGGTTAAATATTTCCCTGGATACCTTAAAGGCTGAAAAATACCGCAAAATTACAGGTGGATTTGATGGATTTCCTAAAGTTTTAGAGGGACTGAAGCAGGCTCTGGAGATGGGATTTTCGCCGGTCAAATTGAATGTAGTTTTGATGAAAGGGGTTAACGAGGATGAAATAGAAGATTTTGTCCGCCTGACTTTTGAACTTCCCTTGCATATCAGATTTATTGAATTGATGGATTTTGCTCCGGTTGAAGGCTATTTTCTTTCAGCCTTAGAAATTATGGAAAGAATCAAAGACCTAGGCCAGCTCGAGCCGATGTCTGTTCCTGGCTCGGGCCCAGCCAGAAATTATCGAATAGCCGGGATGAAGGGTAGTCTGGGCTTCATCACACCCTTAAGCCACCATTTCTGTGGAAACTGCAATCGGTTAAGGGTTTCAGCCGACGGGCAGCTTCGGACCTGCCTTTTTTCGGAAAAAAGTTATGACCTGAAAAATCTCCTCCGGAGAATGGCAACTGAGGAAGAAATCTTAAAATTTTTACAAGAAGCTCTGGCGGAAAAGCCTGGAAACTGGCGGGAGCTTGAAGCGACAAGACCCAGAAATGGGCTTAGAAGCATTGGAGGATAATTAAACCATGAAGGGCCAAATTTTGACAGAGTCTGAATCCAGACAGAAATTAATTTGCCTATTTACATATCTTCTTTTTTTTATCTTATCCTGTCAATTATAGATAAAGCTGTTCGGGGAGTGGGATTTTACCAGCTAATATATTTTTTATAGCAGGAGATGAGGATGAAGAAAAACAAGCTTAAAACACTTAAAGCATCGCCTGGAAAAAGTAAAAGCAAGAGGAAAATTGGTCCGATCCGAACGGTCACCAGAGAGAAAAAGAAGGCGACGGAGATAATCAGAACGGAAAAAGTCAGGATGATAGATGTGGCCGAAAAAGAAGAAACTTTGCGCATAGCCGAAGCCAGAGGAGAGGTCAGGCTTTCGGCTGAAGTCCTGAGAATGATTCTGGAAGACCGTCTGCCCAAAGGGAACGTGCTGGGGACGGCCAGACTGGCCGGAATTCAGGCCGCCAAAAAAACTGCTGAATTAATCCCCCTCTGTCACCCTTTGCGGATTACCTCGGTCGAAGTTGAAGTTGTGCCAGACCCGGGTAAAAACCTGATTGAAGTGAAAAGCCTGGTCAGAGCAGTAGACCGGACAGGCGTGGAGATGGAAGCCCTGTCTGCTGTGGCTGTGGCTTGCCTTACTATCTATGATATGTGTAAGGCCCTTGATAAAAGAATGGTTATCGGCAGAATTCATTTAGTGGCCAAAAGCGGTGGACGGAGCGGCGATTTCAGCTGGTAGGGGAATTGGAGGTTCAGTTGGTTAGGCCTAATGAATTGTCAGAGGGAGATGAATTAGAAATGAATGATAAAATTAAATCAGAAAAGTTTAAAAGAGAATTGGCTAATAAAAAGCCCGGAAAGCTATCTGAACAAGAAGATTTAAAAAAGAGATCAGAAGAAAAACATGATAACAAACTCAAACCCGAAAAAAAACCGGGGCTGGTGGTTTCGGTAAACCTCAGCCGCACCAAAAGTGTCAGAAAAAAACCAGGCCAGGTCGGGGTTGTGGTCGAGGATTTCGGGTTTAGAGGTGATGCCCATTCCGGCCCGGGATTAAGGCAGGTGAGTTTATTGGCTCTGGAAAGCATCGAGAAAATGAGGAAAATGGGTCTTAAGGTAGGGCCGGGAGATTTTGCCGAAAACCTCACTACTTCAGGGCTGAATTTGTCTGAGCTTCCGGTTGGAACCATCCTGGAAATCGGCCGGGAAGTGGTGCTGGAAGTAACCCAGATCGGCAAGACCTGCCACACTAAATGTGCCATTTTTCGCCAGGTCGGGCAGTGTGTCATGCCAGAGGAAGGTATCTTTGCCCGGGTGGTAAAAGGCGGTAAAATTAAGGCGGGAGATGAAATTCATGTTAGAGAGAAAACTTAAATTTGAGGGCTTAACTTTTGCCCTGCTTACCATCTCTGACCGTTCTTACCGGGGAGAGAGAGATGATTTAAGCGGACCTGAGCTTAAAGTTTTTGTTGAAAAGAATGGAGGACGGGTGGTAGAAACAGCGGTGCTACCAGATGAAAAAGAAGCCATCAGACAAAAGTTGATGGAGCTTTGCGACGGCGATGAATCCCCAGAAATCGTTCTGACCACAGGTGGGACCGGCCTTTCACCCCGTGATGTTACTCCGGAGGCCACCCTGGAAGTTGTGGAAAAAGAAGTTCCCGGTCTGGCTGAGGCTATGAGGGCTGAAAGCCTGAAAAAAACACCCATGGCCATGCTCAGCCGAGCAGTGTGTGGAGTTCGAAACCAGACCCTGATAGTCAATCTGCCTGGCAGCCGGCGCGGGGCCCTGGAAAATCTGGAGGTGGTAGCACCGGTGCTGGGCCATGCGGTGGAGGTCATCAGGGGAAAAATTTCAGACTGCCGTCAGTCGGCCCATCTTCATCATCGCCACCAGGGAGAAAAAAAGCCATGAGAGCCGCAGCCATAATCGGTGCCTCTGACACGGGCAAAACAACTCTGATAACCGCCCTGATTGAAGAGTTCAAAAAACGTGGCCTGAAATGCGGTGTTCTGAAAAAAGCCAGCCACCAGATAGAACTGGACAGCGAAGGCAAGGATTCCTGGCGGTTTATTGAGGCCGGAGCCCGGTCGGCCGCGGTTATGACCGAGGACCGGTTATTTCTGATAAAAAGGAAAACGGCTTCCGAGACCCTGCTGGACGTAGCCCTCGATAAATTCTCAGACGTTGACCTGCTGCTGGTGGAAGGTGGAAAGAGGGAAAGCGCCTTCAAGAAAATCCTCAGGGTTCAGAATGCCGATGACCATAACCTGATCAGCCCGCCGGAAGAATTAATAGCCATAGTTTCGGATGAGCCCTTTGATTCACCCTACCCATTTTTTCTGGCCAACGAAGCAGCCAAGCTGTCCGATTTCCTCCTGACGGTGCTCGAACCCCTGGAACCGCTGGTCAAGGTGAAAGTGGATGGCCAGGTGATTCCTCTCAATCCGTTTGTCCAGGGCCTGTTTGATGAGACTATCAGGGGCATGGTAAGGGCACTGAAGGGGGTACCGGAAAAGCCGTCCGAGATCATCATTCAGGTCAGGAAGGGGAGAAAAAATGAAGAAAAGTAAACCTGAAAGTTCCAGGAAGATGAGCCTGGAAAAACTCAAGAAAGAATTTTTCTCCCGTCACGACCCGGAGCTGCTGCCGATCCTGGGACGGGCGGTAGTGGGAATCGCCGGAGCCGGCGGTCTGGGTTCCAACGTGGCTGTGGCTCTGGCCAGGGTCGGCGTAGGCAAGTTGATCATCGCTGACCACGACCGGGTTTATCCATCCAACCTCAACCGGCAGCAATATTTTATAGACCAGATCGGCCAGCCCAAGGTTGAAGCCCTGCTGGAAAACCTGAAAAGGATGAACCCCTTTTCTGAATACGAAATCCATCATACCCGGATTACTCCCCGGAATATTCCGCAGCTTTTCGGTGAAGCGCAGATCCTGGTCGAAGCTTTCGACCTGGCCACAGAAAAAAGCATGCTCATCAACACCTGGTTGAGTCTGTTTCCTGACCGACCGATAGTGGCCGCTTCCGGGTTATCGGGTTTCGGCAAAAATAACAAGATCAGGACCAGGAAGATGGGTCGGCTTTACCTCTGCGGGGATGAAGAAAGCGAGCCGACTGATAGAGTGAGCCCCATGGCCCCCCGGGTCGGCATCGTGGCTAACATGCAGGCTAACTTAGTCCTCGAACTCCTGTTCAAGATGCGGTCTTGACCTGCGGTTGATTTTATTATCCGTGTGCTCAGAGCTTGAACCGGAACCCGGCCTTGAGCACCAGGCCGCTGATGTTGATGGAGGCTGTTTGTCCGGGTTGGCCCAGTTGTGGGTCAGCAGTGGTAAGAATATTTAATCCTTTTTGGTCAAGATGTCCGGCAGTCAGGTAGCTCAGATTGCCCTGTACAGTTAAAGAGCTGACAGTCCAGTCAAGGTCGCTTTCATATTTATAACGGATGAGGTGCCGACCCTGGCTTTTAAGGTTGCTGGCCCGGGCCAGCCTGAAATCTGCTTCCAGCACCAGGGATTGCCTAAGACTGAGGTTCAGCTGAAGACCAAAGCCGCCCTGAAACCCGGCATACCATTTTCGGGCTTGATCGTTGAATGTTTTTTGAATTTGGTAAATTTCCGAGGAGTGATAAAGGCTTTCCCCCGGAATTCCAGTGTTGATAAATCTGGAGTCTATTTCCAGCTGGTACAGATAAGTGGTCAGCTGGAGTTTGGAATAATGGAGAGATGGTCCGCCTTTGACATAAAGCTGAAGATTCTGGTGCAGGTTTATAAAATAATAGAGTTTTATGGAATAACCATAATTGCGAAGGTTGAGGTCAGCCGTCTCCAGAAATTCTGAATCATAGGTGATGAAAAAATCTTCAGCTTCCAATTTTAGGCCGGATGCCGAGTACTGCAGCCAGCCTCGACGGTTGCGGGCATAAAAGGTATCAACTGCCAGGCTCAGAGCAAAATTTTTCAGGGGAAAGTAAAAAATTTCGGCCTGCAGGTTGGGCAGGCTTTTGATTTTCTTAAAATTAGAAGTGGCGATTGCTCCCGGCTTATCCAGAACGCCGGCCAGCTCGTTGGTCTCCTGTATCATTAGATTCAGGTCGCCTCCGTTGATGCGGGTCAGTCCGGCGTTAAGCTTCAGGGCAAATTTGGGCCATCTGGTCTGACCCTTGTTAGTTTCAAAAGCAGTCGCCGGAAGATGAAGATAAATAGATATTAAAAAAAGAGAGATTATGAGTAGGCGGATAATCTTTTTCACCGTCCAACCTCACTAAGATTAAGTTAATTTCCCGGGTCATCAGATTGTTCTGTCTTCATTATTACGTCCCGGGCTATCTTAAAATTAAATTTCTTTCTCTGTCAATGACCGGGTCTGGACCTGTTACCCTTTGCAGGTTATCTCTGACCGAAAAGATGTTCAGGCTGCAGGCGGAATACCAATTAACTTGAGTTCAGGTAATTCAATTGGTATAAATGATTGCGGTGAGGAGGTAGAAGATGTTTAAGGTCAATGAATATTTTGAGGGCAAGGTTAAGTCCATCGCCTTCAACTCGGACAGCGGCCCGGCTACTATCGGGGTGATGGCAGCCGGCGAATATGAATTCGGCACTTCAACCAAGGAAATAATGACGGTCATAACAGGCAGGATGGTAGTCAAACTTCCAGGTTGCGACGAATGGAAGGAGTTCAAAGCCGGGGAAAGATTTGAAGTGCCGCCCAACCAGAAATTCCAGCTGAGAATTCCAGTTGAGACTTCTTATCTCTGCCGTTATCGTTAAAGATCATCCCGGGTCCAGCGGCCGTCAATCAGGCGCCACATGCGGCCCTTGGAGTTTTGGGTGCGAAGTTCTTCTGGCAGGCGGTCTTCACGCACGTTATCATAACAATGGCGAGCGGCAAACCGTAAAAAAGCGGCCGGGATACCAACGGAAGTAAAGCCCGGATGGCCGGTGGCCGGGAAGGGTCCGCCGTGGTGCATGGCCGGGGTAACCGCCACACCCGTAGGCATTTTATCATTGAGAAGACGTCCGCATTTCAACCTGAGCCAGGGTTCAATTTGCCGGTAAATTCTTTCATCAGTTTCTGACTGGCTGGAATAAACCGAACAGGTGAGAGTTCCTTCCAGGTTTTCTGCTACCTGCAGTATTTCCTCTACCTTTTCAGCCAGCACGACCAGGGTTAAAGTGCCAAAAGCTTCCGACTGAAATGTCCCGGGCTTTTCCAGAAACCTGGCAGCTGACACGGCAAATAATGTCGGTTGAAACCTGAACCCGGGTGGTGAAAGAGGCTGGCCCCCGGCCAGAAGTCTGGCTCCAGCTGTCTTGAGATTGGCCACCGCTGTTTTCAGGTTTTCCAGCACCACCGGCGACAGTAAATAACCAGCCGGCTGACCAGAAAAAATTTCAGTTGATTCCTTAAGAAAAGTTTTGCCTGCATCATCATCAAGAATAACCACCAGCCCGGGCTTGGTGCAGAATTGCCCGGCGCCCAGTGAACAGGAAGAGAAAAGCTCGGCGGCCAGGGAGCTGGCTTTTTCTTTTAAAATGTCAGGCAGAAAAAACACCGGATTGATGCTACTCATCTCGCCGTAGAACAGCTTGCCAGCTTTTTCGGCCGCTTCTTTCAGAGCCAGTCCGGATTTCTTGCTTCCAGTAAAAGCCACGGCTGCCACATACGGATGGCTGACCAGTTTCAAGCCATCCTCGTTTTTAAAGTGATAAAGCATCTGCACGGCTGAAAGCGGCAGGCCAGATTTTTTCAGGGCTTCTAACAGAAGTTCGCTCATCAGCCTGGTTGTGCCCGGATGACTCGGGTGAGCCTTGCAGATGACCGGGTTACTGCAGGCCAGGGCGCTGATAAAGTCGCTACCAGCAACTGAATTAAAAGCTAAAGGAAAATTGTTCGGGCTGAAAACTAATACAGCGCCGCCCAGGGGTCCGTATATTGAGCGAATATTTAGCTTGGTATCTATGATAGCCTGCCTCCAGCTTCTCTCCCGGACGGCCTCGGCTGCCTGCCGGAATTGGCTTATCATCCTGGGGAATTCAGAGGAGTTTAATCTTGGCTCCAGCGGCAGAGCGGTTTCCAGATTAGCCTGGCAAACTATGGCTTCTTTGTTTTTCTCCAGCAGGTCAGCATATAGGTCAAAAAAAGCCGCTATTTTTTCTGGGTGGCAGCTGGCCAGCTCAAGCCTGATCCGGTGGCTTTCATGCAGGGCTTTTTCCAGGTCTGGCCATTCGGAAACCGGGTAAAAATCTGGCAGTAATTCACCGGTAGCCGGGTTGTAGGGCTGAAAAGTTTCTTTATAATGAGCCTGGCGGAATTGACCTCCAAGAAGGATGGGATAAACTCTTTCTCTATTTAGCCTCATTTTTGTTTTATCCTAATCCTGGTTTTTTAGGTATTTGATCTGGCTTATTATTTTATCAGCTTTTTGTTTTCAGGCTAACATAATAAAAAGTAATAATGCTTCTGGAGATAAGTTTCAAAAGAGGAAGCAGAACCTTGATTTTCAGTTAGCGCTGAGCTCACCCGGATATGAAGTAAAGATAAAAATCCAATTCATCCGCCGGAATAAAGGGGAGATATCGCTATCCGGTCTCCGTTTTTAAGGTTTTCTCCCATAGCCACAGCCTGTCCGTTGCGGGTTACAATCCTGGGCCTGGTCGGGTCGAGCGAAATTGAAGCAAGAACTTTTTCTACTGTAATCCCTTCGGGGAATTCCATAATTTTTTCTGAAAAACCGAGCTGATTGACAAAAGGACCGATTAATTTTACGGTTATTTTAATTTTATCCTGGTTCATTTTTTAATCCTTATAAAAGATTATATCCTGAGACCTCAGATCTTATTTTACCATTAATTGGAACAGGAGGTTAAAGTTCATCTTTTAGGATAAAAATAACAGGTTTTCTAGTCTGAGGTCTGCTAAGAATCTGACCTCTTTATCCTATATCTTATTATTATATTTTATTCCAGCTTGGTGAATTTTTCTACTTCCGCTGCTTCGTCTTTAAGATCCAGAGATTCGGCTGTTTTCCTGGTCGGAATGCCGCGCTTGTCCCAGCCTCTCTGTTCGTAATAATAATCCAGAAGCTGGTTGTACTTATCAAGTTCCAGCACCTTTCCGGCGATAGGTCCTTCGGTATCAGCATTTTTCGGGTCAAACCAGATCATCGGTGGATAATCTTTTGTTCTGTCCCAATCTGGAAATTCCCTGATCCAGAAGAACTTCATCAGAGCGTAAATACGGTCAGCCACTTTCCAGAAATCATCAAGGGTCCAGTTGAGGCCGGTGACTTTGTTAAAATATTCGGCATAGTGTTCAAGTTCCCAGCCCAGCTCAATCCAGGGGAAGCGACAGGCCACTATAAATTCAAAAAGCCCACCTCGAATTCTCTGGAGCTCAATAACTTTGGCTGCTTTTTCGGGACCGTAGGAATCCCGCTGGGTCTGCTTTAATTCAAAGGTGATGACCCAGCTCTCTTTGTGGTGAGCCCCAATTGGGCTGGTGCCGAAGGCCAGAGCCATTCCCGGAATAAACTTGCAGTTATAAGCAGAAATCTCCAGGCCTTTGACGTGCATAGCGTAAGCCTCAGAGCCATGACCGATTTTCCTGGCCATCCTCATAGTACCGTCGGCCAGAAGGTTGCCCACCTCTCCCTGCCTTAAAGCGGCCATGGTTAAAAGCTTCTTAGCCATCTCGGCATCGCCAAATTTAAAGTCGCCCTGGATGGCTCCCTGTTCAATGGCATCGGCGTAAAAGGCCAGGACTGCTCCGGCTGAAATGGTGTCCAGGCCATAATCATCGCACAGGTAGTTCAGGGAGGCAACCTGATCAAGTTCAAAAATGTCCAGATTGCTGCCCAGCATCCCGATATTTTCGTAATCGAGCTCTGATTCCCGGCCTTCATGGTCAAGTATGGTAATTCCGCATCTCATGGTGCAGTAAGGGCAGCCGTAAGTAGCAACCCGGGCGTTGTTCAGCCGTTCACCATCAATCTTCCAGGCCTCGGGATGGTGGGTTTTCCTCATATTATGGACCGGCAGAGCCGCCACTTCATTGCACCAGGCCAGGACTCCAGTTGTTCCCTGAATCGACCAGCCAGTCTTTTTGTCAATTTCACCTACTTTCCTCAGGTCATCCAGACCAAGCTTGCGCATGCCCTCAGGGTCGGCCACAGGAATGGGCTTGGAACCCTTGACCACCACAGCCTTGAGCTTCTTGGAGCCCATAACTGCCCCGATTCCCGGGCGCCCTCCAGCTCGGCCTTCCAGACTTCTGATCATGGAATAAAGATTCAGGTTTTCACCACCTTGTCCTATAGATAGGATACCAGCTCCTTTCCCGTATTTTTTGTAAAGCCAGTTGTGAGTGTCATACGTTCCTTTTCCCCAGATTTCTTCGGCTGGATGGTATTCGACTTTTTCATCTTCGATATAAACATACACAGGCTTATCAGCCTGGCCTTCAAAGATGATGACATCATAGCCAGCCTTTCTCATCTGCTCGGTAACTCTGGTTCCCAGGTTGCCGTCAGCATAACCCCCGGTAAGAGGAGATTTGGCGGCCACCACAGTTTTGCCGGTGTTAGGGGCCGGGATGCCAGCAATAGGACCTACGGTTACTATCAGCTTATTTTCCGGGCCAAGAGGGTCTATGCCTGGTTTAAGCTCATCCCAGAGGATTTTCAGGGCAAAGCCGCGTCCGCCTACCCATTTTTTGGCAAAGTCTTCACCGAAGGTTTCTATCTTATGAGTCCTATCGGTCAAATTAATTCGTAGTATTTTTCCGGTCCAGCCGAACATCTTAAACCTCCTTATCTTTTTAAGATTTAATGCTTAACATAATCCCTGCTTATAGTCAACAAAAATCA
>Ga0185342_1000232_pt1 | contig 30890 bp, 32 predicted proteins | sample ConPoolayeEmetaG_FD_128045 | JGI IMG/M metagenome (GOLD analysis project Ga0185342, IMG submission 128045) | Hot spring microbial mat communities from California, USA to study Microbial Dark Matter (Phase II) - Cone Pool mat layer E metaG... ... | reverse complement strand
AGGATTAAATTTATATATTAAGTAATTTTTTGTTTCTTTATTTTCATATAGATAAGTATATTCTCCAATTTTTTTAGGAAGACCATCTTTTGAATAATTTTTTGATGGAACAAGTTCTACAGGAATAAAATCTAACCCAAGTTTTTCATAAACTTCAACAGTATCTTCAACATATCTTTCAACAAGAAAATCTCTTTCTCCTTTATATAATAATTCAATTCTATCCTTTGCAAATTCTCCTCCACCTGTATAAGCATATCTTCCAAGAATTTCAGAAGCAACTTTTGAAACAATTAACTGATCAGAAACAGGAACATAGTCACTTTCTTTATGATTAAACGCATTAAGGACTCTTTCTTTTCCACTCATATTACCTCCGTTTTATTCATTATATAATACCTAAAATTTTTGGTAAAATTTAATTTTTAGAAATTCTAAAAAAATGAAACAAAAACTTTTTTATGTTAAAATATCTTTAAATCTAAAGTAAAAGAGTTGGGAAATGCATCTTATAAACTATTAAAAAAAGTAAGTGCATTATGGCTCAATAACTAAAAGTATAGAAAGGAATACAAAAAAAATAAATGGTTAAATTTTATAATACTTTAACAAAGAAGAAGGAAGAATTTGTGCCGATAGAGGATAAAATAGTTAGGTTATATACCTGTGGGCCTACTGTTTATGACCTTGCCCATATAGGTAATTTCCGTGCTTATGTTTTTGAAGATTTACTCCATAGATACCTTGAATATAGAAATTATAAAGTCATACGGGTTATGAACATTACAGATGTTGATGATAAAACAATAAATGGAGCAAAGAAGGAGGGAATAAGTTTAAGAGAATATACTGATAGATACATAAAAATTTTTATTGAGGATATGGAAACATTTAGATTGAAAAAACCAGATTATTTACCAAGGGCAACAGAACATATAGATGAAATGGTAGAATTGATAAAAAAACTTCTTGAAAAGGGATATGCTTATTACAAAGATAATTCAATATATTTCAGCATATCAAAATTCCCATCATATGGAAAACTTTCAGGAATAGATTTAAGTCAGATTAAAATAGGTGCAAGGGTTGATACAGATGAGTATGAGAAGGAGGATGTAAGAGATTTTGTTTTATGGAAAGCATGGAAAGAACAAGAAAGTGTATGGTGGGAAACAGAAATAGGCAAGGGAAGACCTGGCTGGCATATAGAATGTTCTGCAATGAGTATGAAATATCTTGGAGAGACATTTGATATTCACACAGGAGGAGTTGATAATATTTTTCCTCATCATGAAAATGAAATAGCACAGAGTGAGGCAGCAACAGGTAAAAAATTTGTTAATTACTGGCTTCATTGTGCTCACCTGCTTGTAAATGGAGAAAAAATGTCAAAATCAAAGGGGAATTTTTATACTTTAAGAGACCTTTTAAATAAAGGGTATAATCCAGTTGCAATAAGATATTTACTTTTATCAACACATTATAGAGACCCTTTAAATTTTACTGAAGTATCCTTAAAACAGGCAGAAAATACAGTTAAAAATTACAATGAGTTCTATCAAGGGCTTAATATATGTGCTTCTGAAAAATATAATCCAGAGATTAAAGAAGAGATAGAAAAAGCAAAAAATAGGTTTATAGAAGCACTTGATGATGATTTAAATATTTCTGCCTCTTTATCCAGTGTTTTCAATTTAATAAAAAAAGTCAATATTTTTTTCTCAAAAGGAGAATTTGGAAAAGATAATGTTAAGGAAGTAAAAGAATTTCTGGAAGATATTGATAGTGTTTTATGTATTCTTGAAAGGAAAGAAGAAACACTTCCTGATGAAATTTTAGATTTGATAAAAAAGAGAGAAGAAGCAAGAAAGAGAAAGGATTTTAAAACTGCTGATAATATAAGAAATTTACTTAAAGAAAAAGGGATTATTCTTGAAGACACACCTTATGGCACAAGATGGAAAAAGTCCTGTTAATCTTATGTTGTGAACCTCCAAAGTTTACAGAAGGGGAGTTTTACTGAATTTTGTTTTAATGATAATATAAAAAATATGGAAAGAAAAATTATGAATAAGGACCAAATGGAGGAGATTTTAAATCAGATTGCTGAAAAAATTAAAGAAATTGGACTTAAAAACACTGTAATTGTGGGAATAAAAAGGAGAGGAGCAATTCTTGCAGATAGGGTTAAAAAATTGCTTTTAGAGGATATTCCTGTCGGATATCTTGATATAACTTTATATAGAGATGATTTCAGTAAAATTGGAGCAAATCCAAGAGTTGGAACAACTGAAATTTTATTTGATATTGATGATAAAAATGTTATTTTAATAGATGATGTTTTATATACAGGAAGGACAGTAAGGGCAGCACTTGATGCCTTAATTGACCTTGGAAGACCTAAATTTGTTAAACTTTTTGTTTTTGTTGATAGGGGTCATAGAGAACTTCCAATTTCTGCTGACTTTTATGGGAAAAAAGTTGATATTGAAGAGGATGAGATGGTTGAGGTAAGATTAAAAGAAATAGATAAAATAGATGAAGTTGTTATAGTAAAAAAATGGAGTGGAAAAGAAAAGACCTTATAGGACTTGAGGATTTAGAGAAAGAAGAGATAGAGATAATTTTGAATGTTGCAGAATCCTTTAAAGATGTTAGCACTCGCTCAGTTAAAAAAGTTCCTGCTTTAAGAGGTAAAACTGTTGTGAATTTATTTTTTGAACCGAGCACAAGAACAAGAACATCTTTTGAACTTGCTGCAAAAAGGTTATCTGCGGATGTTTTGAGTTTTGATGTAAGTTCTTCATCTGTTTCAAAAGGAGAGACAATAGTTGATACAGCAAAGAATATAGAGGCGATGAGGGTAGATTGTTTTATTGTAAGACATTTTATTTCTGGAGCGCCTTTAATAATAAGTCAAAATGTTTCTTCATCAGTTATAAATGCCGGAGATGGTTGTCATGAACATCCCACTCAGGCATTACTTGATTTATTTACTGTTAAGGAAAAATTTGGAAAGATTAAAGGTATAAGAATTTCAATAATTGGAGATATTTTGCATAGCAGAGTTGCAAGGTCAAATATATGGGGATTTAAAAAACTTGGAGCAGAAGTTTTTGTTTGCGGACCACCTCCTTTAATACCAAAAGAGATTGAAAAGATGGGTGCAAAAATAACATTTGATATAGAAAAAGCAATAGAAAATGTTGATGTTGTTTATCTTTTAAGATTACAAAGAGAAAGGCAGAAGGAAAATTTCTTATCGTCATTGAAGGAGTATAGTTTTTTATATGGAATAAATGAGGAAAGGTATGAAAAGATAAAATCAAAAGCATTTATTATGCATCCAGGACCAATGAATAGAGGGGTAGAAATAAAATCAGAAGTTGCAGAAAAAGATAAATCATTGATACTTCAACAGGTTACAAATGGTATTGCTGTAAGGATGGCTGTTTTATATTTAACAATTGGAAGGAAGATATGAGTATAAAACTTTATCCACAGATTTCTTATGAAGAACAATTGAATGAAAAACAGATTGAGATAGTGAAAAAAGCAGATGGTCCATCTCTTGTTCTTGCCGGTGCTGGAAGCGGAAAAACAAGGGTTTTAGTTTATAGGGTGTGTTATCTTATAGAAATTGGTGTTTCTCCATCAAATATATTACTTTTAACCTTTACAAATAAAGCAGCAAAAGAAATGCTTACCAGGGTTGAAAAAATATTAACATTTTATCCTAAAGGTCTTATTGGAGGAACATTTCATCATGTTGCAAATCTTCTTTTAAGAATTTATGGGAAGGAAATAAATCTAAATCCAAATTTTACTATAATTGATGAAGAGGACTCTATCTCTTTACTTAAAGAAATAATTGAAAAATCTGGCAAAAAAGAAATTTTCCCTCATCCTTCAAAGGTAAAAGAATTTATTAGTTTATCAATAAATACATGTGAAAACTTAAAGGAAACCATAATTACCTTTTTCCCTGAATACACACATTTAATTTCTGATGTAGAAAAAATTTACAAAGAGTACCAGAAGGTCAAAAAAAAATTAAATCAACTTGATTATGATGATTTACTTGTCTTCTGGTATAAACTTATGAGAAATGAAAAAGTTGGAGAAAAGATATCTTCTCGTTTTAAATATATACTTGTTGATGAATATCATGACACAAATAAACTTCAGGCGAAAATTTTATATTTACTTGCTAAAAAACACAGAAATATAATGGTTGTTGGAGATGATGCCCAGAGTATATATTCTTTTAGAGGAGCAACAGTTGCGAATATAATTGAATTTCCTAAAATTTATCCAGATGCAAAAATATTCTATCTTGATATAAATTACAGAAGCACACCTGAAATTTTAAATTTTGCAAATGATGTTATATCTCATAATAAAGTTCAATTTCCTAAAAATCTTGTAAGTATAAGAAAAAGTGGAGTTAAACCTGTTATTATTAAATGCAGAAATATGAAAGAAGAGGCAATTTTTGTTTCTCAGAGGATAAATAAATTGCTGGAACTTGGGATTGAACCATTAGAAATTGGTGTTTTATTTCGTTCAAGATATCAGGCAGCAGAACTTGAAATAGAACTTTCAAAACTTAAAATTCCATATATTATAAGAGGAGGTTTGAGATTTTTTGAACAGGCGCATATTAAAGATATTCTTGCTTATTATAGAGTGAGAGAGAATTTTAAGGATATGCTTTCATGGAAAAGGATTTTTAATTTATGTGAAGGTATAGGTAAAAAAGGTATGAATATATTAACAGATTTGATTTTGAAGTCAGAAAAATTTGAAGAATTTAAAAATAAATTAAATGAGGTGAAATTAACAAAAAAGGGTAAGGAAAGTTTAGAAAAAAATATTAAACTTATTGAGGATTTGGAAAAGGTCCCTATTTATGAAGGGATTGACCTTATTTTAAATTCTGGATATTCAATTTATCTGTCAAAAAAATATAAGGATGATATTGAAAGATTGCAGGATATAAAAAGTTTGAAAGAAATTGCTTCTTTATATTCAAGTATTTCTGATTTTCTTTCAGAAGCATCTTTACAGGAATATTCAAAAGGAGAAAGTCCAAATGTGAAAAATGCTGTAATTCTATCAACAATCCATCAGGCAAAGGGACTTGAATGGAGAATTGTTTTTATTATAGGTGTTTGTGACAATCATTTTCCTCATCCTTATTCAATAAAAGACCCTATGGCACTTGAAGAAGAAAGAAGGATTTTTTATGTAGGGATTACAAGAGCAAAGGAAGACCTTTATATAACTTATTACTCTTATGATTATTTCAGATATATGCCAGTAAAAAAATCATTATTTCTTGAAGAAGTTTCTCCACACCTTTATGAAGAATGGGACCTAAGTTATTAAAAAAATTTTAAAAAATGAAATTTATAACACTGGTAATTTTTTTTCTTGCTTATGCTGGAATTGTTTTAAAAAGAGATAAAGGCTTGTTCTTTGTTTTTTGTGCCATTTTTTTACTTTTACTTTTAAGAATAATAGAATTTGGAGAAGTTTTAAATTTTATAAACTATAATGTCCTTGGCATTTTTTTAGGGACAAGTATTCTATCATATCTATTTGCTTATTCAGGAGTTCCTTCCTATATTGTAAATGAAATTGTTAAAAAGAAATATTCAACAGGAGTTATATTTTTACTTATATGCATAATCACAGGTTTCATTTCTGCTTTTGTTGAAAATGTTGCTACAATTATGATTATGGCTCCTGTTGCACTTGAATTTACAAAAAAATATAAAATAAATCCAGTTCCCTTATTTGTCGGTATGGCAATATCTTCAAATTTACAGGGATGTGCTACAATGGTTGGAGATAGTCCAAGTATAATACTTGCTATGGAATCAAATTTGAATTTTAACGACTTTTTCTATATGCCAGGATATAAACTTGGTTCTTTAAATGGAAAACCAGGAATATTTTTCTTTGTTGAATTCGGAGCAATTTTAAGTTTTTTTGTTCTATATCAATTTTTTAAGAAAGAAAAAAGTATCCATCAGGATTTTGAAGAAGAAATTAAAGTTAATTCTTATTTCCCTACTTTTTTACTTATATTTATGATTTTCACCCTTGCTATAACTTCATTTTTTCAGAATAAATTTTCATTTTTTCCTGCATTTGTCTGTCTTTTTTACGGATTTATCGGAATAATATGGTTGTTTGTAAAAAAAGTAGAAAAATTGAATATAAAAGAAATTGACTGGGAAAGTTTTTTTCTCCTTATAGGTATTTTTATTCTTGTTGGTTCTTTAAAAAAGGTTGGGTTTATTGAAGATATTGCAAATTTTCTATTAAAAACAGGAAAAAATGAATTTACTCTTTACCTAATGATTGTATGGTTTAGTGTATTTGTTTCTGCATTCGTTGATAATATTCCATATACTATGGCTATGATTTCAGGAATAAAAGTTTTATGTGAAAGATTAAATACAAATCCATATGTTTTTCTTTTCGGTCTTTTAATAGGTACCTGTGTTGGTGGAAATATAACTCCAATTGGAGCAAGTTGTAATGTTGTTGGAATAGGAATTCTTAAGAAAAATGGTTATAAAGTTAGTTTTTTTGATTTTTTGAAAATTGGTTTTCCTTTCAGTATAATTTCAGTTATAGGAGCAACTCTTTTTCTATGGTTAATTTACAAATAAAGAGGAAAGAGCCGTTAGTTTGACAATATTGGATAAACAGATATAAAATAAAAATATGGGAACAAATAGAATAGGACTTTCTGCTCATAGTTTAAATCTTTTTATTGAATGTCCAAGATGTTTTTATTTATATATTAAAGAGGGAATTACAAGACCAAGAGGACCTATGCCTTCAATTGCAACAGGTATTGATTCTTTAATTAAAGAGTATTTTGAATATTTCAGAAAAAAGGGGATTTTACCTCCATTTCTTATTGGTAAGGTGGATGGAAAACTTATTTCAAATTTAAAAAAAACATATTATTACGATATAGAAGAAAAAAAAGATTATTATCTCTGGGGACACCTTGACGAAGTTATTAAACTTTCAGATGGATTATATGTTCCTCTTGACCATAAAACAAGGGCAAGTTTGCCTGGAGAAGACCCCCATCCTGCATATAAGTTTCAACTGGCAATTTATGCATTGCTACTTAAAAAAGAAAACAATGGCAAGATAGTTAATTTTGGATATCTTGTTTATTATTATCCTGAAAAAAGCATGATTGATTATCAAGCAGATGAGATAAAAAATATTATAAATTTTAATTTTGAAGTTAAAAGGGTGGAATTTAATATAAATGAAGTGGAAGAAGTGATTAAAAATGCTATAATATGTCTTGAATCTGATGAAGTGCCAGAAAGTAGTGAAAATTGTGAATACTGCAAATGGATAAATAATTCTAAAATTTACTATATAGAAAAAAAAGTTATAAAAACCGAAAATAAACCTGTATTATCAAAACAAGAGAATGAAGAAATAGATTTTCCGGATGGTAAACTTTTTTAATCCTTCCTGAAAGACCTGTAAAAAGAATATATAAAAAGGATTGAAATGCTACTCCATGAGATTATAAGCATAATCCATCCACTAACTCTCAAATTTTTCTCCTTTTTTACTCCATGAAATTTTAACAAGAATACAAAGACCGATAAATAACAAAACCATAATAATTCTTGTGATTAAAATATATGGTAAATTTTCTAAATTCACATTTTTAAGAAGTAAAGTTGGAATTGCATACTGGATTGTCCAGAAAAATAAAATTGAGAGTAAAAACAAAGGAGTTATGTATTTTATTATAAATTTATAAAATTTAGGCAATTTTATATCTGAACCTGAATGCATTTCTTCCCATGCTTTTTCCATACCAAAAATCCATGCAAAAAGTATTGTTTCAATTGTTGCAAATACAACAAGAGCAAAAGTTCCTCCCCAGAAATCAAGTTCATCCACAACTCCTTTAGATAAAAACAGAACTGATAGATTTGAGAGTAAAAAACATATAATTCCAAAAATTAAAACACTCCTATTCCTTGTTAAATTAAACTCGTCTTCTAAAAAAGCAATTGCTGGTTGCGCAAGGGAAATTGAAGATGTAAGTCCTGCAAGAAAAAGCAAGAAGAACCATAAAATTTCAAATATTTTTCCAAAGGGAAGGGATTTTAAAATTAAAGGCATTGTTACAAACCCAAGATTAAAAGCACCCTGATTTGCGACTTCTTTTATTCCAACAGGACCGAGAAATACATAGGCAGCAGGAATTACTATACTTCCACCAAGGATAACTTCAGCAAATTCATTTGTACTTGCACTTGTTAATCCAGATAATAGAACATCGTCATCTTTGCTTAAATAACTTGCATATGTAAGAATCACTCCAATTCCAACACTTAAAGTGAAAAAAATCTGTCCTGCTGCAGAAAGCCAGACCTTTGCATCTTTTAAAGAGGAAAAATCAGGATTCCATAAAAAACCAAGTCCATTTAAAGGTGTCCATTCAGGGTTAAGTTCATTTTTTAAAGTTAGCACCCTTATAACTAAAATTAAAGCAAAAAGGAATAAAGTTGGCATTGCAAATTTACACACCTTTTCTATTCCTTTTTTAATTCCAAAATAAACAATTATTAAATTTAATCCAAAAGTTATAAGGAAAAAGATATATGCAGGAAGTAGCGATGAAAAATATTGATTTTTAACAATTCCCTGATAACCCTGAAGGAAGGCAATCATTTCTTCTTTTGTTTTAATCATTGAAAAATCTACTCTTAAAGGAAAAAATGTATAAGCGAGAAGCCATGATTCAATATATGTATAATAGATAAAAATAATAATTGGACCAAAAATTCCTATAACTCCAAAATATTTAATGAATTTATTTTTTCTCCATAATGTATGAAAAATTCCAGGAGCAGTTCCATGTCCAAATCCGCCTCCAAACCTTCCTATAGTCCATTCAATCCACATTAAAGGGATACCAAGTAGAAATAAGGAGACAAAATAAGGAATTATAAAAGCCCCTCCACCATTTTTTACTGCCTGAACAGGAAATCTTAAGAAATTACCAAGACCAACAGCACTTCCAGCAACAGCAAGAATAATCCCTAATTTACTCCCCCACCTTTCTCTTTCCATTTTTTATACATTTAATTTTTTCAAAAATTCAACACATTTTTTATATCCAATTTCTTTATCTTTACCTTCGTATTCAATGCACCAGACACCTTTATAATTATTTTTTTTGAGTATCTTTATTGCTTCAATTACAGGAACTTCTCCTTCTCCAAGAACTTTACCAACATAATTTTCTCTTGAACCTGTGCCATCTTTTAAATGAGTATGTAATGTATAAGGAGCAATCAATTTATAAATTTCTGTAAGTTTTTCTACTGGATAACCATACCATCTATAATTCATAGTATCAAGATTTGCTCCAAGATATTTTGATTTTATTTTTTCAAAAATTTCAATTTGGAATTGATAGTCATTTGTTATTATTCCATGATTATCAAGGGCAAGATAAACACCTTCCTTTTCAGCAAATTCAACAACTCTTTCAACCCCTTCCATTATCAATCTTTTATATTTACTTTCTTCAACTCCTTCTTTTGGCCATCCACCATCTATTCTTATTTGATTACATCCTATATCTTTAACTTTCTTGCATAACTCTCCAACCATTTTAACCTGATTTGAAAATTCCTCTTCTGTCTTTTGAACAAAATCATTTCTTGCTGTTACCTGAGAAACCTTAATATTATATTTTGGAATTAAAATTTTTGCTTCCTCAAAGTATTCTTTTGAAATTTCAGCATACTCTACATTATTTTCAGCACCCCAGTTCAGAAATATTTCAAGATTAGAGAAAGAAAAATTATAAAAAATAACTCCAATTTTTTCCATTTTTTTCTCCTTTTTGGGAATTATTTTAACATAATTTTCTGGAAAATTAAAAAATTTTAGGATATAATTTAAAAATGTTATATATAGTCGCAACTCCAATAGGAAATATAAAGGATATTACATTAAGAGCACTTGAAATTTTAAAAAGTGTTGATTTAATTTTATGTGAGGATACAAGAGAAACATTGAAGATATTGAATTATTATGGAATAAAAAAGCCACTTTTAAGTTATTACAGAGAAATAGAAAAAAAAAGAGTAAATAAAGTAATAGAACTTTTAAAAGAAGGGAAAGAAATTGCACTTGTATGTGATAGAGGGACTCCTGGAATATCTGACCCTGCTTATATACTTGTAAAGGAGGCATATGAAAACAATATAAAAGTAATTCCTATTCCAGGACCTTCTGCATTAACAGCGGCGCTGAGCATTTGTGGTTTTCCTTTAGATAAAGTTTATTTTTATGGTTTTTTGCCAAAGAAAGAAAATGAAAAAAGAAAAATTTTTGAGAAATGGAAAGAAATGGAAGAAGTAATTATTTTTTTTGAATCTGTTCACAGGATAGAAAGAACTATCAATTTACTTTCAGAAATTATTCCTGATAGAGAGATTTGTATTTGCAGAGAGTTGACAAAACTTTTTGAAGAAGTTATCAGAGGAAAAATAAAAAATATATGTGAAATTTTTAAAAGAGAAAAGAAAAAAGGAGAATTTGTTTTGATAATAAATGGAGGGAAAAATGGTTCTTAAATTTTTCAGGAAAAAGAAAAATGTAAAAATTATTCTGTGGATTATTACAATTCTTATAATCCCTGGGTTTTTCTTTTGGGGAGTAGGAGTTGGAGGTAGAGGACAATCTCCATATGCAGCAGTTGTAAACAGGCAACCGATTACATTAAGGGAGTTTTATGACCAATTATGGAAAGTTGAAGAAAGATATAGGGAGATTTTTGGAGAAAATTATAATCAAATAAGAGATAAGTTAAATATTGAAAAGAATGTTCTTGAGAGTATGATAAGGGAGAAATTGTTATTACAGGAAGCAAGAAAGAGGAGAATAAAGGTTTTTAAAAGTGAAATAATTGAAGTTGTAAAAGCAGACCCTGCATTTAAAAATGAAAAAGGAGAATTTGATGAGGAGAAATACAAACAGGTAATTGCAAATTATCCTGATGAAGAATTGAAAAAAATTGAAGATAACATAAGGAAAGAAATTCTATTCCAGAAGTTAAAGGATCAGGTTTTGTCCGAAACAAGTATAGAAGTTAAAGATGAGGAAGTTGAAGATTATTTAAAACATGTAGGACCTGGGAAAGTTGATAAAGAAAATATAAGAAAGATGCTTCTCTGGCAGAAAAGAGAAAAGTATTTTGAGGATTGGTATAATAATTTAAGAAAAAATTCAAAGGTTATAATTTATCTCTCCTTTCAAAAAAAATAAAACTAAAATGGCTGAAATTAAACCTTTTAGAGGATTTATTTATAATCTGGAGAAAATAAAAGATGTAAGTAATGTTATTTCTCCTCCATGGGATTTAATAAATGAAGAACTTGAAAGAAAACTTTTATCACTTTCTGAATGGAATGTTGTAAAACTTATAGCAAAAGAACATTTACCTGAAGAAGTTTATGAAAATTTTAATTTCTGGATTAAAAACAAAATTTTGGTTCAGGATAACAAAGAATGTTTTTATTTTTTAAAGGGTATTTTTGAATATGGTGGGAGAAAATATAAAAGAGAAGGAATATTCTGTATTTTAAAAATAGAGGACTTTGATAGTAAAAAAGTAATTCCACATGAAAAAATATTCTCTAAATATGCTTATAATAGATATAAACTTCTTGAAAAATGTAGGGCTAATTTCTGTCCGATTTATATGCTTTATCAGGATAAAAGTTTTGAAATTGAAAAAATTATTGAAAAAAACCAAACTTTTTATACAGGAAGAATGAATGATGAAACTTTTGAATTTGGTAAAATTGAAGATAAAGAGAAAATAGAAAATATAAGGAAAGTTTTAAAAGAAAAAGTTATTTTTATTGCAGATGGACATCACAGATATATTGCTTCTCTTATGTTTTATAAAAATAATCCAGATGAAAGAAATAAATATGTTTTTATTTATCTTTCAAATATAGAATCTGAAGGTGTTTTAATTCTTCCAACTCACAGATATATTCCTTCTGATGTAAAATTAAAGTTTAGCGAAAAACTTATAAAAATTATAAAGGTGAAAGATATAGAAGAGATGGAAAAAAATATGAAAAATGAAAAAAAGAAAAGATACATAGGAATGTTTTACAGAGATGAATTTTATATAGTTGATTTGAGCGAATATGAAAATAATATTGAATGTGATGCTCTTTATAAAAAACTTGATACATTTATAGTTGATAATTATCTTATAAAAAATTTTATTGAAATAGAAGAAGATGTTGAATTTTCTTATCACACTTCAAAAGAGTATTTATTAAAAGAATATGAGAAGAGAAAAAGAGGAGTGATTTTCTTTTTAAATCCAGTTGATAAGAATTTATTTATTGAAATATGTCTGAAAGGAAAAATTATGCCCCATAAATCCACATATTTTTATCCAAAAGTGCCATCAGGTCTTGTAATATATAAATTTTAAGGATTTGAAAATTGTGTTAAACTTAATAATATGGAAAGAGTAATTAAAGTTGCGCCTTCTTTATTATCTGCTGATTTTTCTTGTCTTGGAGAGGAAACAAAAAAGGTTACAGAAGCAGGTGCAGATTTGATTCATTTTGATGTTATGGATGGACATTTTGTTCCAAACTTGACTTTTGGTCCAATGGTTTTATCAGCAATAAGAAAATACTCAAAATTACCTTTTGAAGCACATTTAATGATAACAAATCCTGAAAAATACTGGAAAAATTTTGCCCAGAACGGAGCAGATATAATAGGAATACATATAGAATGTGAGGTAGACCATAAAAGTTTAATTGAGGAGATAAAGGAATATGGGAAGAAAGTATGTATTGTTATAAATCCACCAACAGAAATTGAAAAAATATATCCTTTTTTAGAAATGGTTGATATTGTTTTAATTATGACAGTAAATCCTGGCTTTGGTGGCCAGAAGTTCATTTACCAAGTTGTTGATAAGATAAAAAAAGTAGATGGATACAGAAGAGAGAAAGGATTAAGTTTTGAAATTGAGGTTGATGGAGGCATAAATAGTGAAACTGGGAAAATTGCTATTGAAAATGGTGCTGATATTCTTGTGGCTGGTTCTTATATTTTTTCTGGAGATTACAGGGAAAGGATAGAAAGTTTAAGAAAATGGAAAAAATAAATTTTGAGAAGTTGAAGGAATTGTTAGATAGAAAAGAAAAGAATGTTGAAAAAAATGTTAGAGAAATAATAGAAAGAGTTAAAAAGGATAAAGACAGAGCGATTTTTTATTTTACAGAAAAGTTTGATGGCATAAGGTTAAAGAAAATAAAAATAGATAAAAATTATGTAAGAGAATGTAGAAAATATTTAAAAGGTGATATTTTTGAAAGTATAAAGAAGGCAAAAGAGAGGATAGAAAAATATCATAAAAAACAATTACCATCTGGATTTAAAATAAAAGAAAAAAATTTTGAGATTATTTTTAAATTTTCTCCAGTTGAAAAAGTTGGAATATATATTCCTGGAGGACAGGCGCCTTTAATTTCAACTCTTTTAATGACTGTCATTCCTGCCAAAGTTGCTGGTGTTAAGGAAATATATGTTTCTTCTCCACCTTCTTATAATTGTAAAATTCACCCTTTAATTGTTGCTGTTTGTGAATATCTTGGAGTGAGGGATATATTCACAGTTGGTGGTGCCCAGGCAATAAGTGCATTTGCTTTTGGAACAGAAACAATTCCAAAGGTTGATTTAATTGTTGGTCCGGGGAATAAATATGTAAATACAGCAAAAAAATTATTATATGGTGAGGTTGGTATTGATTTACTTGCAGGTCCAAGTGAAGTTGTTATTTTTTCTGATGATACAGGTAAGGAAGATTTTATTAAATATGACCTTAAAGCCCAGATTGAACATACAGATGGATTAGGAATTTTTATAACAACTGATAGATATCTGGCAGAAAGAATTTCTGAAAAAGTAAAGGAAGGATACTTATTAATTGTAAAAGATGAAAATGAGGCAGTAGAAATTATAAATTATATCTGTCCTGAACATTTACAGATAATTTCTAAAAAACCTGAAAATTTTATAAAAAATTGTAAAGCAGGAGCAATATTTATAGGTAATTATACACCTGTAGCAATTGGAGATTATTTTGCAGGTCCATCACATGTTTTACCTACAGGTAAAAGTGCAGAATTTTCTTCTGGTCTTTCTGTTTATTCTTTTTTGAGGTCTTTTGCAATTATAAAGGCAGGAAAAGAATTTATAAAAAGTTATGGGAAGTATATTGAAAAGATGGCAGAAATAGAAGGTCTTAAAAATCATATTGCATCAATAAAAATAAGAAAGAATTCCTGACATAATAAATTGGTCTTGACAAAAAAAATATAAGGTATAAAATAGTTTGTGAAATTTTTCACAAATTATAAAGGAGAAATAGATAAAAATGTTATTTTTTATTATACTTTTACCTTTTTTGGGAGCGGTTTTGACTAAATTTTTAAATAGAAAGTTTTCTCTTTTTATTGCTTCTTTAATTACTTTCTGTGATTTGATTTTTATAACTTTTCTCACACCAAATTTAAAGACAATAAGTAAACTTTCAGGGATTATATTTTTCTGTGATGATTTAAGTTTTTTATTTGCAATTACATCTACACTTGTTGCATTAATAATTTTTATTTATTCTTTTGGATATTTCAAAAATGAAAAAGAAAAAAATATTTTTAGTTTTTGGGCTTTAATTTTTCTTGGAAGTATGCTCGGAGTAATTTTTTCAGATAATTTAATTTCCCTTTATTTATTCTGGGAAATTGCGGGTTTATGTTCATACAGATTGATTGGATTTTATAGAGAAGATGAGCACCTTTTAAAAGCAGATAAAGCATTTATGATAACAGCAGGTGGAGCAGGTATTATGTTTTTATCCTTTGCCTATATATACATACAAACTGAAACATTTTCTCTTTCTGAAATGACTGGATTTTCTGTCCCTTCTTATATTTTTCTTTTATTTTTTATAGGTGTAATAACAAAATCAGCGACATTTCCTTTACATACATGGCTTCCAGATGCTTCAATTGCACCAACTCCTGTAACTGCCTTTTTACATGCTGCTGTTTTAGTTAAAATAGGTATTTATGGCCTTTTAAGAATATTCTGGAAAACTTTATCTATTGATGGAAATATTTCATGGGCTTTATATCTTGGTATAATCAGCAGTTTGATAGCAGGCTTTATTGCTTTAATTGAGAAGGATTTCAAAAAAATTCTTGCATATTCAACAGTAAGTCAACTTGGATTTTTAATAGGAGGTATTTTATTGTTTAATGAAAGAGCAATATCCGGTGTTTTAATTTTTTACATGGCACATGCTCTTGGAAAATGTGGTTTGTTTTTGACTGCTGGAATAATGGAGAAAATTTTCAGAACAAAGGATATTACAAAAATGGCTGGTATTATGAAAAAAATGCCAGAAACAACAATCGCTTATTTTCTTTCCATGCTTTCTGTTATCGGTATCCCCCCTTTTTTGGGATTTTTTGGTAAAATAAATATTATAATTGCAACACTGGAAAATAAAATGCTTCTGGCAGGATTTCTATTAATTATAAGTTCAGTTTTAACTCTTTTATATTTGTGGAGGACTTTTAAATATGTATTTATAAGTGAAAAAGCAGATATTGAATTTGATTATAAAGGACTTGAAATAATGAATATATCTGTTTTAATCCTTGGGGTTTTTTCTCTTTTATTGGGTTTAATTTATATGTTTTTTAAAGGAGGAGTTTTTGGATATTAAAAATTTATTTTTACCTGTTTTTATAAGTTTTGGATTTTCATTTTTAAATATTTTATTTTTTGGAATTAAAAGGATTTTCAGAAAATACATTTCAATTTTTGGTTCTTTACTGGTTTTAATTTCCTGTATTTATCTCTTGCAACATCTTTCAGTGCTTACTCAATGGGAAAAGTTAAATATCTTTTTTGCAATATTGATTTCAGGGATAAGTTTTCTCTGTATAATCTATTCACAGTGGTACAATCCTTCTGTAAATTTTGTTTATGATACTCTGTTTTTCTTTTTTACCGGCTCTATGATTGGTATTGTCCTTTCAAACTCTTTAATTCTTTTTTATATCTTCTGGGAATTTATGACTCTTTCAAGTTTCTTTTTAATTCTTTATGAAAATACTACTGAAGCAAAAAATGCCTCAGTTAAATATATTGTAATGACAGGAGTTGGAAGTATTTTCTTGTTATTTGGCATTCTTGGAGTAAAATTTATTGAAACAGGTTATCTCTGGAAACATATCTTTTTTCTTTCAATATTTATTGGAGCAGGAGTTAAAAGTGGTATTTTCCCATTATACAGTTGGCTCCCTGAATCTTATCCAGCAGCACCAACCCCAATAAGTGCAATGTTATCAGGAGTTATGAGTAAAATGGGTATATATGCTTTTATAAAATTTTACTTTATAATTTTTCAGCCAGGATGGTCTTATACATGGGAAACAATAATGATTTTTGTTGGGATGATTACTTTAATCGCAGGCGTATTACTTGCTTTAATTCAGCATGATATTAAAAGATTGCTTGCCTATCATAGTATGAGTCAGATTGGTTATATTTTTCTTGGTATCGCAACAGGAACATCTATAGGTCTTTGTGGAGCACTCTATCATCTTTTAAACCATTCAATTTTCAAATCTCTTTTATTTTTAGGTTCAGGCGTTTTGATTAAAATGACTGGTTCAAGAGAACTTGAAAAATATGGTGGTTTTTCCAATATTTTGCCATTTACATTTTATACTTTTTCAATTGCTTCATTTTCAATTTCAGGGCTTCCTCCTTTTAATGGTTTTGTTTCAAAGTGGATAATATGTCAGGCATTACTTGAAAAAAGGACAGGTTTATCAATACTGGCGATGATAGTTGCTCTTCTTGGAAGTGCTTTAACCCTTGCTTCATTTATTAAAGTTCTAAACGATTCTTTTCTTGGAGTTGGAAAAGGAGAAATTAAAGAAAAAATATCTGAAAAAACATTTTTTATTATAATTCCTCTTGGTCTTCTTGCTTTTTCCTGTTTATTATTTGGTATATATCCTTCATTAGTTGTTAATAAAATTTTTATTCCAATTGTTGGTGATATTCCTACTTTAAATATAAAACTTATTAATCTTGTTAGTTTCTGGGGATATATTTCAATAATTCTTGTTTTTATTCTTTATATTTACCTATCAAAACTGGCAAACAAATTTAAAGAAAGGAAAGTATTTCTTGGAGGAGAAAAAATTCCAAAAGAAGCAACTGATTTTGATGGTTCACATTTTTATAAGACAGTATATGAAACAGAAGGTATTAAAGAGTTTTATGAAATTGAAAAAAAGGGGGTGCTTGATTCCTATTCAATTTCAGAAAGATTTTTCAACTTTACAGGCAAAATTTTAAATAGAATTGAAATTTTTGTGAGAGATGAAATTTATAAAAATGGTAGACAATATATATATTTCATTACAGAAAGATTCAGGACTTTCCAAAATGGACTTTTGCCGAGATATATTTTCTGGGTAATTGCAGGAGTTGTTTTTATAATGGAGGTATTGAAAAGATGGTAATAAATATTGGATTTCATATTTTTTTACTTCTGATGATGGTTATTGGAGCAGGTATTGCTATATTTTCTAAAAAACTTATATCTTCTCTTGTTTCTCTGGGAACAGTTGGAATGTTATTGAGTATTTACTTTTTAATTCTTGGTGCTCCTGATATTGCGATTACACAACTTGTGGTAGAAGTTTTAACTCTTATTATTTTACTTTCAGCAATTACAGGAAGAGATGTTACTGCTGATATGACCTCATCAAAAATTTATGGTTTCTTTTTATTTTTTATATTTATAATCTCAATAATTACAATTTTCTCATATTCTTATTTCATTTTTCCTGAATTTGGAAATTCAAATATGAGGGTTGGAAAAGAATATTTATATCTTGCGCCATCAAAATTAAAAGCAGCAAATGCTGTTACTGCAATAGTTCTTGATTTTCGTGGATATGATACTATTGGAGAAGCAACAGTTATATTTACTGCTATTATTGGGGTTATGGTTCTTTTAAGAAAAAAGGGGAAAAAAGATGAATAAAGGAATGAGTGAGATAGTAAAAAACATAAGTAAAATTGTCTCTCCATTTATAATTATATTTGGAATTTCAATTATTTTTTATGGACATCTTACACCCGGAGGTGGTTTTCCCGGAGGTGTTATAATTGCTGCTTCTTTTGTTTTACTTCTTCTTGCTTATGGTAGAGAAAAAGTTTTATCAAAATTGTCTTTATATAAAAGTGATATTTTGCATGATATTGGTGCAATTATGTTTTTATCAGTCGCTTTAATTGGTTTTTCAGGTGGGATTTTTTTCCTTAACTTTTTTGACAAAGGAAAGTTATTTTCTTTATGGAGTGGAGGAAATTTATTATTCAGTAATATTGCAATTGGTTTGAAAATTGGAACAAGTTTATTCCTTGGGATAACTTTACTTTCAATGATAAGGATTGTTTATAAGAAAAATAAAATTGAATTTTATGAAAAGGAGGAAGATATTAAATGATAGTTTATATTGCCATTTCAATTATGTTTTTTGTTGGGATTTATGGAATGATGGTTAAGAAAAATATAATAAAAATGATTATAGGAGTTAATATTATTGGATATGCCGTCAATCTATTTTTTATCGTTATTGGTTATAAAAATGGAGGCATCCCACCAATATTAATTTCTGGGATGGGAATAAAAGAGTTTGTAGAAAAAGCAGTAAACCCTTTGCCTCAGGCACTTGTTTTAACTTCAATTGTTATAGACCTTTCAATTATATGTTTTCTTGCTTCTCTTTCAATAAGAATTTATGAGAAATATGGCACTTTTGATCTTGAAAAAATAAGGAGGTTAAAAGGATGAGTTTGATTGTATTTCCTGTTATTTTATATTTACTTTCAGCATTTTTAATAGCACTTTTATGGAAAAAATATAAAAAAATTTCTTCTATTGCCTGTTTTTCTTTTTCTGTTTTAACCTTAATATCTGTGATACTCTTAGGGAGATATGTATTTGAAAATGGAAAGATTATTTATTTTATAGGAGGATGGGAAATACCTATTGGTATTGCTCTTATGGTTGACCCTCTTTCTTTTGTCTTTCTTCTTGTATTAAACTTTATTTTGCCTATTATATGCTGGTTTTCAATTTCTTATATGGAGAAATATGTTAAATCAAGTTATTTTTACATTCTTTTTTCTCTTGTTTCTGCTGGATTAAATGGAATTTTGATAAGTATGGACTTTTTCAATATCTATGTCTTCCTTGAAATTTCATCAATCTCTTCATATATACTTGTTGCTTTTGGATTAAAAACAGAACAACTTGAAGCATCTTTAAAATATACAATCCTTGGATTTATTGGCTCAACTTTTATACTTGTGGCGATTGGATTGATTCTTGGTAAAACAGGAACATTAAATATTGCTGATTTTACAAGTGTTGCAGTAGAAATGAATAAAATCCAATTATGGTTTATACTTGGTCTTTTTATATCAGGTTTTGCATTAAAAACAGCCCTTTTTCCTTTTCATTTCTGGCTTCCAGATGCTCATTCCCTTGCACCTTCTCCTGTTTCCGCAATATTATCAGGATTATTTATTAAGATTACAGGTTTTTATCCACTCATAAGGATTGTTACAAATATTTTCATTATGTTTCCTGAAAGTAAATTTATTATGATGGCATTAGGACTTGCTTCTATGATTTTTGGAGCACTTATGGCAATTGACCAGATTGATATAAAAAGAACCTATGCATATTCAAGCATAAGTCAAATTGGTTATTGTGCCCTTGCTTTAGGTATAGGAGGATATTATGGATATCTTGGAGCAATTTTACATTTTGTTTTTCATTCTTTATCAAAATCTTTACTTTTTTTAAATTCTGGAGCAATTGAATATAAATATGGAACAACAAAAATTGATGATTTAAAAGGGCTAAATGATAAAATGCCATATACTACTGCCACAGGTTCTATAGGTATGTTTTCAGTAGCGGGTGTTCCACCTTTTGGTTGTTTCTGGAGTAAAATTATAATTATAATTGCTGCTGTTAAATCTCATTTTTACGGAATTGCTTTTATATGTGTTATTGTTTCAATAATTACTCTTGGATACTTTTTGAAATTGCAAAGGAAGATTTTTTACAGTAAAGTTGAAAATTCAGAAGTTAATGAAAATGGTTTTAATATTTTAATGCCTATGGTTTTGTTATCTATATTTATTTTTCTCTCTGGAATAATTTTTTCTCCAAATATTAAATTTTATGTGGATAAAGCAGTGGAGATTATGGAAAATTTTTCATATTTTCAAATAATGGAGAAGTAAAATGGGATTTTTTATAATTTTTATTTTAACTTTTTTTGTATGGATGATTTTAACATGGAATGTGGAAATTTTAAACATAATTGTAGGAATTTTATCCTGTGGTTTTGTTGCTTTAATATTCAGAAAAGAATTTAAAATTGATAAAAAAATCTTTCATATCAAAAGGTACCTTTATTTTATTGAATACATTTTTGTTTTTATTTACTACATGATTAAAGCAAATATTTTAATGGCTTACAGAGTTTTAAGTCCGAGATTACCCATAAAACCGGGTATTGTTAAGATTCCATTGGAATTAAAATCAAAAATGGCAAAAGTTATCCTTGCAAATTCAATAACATTAACCCCAGGGACTTTTACAGTAAAAATGGAAGATGGTTATCTTTACATTCACTGGATTTATATTTATACTTATGATAAAAAAGAGCAGAAAGAAAAGATAGTGGGTCTTATGGAAAAAATTTTAAAAAGAGTTTTTGAATGAATACAATTTTTATTTTTACTGGAATATGTATATTAATGTGTATATATAGAATAGCAAAAGGGCCAACTGCTGCGGATAGAAGTGTAGGAATTGATATTCTTGGTCTTGTTATTATAATTTATTGTGTTTTTTACTCTTTAATTACCGGTATTGATTTTTATATGAATATTGCTATTGCATGGTCTATTTTAGGTTTTGTTAGCACAATAACACTTGCAAAATTTCTTGAAGGGAGGCATTTTGATGATTGAATTGATAGGATGGTTTTTAATTTTTACAGGACTTTCTTTTGTCTTTTTTGGTTGCCTCGGTCTTGTCAGGATGCCTGATGTTTACTGCCGACTTCAGACAGCAACCAAGTGCGTAACTTTTGGAGCAGGTTCTATCCTTTTTGGCACTTTTTTAATAACTGGATTTTCAAGTATAGGCCTTAAATCTTTATTATGTCTTGTTTTTTTATTTTTGAATTCGCCGACTGCTTCACATGCTTTATCATATGGTGCTTTTGTTTCCGGGGTTAAACCAGTTGAAGGAACAGAAATAGAAGAAGGTTTGATAGAGGAGGAAAGAGATAATGCATGAATTTTCTGTTGTAAATAATCTTATTAAAATTCTTGAAAAGGTCTGTAAAGAAAATAATGCCAAAAAAGTTTTGAAAATAAATTTAAAAATAAATCCTTACAGTTGCCTTGATGAAGAAAATTTAAATTTTGTTTTTTCTTCATTTACAAAAGATATTCCTGTTTATAAAGAAGCAAAGATTGAAATTAAAAGAACCCTTGCTCCATCAGAAAGAGAATATATAGTTGAGAATATTGAAATTGAGGTTTAAAAATGTTGAAAGTAATAAAAATTGAAGAAAGTGTGTTTGAGGAAAATGAGAAAATAGCAGAAGAAATTAGAAATATTTTAAAGGAAAGAAAAATTTTATCTTTTAATATTATGGGTGGTCCTGGGAGTGGAAAAACATTATTTATTGAGAAGACAGTTGAAATACTGAAAGACGAATTTAAATTTGGTGTTATTGAAGGAGATATAGAAGGAACAGAGGATGGAGAAAGAATTAAAAAATTTAATATACCGGTAGTCCAGATAAATACAGGTGGTGCATGTCATCTTGATGCAAATATGGTTAAAAAAGGAATATTTAATCTTCCCCTTGATAAAATTGATATAATTTTTGTTGAAAATGTTGGAAATCTTGTATGTCCTGCTGAATTTGATGTTGGAACAGAAAAAAATATTGTAATTTCTTCAATAACAGAAGGGAATGGAAAAATTGAAAAATATCCTTTAATGTTTAAAGTTTCTGATTTATGCATTTTAAACAAAATTGATTTACTTCCATATATTGAGTTTGATTTTGAAAAATTTGAGAAAGATTTAAAAAAAATCGCTCCTGAAACTTTTCTTATTAAATTGTCTTCAAAAACAGGCAAAAATTTTAATGAATGGATAGAATATTTAAGAAAATTGAGGATGGAGAAAAAGTTTTAATAATTGGTATAGGAAATAGATTGAAAGGAGATGATGGAGCAGGAAGTATTATTGCTGAAAAATTGAAAGAAATTTTAAAGAAAGAAAATGTATATATTATAGATGCTGAAAATAAACCTGAAAATTATATTGGAAAAATAAAAAAAATTTCCCCTTCCTTAATTTTAATAATAGATTGTGCAGATTTTAATTCATTTCCAGGTGATTTTAGAATTTTAAATATTGATGAGGTAAAGGAAGGGACAATATCAACTCATAATTTTTCTATTCCATTACTTAAAAAACTTATAGGAGAAATTGAAATTTATTTACTTGGAATACAACCAGAGAAAATAAGTTTTGGAGAGAATCTAAGTTTTTCAGTTTTAAATTCAATAAAAAAAATATTAAATCTTTTCTGTAAAGAAACTTCTTGATATGGGAAAATGTGAAATATGCGGAAAAGAGAAAATAATTTCAAAAAGTATAGGAGTTTGTCTTGAATGTATTAGAGAAAGACCTGAAAAATCATTGTTTTATATCATAGAAATTCATAAAAAGGTAAGAGAAAATTTTAATTTACCACCTTTTCCCCCTCAATCAAAGAATGGAATAGAATGTAATATATGTGATAATAAGTGCAATATGGCAAAAGGAGAAAAGGGTTATTGTGGATTAAGAGAAAATGAAAATGGAATTTTAAAAAGTAAGGTAAATTCAGATACTGCTCTTTTTGATTGTTATTATGACCCAATTCCTACAAATTGTTGTGCAGGATGGTTTTGTGGTGCTGAAAAAGAAGGTAAAGGTTTATATAATCTTGCAGTATTTTTTTATGGATGTTCTTTTAACTGTCTTTTCTGTCAGAATTACTCACATAAGTTTATTGAAAGAGCACCAATTTTACCACTTGAGCAATTGGTCAAAAAGGCAAATAAGGATTCTGTTTACTGTATATGTTTTTTTGGAGGTTCTCCTGAACCACAACTACCATTTGTTATAAAATTTTCAGAAGAGATACTCAATTTTAAAAAAGTAAGGATTTGTTTTGAATGGAATGGAAATGGTAATGAAAAACTTGTAAGAAAGGTAGGAGAGATTGCTTTAAAAACAGGTGGGATAATAAAATTTGATTTAAAGGCATTTGATGAAAACTTAAATATTGCATTGACAGGAGTTTCAAATAAAAAAACATATGATAATTTTAAAATTATTGCAAAAGAGTTTTTTTCCATGGCAGATTATCCAGTTTTAACTGCAACAACATTACTTGTTCCTGGTTATATTGATGGCGAGGAAATAGAAAAAATATCAAAATTTATAAGTGATTTAAATCCAGAAATTCCTTATTCTTTACTTGTATTTTTCCCTGAATTTTATATGAATGATTTACCTATTACTCCAAAGGAAGTTGTCTATGAATGTTATAAAATTGCAAAAAAATATCTTAAAAATGTTCATATAGGAAATTTACATCTTTTATTATAGAAATCTTGTCTAAAATCTTAAAAAATAGTATAATAATTTGTTAAAAGTTCCGGTGTAGCTCAACGGTAGAGCAGGCGGCTGTTAACCGCAAGGTTGTAGGTTCGAATCCTACCACCGGAGCCAATTCTTAAAATATTTCTTTATAAAATCTTATCTGTTAAGTTATCAAAGGAGCAAAAAGCAATCAGTAAATTTGACAAGAATTTTGTTTTTATATTAAAATATAATCCAACCTTAAATTTAAAAAACAGGAGGGAAAATGGAGGAGGATTATTATACCCAGATATTGAGAGAGAAACTTAATGAGAAAGAATTTGAAAAATTAAATAAAATAAAAAGTGATAAAATTATAAAATTTATTGGAGAGAGTATTCTTTTATGCAATCCTGATAAAGTTTTTATATGTTCTGACACCCCCGATGAAATTTGTTATATAAAAAATATGGCAATTGTAAGTAAAGAAGAAAGTTCTGCTTTATTAACACCAGGGCATACATTTCATTTTGATGGTTATTATGACCAGGGAAGAGATAGGGAGGTTACAAAATTTCTTGTGCCTAAAGGAGATAAATTAAGTTCTGCTTTAAATCAAATTGATAGAGAAGAAGGACTGGATGAAATAAGGAGTTTGTTAAAGGATTCTATGAAAGGCAAAACTATGATTGTTAGATTTTTAATTTTAGGTCCAGCAAATTCTGCTTTTACCATTCCATGCGTTGAATGTACAGATAGTTGGTATGTTGCCCATTCTGTAGATTTACTATACAGACATGGATATGATGAAATTTGTAAAATTAAAGATAATATTGATATATTTTTTACACTCCATTCAGCAGGAGAACTTGATGAAAATATGACAAGTAAAAATTATGAGAAAAAAAGGATTTATATTGATTATAAAGAAAATACAGTTTATAGTGTTAATACTCAATATGCGGGTAATTCTGTTGGATTTAAAAAACTTGCTCTTCGTCTTGCAATCAGGAAAGCACATAAAGAAGGATGGCTTGCAGAACATTTTATGATTATTGGAGTTTATGGACCTGATGGAAGGAAAACATATCTTGCAGGTGCTTTTCCAAGTGCTTGTGGTAAAACTTCAACCGCTATGCTTGAAGGAGAAAAAATTTTGTCGGATGACCTTGCTTATGTAAGAAATATAAATGGAATTTGTAAAGCAGTAAATGTAGAATGCGGGATTTTTGGTATTATTCAGGGAGTTAATCCTGTTGATGACCCATTAATATATAAGACAATTACATCTCCAAATGAAATAATTTTTTCCAATATTCTGGTTAAAGATGGTAAAGTATGGTGGCTTGATATGGGATGTGAACTGCCAGAAGAAGGGATTAATTATTCAGGGAAATGGTATAAAGGGAAAAAAGACGAAAAAGGGGAGGAAATTTTACCATCACATAAAAATGCAAGATATACAATTTCTTTGAAAGCACTTCCAAATTGTGATGAAAATCTTGATAATCCTGATGGAGTTGAACTTGGAGGAATTATATTTGGTGGAAGAGATTATAGAGGATATGTTCCTGTTCAGCAGGGATTTGATTGGGTTCATGGAATAGTATCCTATGGAGTTGCTCTTGAAACAGAAACTACTTTTGCAATAGTTGGAGAAGAAGGGAAATATGAAATAAATATAATGAGTATTCAGGATTTTGTTTCAATTCCTCTTGGAACCTATATTAAAAATTATATTGAATTTGGAAAGAATTTGAAAAAAGTTCCTTTTGTTTTTGGAGTTAATTATTTTTTGAGAGATTTAAAAACAGGTGAATTTTTAAATTCAAGGAAGGATAAGCATGTCTGGATAAAATGGATGGAATTGAAAGTTCATAATGATGTGAAAGCAATAGAAACACCAACAGGTTTAATTCCAGTTTATAATGATTTGAAAACTTTATTTAAAAAAGTTTTAAAAAAAGATTATACAAAGGATGATTATATAAAACAGTTTACAATAAGAGTTCCTGAAAATCTTGCAAAAATTGAAAGAGTTATTAAATTCCTGAATGAGAAAGTAGAAGATGCACCTGAAGAAGTTTTTAAGATATTGAATGAACAGAAAGAAAGATTGATAAAAGCAAGAGAAAAATTTGGAGATTATATTTCACCTGAAAAATTTATATAAAAGGGGAGAAAAATGTGTTATTTGTCAGAAAGAGCAAAATTTTTAAAACCATCAGCAACTCTGGCATTGAATAGAAAAGCGAAAGAGATGAAATCAAAAGGTTTAGATGTTATAAATTTAACAGTTGGAGAACCTGACTTTGATACACCTGATGAAATTAAAGAGTATGCAATAAAGGCAATGAAAGATGGATATACAAAATATACAGAAGAAAAAGGGATGAAAGAACTAAGGGAAGCAATATGTGAAAAACTTGAAAATGAAAACAGATTAAAGTATGAACCAGAAGAAATTGTGGTTTCAAATGGTGCGAAACATTCTCTTTTTAATATATTTCTTTCAATTTTAAATCCAGGTGATGAAGTTGTAATCCCAGTTCCTTACTGGGTCAGTTATCCTGCCATGGTTTCTATATGTGGAGGTATTCCTGTTTTCTGTAGATATAATGAAAAATTCAAAATAGATATAGATGATTTAAAATCAAAGATAACAGAAAGAACGAAAGCATTAATTTTGAATAGTCCTTCAAATCCAACTGGAATTGTATATGAAAAAAAGGACCTTGAAGAGATTGCAGAAATAATTCTTTCAAAAAAAATTATCTGTATTTCTGACGAAGTTTATGAAAAGATAGTTTTTGATAAATTACATATAAGTATTGCCTCTCTATCAGAAGAGATGAAAAATTTAACAATTATTGTAAATGGAGTTTCAAAAACTTTTGCTATGACTGGTTGGAGGATTGGATATATTGCCTGTAAGAAAGAAATTGCTGATGCAGTTGGTAAAATTCAGGGACAATCAACATCTGCACCTTCAAGCATATCTCAGAAAGCATCATATTTTGCAATAAAAGAGGGTGAAAAATTATACAGTAATATGGTTGAAGAATTTAAAAGAAGAAGGGATTATATTGTTAAAAACTTATCAGATAAAATAAAATATCCATTTCCTGAAGGTGCCTTTTATATTTTTTTAAATTTTAAAGATATGGATTCAAAAAAATTTTCAGAGAGATTACTTGAAGAAAAATTGGTTGCAACAGTTCCTGGAGAAGAATTTGGTGTTGACAATTATATAAGAATTTCATATGCTATAAGTATGGATAGTTTAAAGAAAGCGATAGAAAGAATAAATAAATTTACAGAGGAGAATTTATGAAAAAATTTTTTTCTTTCATTTTTTTATTTTCATTTACTTTATTTTCTCAGGTTTCCTATAAATTTGAAAAATCTAAAGTTATAAATTACTCTTTTCAATTAGACGGAAGGGGTTCTTTGACATATCCAGGTGTAAAAGAAGAAAAATTTAATGTTATTGCGAAGGGGAATTTGAAGATTGAAACTATTGAATTTGAAAACGATGTCTATACTATTCAGGTTATTCCTTTAAAAACATTTGTAAAGGTTGGAGGAGAAATACTTGAGGATAAAACAAAGTCAGATACAGAAGAAATTTCTTCAATTATATCAAGTTGTTTAATCAAAATAAAGAAAAATGGCGAAATAATCAGTATTGAAGAAATAAAAAAAGGTATTTTAACATTGTCTCAGATTTTGTCTCTTCTTCCAAAATTTCCAGATGATATAACAACAGGTAAAAAGTGGACACAGGAAGTACCTGCTTTTGAATTACCTGGAATTCCAATGTGTAATCTTAAATTTGATTATATTTACGAAAAGAAAGAAGGTCTTTCTGAAATAAAATTTACAGCAAATCAAACAATAAAAGAGACAAAAAAAGATGTGAATACAAAAATTACTTTTACAGGAAAGAATAATTCAAAAGGGACTTTTAATTTTAATGAGGAAGAAGGGACTATTGATAACTTTAATGGTAATTTTTTGCTTGACCTTAATATAAAATATGAAATTCCATCTTCTCCAGACCAAAAGAAAATAGAAACAATTTCTTCAAAAGTATATCTCAATTTGAATGTCTCTTTTAAAAAATTGCTTTAATATAAAGAATTATCGTAATCCTGTGCTACTTTCGGCTTTGTATAGTCTATCCATTATTGCTATTCCCAGTCCTTCTTCTGGAACAGGTTCTGCATAAATAATATCAAGACCCGCATTATCAAGTTTATGTAATAAAGAGAAGAAATTGCTTGCTGCCTCAATTAAATCACCCTTTTCGGAAAGAACCTCTATTTTTACAAATTTTTCTTTTTCTTTTGCTTCCTTAAATGCAAGAAGTCCTGCTTTTATTCCTTTTTTAACTTCTTTATAATTTCTTAAAATTTTAAGAGGTGTTTTTGGAGAATAATGATATGGCAACTGTCCAGGAGATAAAATTTTTTCTGACCTTTTAATAATTTTTACTTCTCCTATAACTTTTTCAATTTCTTCTTTCGGTATTCCACCTGGCCTTAGAATTATATTTTCTTGGGTTGTTAAATCAATTACAGTTGATTCAATACCAACAGGACATTTTCCTCCATCTATGATAATTTCAATTTTATTACCAATCTGTTTTTCTACATGAATTGCTTCAGTAGGACTTAATCTACCAAATATATTTGCACTTGGAGCCGCAATAGGAAAATCAACTTTCTCTAAAATTTCTAAAGCAACAGGATGGGAAGGCATTCTTACAGCAACAGTTTCAAGTCCAGAAGTTACAATATAAGGAACAATTTCTGTTTTTGGAAGTATTATTGTTAATGGTCCTGGCCAGAATTTTTCAATAAGTTTTTCTGCCCTTTCATTTATTTCTTTCCATAGTTTTTTTACATCCTCTTTTTTTCCTATATGCAATATTATCGGGTCAAAAAATGGTCTATTTTTAATTTCAAATATTTTTGCAACTGCAATAGAATTTAAACCATTTGCTCCAAGTCCATAAACTGTTTCTGTTGGAAAAGCAATAACTCCTCCATTTTTTAAAATATCTACTGCGATTTTTATTGTTTCTTTGGTAGGTTTTAATATCTGGGCCATTTTTAAATATATTCTTTAAGTTTAGAAAGTATTTCTTTTAATGGCGGGACATCAAACCATTTTCTACCAGTTATTTCATTTGCATAACTTCTATATATATTTGAAATTAAGATAAAAAGATTTTCTGGAAGATGAGGTGGTTTTATTTCAACATATTTTTTCCATTCAATTCTGTCTTTTTTCTTCGCTTCCTCTACCTTCTCATACCATTCTGTTTTTCTGTAATATATTCTGGCAATTTCTTTACTTACAGGTATTCCATTATATGTAAAACGGCATTCATCAAGAGTTCCAACTGCATCAACCAAAATCAAGTTTCTGTTTTCGTCAAATCCAAATTCAACTTTTCCATCCTCATTTATAAGTCCAATTTTTTCAATTTCTTTTGTTATTATCTCATTTATTTTTAATGTTTTTAATTTTATCTCCTCTATCTCCTCATCAGTTAAATTTGCAATTTCCTTTGCTTCTTCCCAGTTTATATATCTATCACTTACTTCAAGTTTTGTAGAAATGTCAACTATTGGTTTTTCAAGTTTTTCTCCAGGAGATGGTTGTTTTTTCAATCCTATATCAGAAAGTTTTAAACTTCCATCTTTTAATCTTTTAAAAACAGAAGAACCTTCTGGAAGATAGTTTCTATAAATTACTTCAAGAGGAATTAAAAAATTAACTTTTTCCTTTTTGTAAATTGAATAATCATAAGTACCTGCTTTAATTTCGGGTTTTAAGACCCTTAACATTTTAAATTCAATTGTATTAACAGGTTTTGTAATTTCTCTCAATTTTTTTATATCTCCGTCTTCAACAAGTCCAATATAATGAGTTTTTATACCATTTTCTTCAAGTTTTTCAAAAAAATGTGCTGTGGATATACATATTGATTTTCCTTTATCTTCTATATGGTCAGGCATTTCTCCCCAGTCAAAAACAGAATACCTGTCAGAAAAAATAAATCTTCCAGTTCCAGGTATTTCTCCGTCAGGTTTTTTTAAAACAATAAGGTCTTTAACGCTACCCATTTCTTAAATTTTTATCCTCTCTTTCTATCTCTTCCTTCAATTCTTCCTGATATTTTTTTATTTTCTTTTCAAGTTCAGAATATTTTAAAGATAAAATTTTGATTGCTGAAAGTGCTGCTTGTTCCGGTTCAAGAACAACAACAGGTGCAACACCTTTTGGCATCCTTAAACTTGAAAAAATATCAAATCCAGAAAATTTATCGCTGTAAGGAGGACATGCTATAACAGGTTTTGAAGTATTTGCATCAACAAATCCACTTAAAGCATTACTTTTTCCAGCAACTGTTATAAATACAACATCTTGGTTTTCATATTCTTTAATAATTTCAAGAACTTTCAAAGGTGTTTTATGAGCAGAGGCAATTCTTAAAACAACATCAACTCCAAATTTCTTAACATTCTTTTCTATCTCTTTTGCCCATTCAATATCTGCTTTTGAACCCATAATTATAACTATCTTCATACCATTTATTGTATTACAAATCTTCTTTAAATGTCAAAATTTTTGTAAAAAACCTGTCCACCTCGGAAGTTTACAGAAGGAGTTTGATTCCAAAAGATATACGAAGTATTTAAGAATTTCCCAAAAATTTTAAATGAAATTAAAAATAGGGTATAATAAAAATAAAAGGAGAAAGGATGGAAAAAGTAATGATATTTCTAAGTTTCTTTTTAGGGTTTTTGAGTGTGGGATTAGGAGTTGGTGCTATTGTTTTTGCTAACATATTGAGTAAAAGGACAGACCAATTAGTAAAGACAGAAGATGAGAGAGCAAAAAGTTTAATGAGAGAGTTAGGAGAGATGACAAAAGAGACACAAAAGATGATAGAAGAAGGGAATAAAAGGGCACA